>Ga0268278_1001128_pt1 | contig 16261 bp, 14 predicted proteins | sample saktaG_3_FD_190135 | JGI IMG/M metagenome (GOLD analysis project Ga0268278, IMG submission 190135) | Saline water microbial communities from Sakinaw Lake, British Columbia, Canada - sak_2010_1_5_55m | ecosystem: Environmental > Aquatic > Non-marine Saline and Alkaline > Saline ... | reverse complement strand
AAATTAAACAAAATCATTAATTACTAAATTTTCAATTGACAATTTTTTGTTAGCATATCTATCTAACCAAGATTGAGTTCTTAAAATTTGATTCATAAAAAGATAAAGTTCCATTTGAGAATACTTTTCAGATAAATCCAACAATTTCTTTTTTTCTAAGGTGCTAGATGGAGTTAAATGCAATTTAACTAAAGTCAAATCTCTTATAAACTGAAGCAAAAAAAATAAAGTTTGCTTGGTCTTGAGTTTCAGTATCAGGCTAGCCAATTTGAACTTGTTTTCCAAATTATTCCGTTCCGATAAAAAGAATATAAATTTTTCCATCAAATCCTCGCGACTTTTAAAAGCTTCTTCTTTGTTCTGAGCCAATTTTATGGCTAATCTAGGCAAATTTAAAGATAAGTTAGAAATTTTTTGAGCTTCGGTTAAACTTAAATCAAATTCTTTTTTCAAGAAACAACTAAGTTCTTTTGAGGATGGGGGTAAAAATCTTAAAATTTGACAACGAGAACGAAGAGTAGCGGGCAAATTGCCAAAACCCCTGGCCAATAAGATTATAAAAACATGAGGTGGAGTGTCCTCTAATAATTTCAGCAAAGAATTAGCAGCAGAAATTGTTAAACTATCCGCCTCTTCTATTATAACAATTTTAGAAGAACCGAAAAGGGGAGCTAAGTTAATAATACCCTTAACTTTTCGGACTTGGTCAATGCTAATATCTTTATCATCAATTTTGCCAACACAATAAACATCAGGGTGTCTTCCTTGAAGCACTTGAGAACAATTCTGGCATTCAAGGCAAGGAGAATCCTGAGAATCACAAAGCAAATTAGTGGCAAAATATATAGCTGTTGTTTTTTTGCCAACATATTCTGGACCACAAAATAAATAAGACTGAGCTAGCCTCTTGTTTTTAATGCTATTTTTCAAAAATTCTATGATTTTTTGATGACCAACAATATTCATTTTTTAAATATATTTAATTTGAAAACAAAACCTTTTTCGTGAACTGAGCACATTTTTCCCAAGAAAATAATTTTACTCGTTGATTCCCTCTTTCAATCAAACTTTGTCGAAGCTCTTTGTCTTTAATCATCCTTAACATAGCATTTTTAATATCTTCTGTATCAAAAGGATTAAAATATAAAGCTGCTTCTCCTCCCACTTCTATCAAAGAACCAGCATTACTAGATAACACTGGACAATTATTTGCCATAGCTTCTAATAAGGGAAGGCCAAATCCTTCATAAAAAGAAGGAAAAACAAGGGCTAATGCCGAAGAATATAAGGTAGATAAATCTTCTTGAGCAATATACCCTATTTCTTTAACATCTTCTGAATTTAATATCTCTTTTTTAATTTCCGTATATCCATAACCGGGCTTGCCTCCTAAGACTAGATTAGGAATTTCCATTTCTTGTTCAGATTTTTTTAATTTTTGATAAGCTTTAATCAGTCCGAGAATATTTTTCTTTTTTTCTAAACGTCCCACATAAAAAAAGAATGGTTTTTTTATTTTGTATTTATTTAAAATCAAATTAGAGTCAATTTGAGTATTGAATAAATTCTTTTTGGAAGTATAACCTAAAGGAATAACAGTAATTTCTCCTCGAGGGGAACAAAAATTTCTCAAAATATCATTTTTTGTAAATTCAGAAGGAACAATGATTTGTTGAGCCATCTTTAAAGACCAATAATGAGAAAGAAAATAATAAATTCTTTGAAACAAAGAATAACTTTTGGCAAAATGCTTAAATCCTAAGTCATGAATAGTCACAACTTTCTTAACTAAAGAAAATAAAGGAGTGCAATGAGCTGGCACAAATAAAAGGTCTGGAGAGTGAAATAGCATTTCCCAAGCCAATCTTACTTGAGTCCATAAATATTTAGGAGGCCACTTCAAAACTTTCTCTTCCCAATTAGTTGGTAATTCAGCTAAGTGACCTTTTAATTCAAAAGGGGTGTATAAAATAAATTTATCCCCTGGAGCAAAGGGTATTTTCTTTAATTCTTGAATTAAATAATAAGAATACCATTCAATGCCAGTTTTTTGTTCTCGGTTTGCCCTGGAAGCGTCAATGCCAATAATCATGCCAAAAAAAAATTAAATATATACTGTCATTATATCCCAGAAACAAAAAATGTAAAGCAAAAAAAATTGAGGAATCCGATTCCTAAATTTTGTATTGCCGAGAAAAAATAATAATATAAATGAATACAAAACATTGATAAAGTGTTATACTAAATATGAAAGTAAGCTACTGTATTTTGAGCTACGGTTCAAAATCGCCGAAATCCTAAGTTTCTATATTTGCCAGAATCATAGTAATCACGGTTGCTATGAGCGTGTAAAAGAGATTTTAGATACTACTTACTGATTCTTAGAGCGGATGTTATTTCAACTTCCGCCATATAAAATACAGGGAGATTGAGTATATAAGCCCTTGGGCAGTAAAACTCTTCTTCCGGTGATGATGGACGAGAACCAGTAAAAATTAAGGCTCCCGCTACAAGCAGGACGACAAGGTGCCGAATGTCTATCTGAACGACGACAAGCCGAAGCTTAGCTCGAACAACCTGGACAATTCTAATGAGAAGTGGGGCTCTGCCTCGTGTCGTAGTCTCTAAAATTTAAACTTATAAAAGCGTCTGTTGAGGGACGCTTTTGCTTTATTGTAATGACCTAATCCATCCGCCAAGCATTCTGCCTATTTCTTGAATTCGTTGTTCTATGCTTAAATATTTCTTGGTATCTAACATCTTTAACTCTCTGGCCATTCTAATCAATACTTTTAATACATCAAATTCGCTATTCGCTATCAAAAGCTTATTTTTCTTCTCCCGCCTATATGAACTAACTGCTATCAGTATTGATTCCATAAATGACAAAATATGCTCTTCACATCTTTTGCCGAGCATGTATTGATCCTTTTTGGGAAAAGTTTTTAAATACTGATAAAATTCTTTATATAAATCCACTGTCTTTTTCAAAATCGGCGCTTCATTTTGAACTTGATTTAAATTTTGCATATGAAAATTTATAATGAAATAAAATTTCAATATATTAAATTATGATTTACTATAAAAATATTTTTGAGGACATAATCTCAGTGGAAAATTTGCTTTCAGCTTGGGATGAATTCAAAAAAGGTAAAAGAGAGAAACTGGATGTTCAGGAATTTGAATTCCGTCTGGAAGATAACTTATTTCAGCTTCATCAAGACCTTAAAAGCAAGAAGTATAAGCATAATGAATATGTCGGCTTTTACATTTACGACCCCAAGAAAAGGCATATTCATAAGGCAACGGTCAGAGACAGAATTGTGCATCACGCTATTCATCGAAAGTTTTATCTAATTTTTAATCCGACCTTTATTTTCGCCTCATATTCCTCCAGAAAAGAAAAAGGTATTCACAGGGCAATTATCAAGCTAGATAATATGTTAAGAACTGTTTATCAGGCTCGTGGTAAATGTTTTGTTTTAAAATGCGATATTAAAAAGTTTTTTCCGACTATTGATCATAAAATATTGGTCAAAATTATTTCAAAACGAATCAAAGATAAAAATGCTCTGTGGCTTATAAAAAAAATTATTAAAGGATTTGAGTCAAAATTTACAACTCAAAGAAACAAAAAGGGGCTTCCAATCGGCAATCTTACTTCTCAATTATTTGTAAATATTTATATGAACGAAATGGATCAATTTATTAAAAATCAGATAAAAACCAAATATTATATTCGTTATGCTGATGATTTTATCATTGTTCATTATAATCAGAATTATTTAAACCAACTAAAAAACAAAATAGAAGCTTATCTCAAGAAAGAATTAAAATTGTTAATGCATCCTAAAAAAGTAACTATCTGTAAATATCATCAAGGAATTGATTTTTTGGGCTATGTAATCTTGCCTAAAGCAATAGTATTAAGAACTAAAACCAAGAAAAGAATTTTTAGAAAATTAAAAGAAAGAGTAAAAGAATACAGGCAAGGAAAAATTGATGAAAAAACTTTAATGCAATCGTTTAGTTCTTATTTGGGGGTATTAAGTCATGCTAATGGTTATAAACTTGAACAAAAACTTCGGCACAAAATGTGGGAGTGGTTAAACGGGCCTTAAGAATAATAAAAGAATGGGGGGCAAATCATTGCTGATTTACCCCCTTCATGGTGTAAAATTTGTAGCCACCGCCTTCATCGCGCTTAGCGCGACTTCGGCGGAGCCAAAAACCAAGTTTCCAAAAAGTCCAAGAATCCAAAATCCTAACTCCGTTCTTCACACGAGGCAGAGCCCCACGACCCATGAGAACTGTCCAGGTCGAGCGAGCTAAGCCTCGGCTTGCCGCCGTCCAGATAGACAATCGGCACCCCGTCGCCCTGCTCGTAGCGGGAGCCAGTGCAATCCACATTGTGGCTTAAAAGCACATCAGATTGAATGCAAAGTGCGATTCCCTCATTATCAGTGAGGCAAGAACGCTCTTTCTTTTTGATGAGCTTTTCTGCTTTCTCGGGGGACTTGCCGAGCATGTCCCTTCCGTCTTCAACGTTGAACATGAAGTAGGGCTTGTCTGGCGTTTCTACCACATCACTAAGTTCATTCGGGTCGAGGTAGGTGTATCCTACCTTCTCGTCATTACGGACCATAGGCATGAGCCCATAGATGGTCATGTAGGAACGCGGGATCACTGGAATGAACGGGATATTCCCTTCGGGAATCTCCATCTCGGCCGCTTTGTTCAGCACTTCATCACGCTTGTCTTGAAATGATTCCAAGATAGCTTTCGGGCAACCTCGAGACTTGAGGATTTCCACTTGAGAATCAAACAGTTCCCCGAGTTCTCTCTTGCGTTCCTCGGAAATTTCAATACTGACTTTTCTCTTGGCCTCTTCTACTGCATCATCGATTTCTTCTGCTTCCACACCCTTAAAAAGATTCGTTAGCTTAGAAACCAAATCATTGCGTTGATCTTTACACAACACTTTCTTTTTCATTAGATACCTCCATGTATCATTTAGTTTTTATTCTTTTTTCAAAGATGTTCAAAGATGTTAATATTATGGCATATTTTGCCGAATTTGTCAAATAAAAAATTGAGAAACCAAGTTCCTCAATAAAGAAAGTTGTTGAAGTCTGACTTCAACAGACGTTATTTTGACGATATTTTGTGTTCCAATGTTCCAATGTTCCAATGGCTTATCTATTTAGTGGTCATAATGCTACGTTTGTATGAATCCAGGTTATCTAAAGCCATTCCGGTGCCCTTGGCTACTGATAATAACGGCTCTTCTGATAAATAAGCTGGAACTCCAATAGCGTTTGTAAGCAATTTGTCTAGATTCTTTAAAAGAGAGCTTCCTCCCGATAAAACCATACCTTTACTCATCACATCTGCGGATAATTCAGGTGGAGTATCATAAAGCACTGATTTAACGGCTGTAATAATAGCAGCTAATTCCTCTTGAATAGCCTCTGTGACGTCATCAGAATTAATAGTAATAATACGAGGTAATCCCAAAATCATATCTCGCCCTTTAATATCTAATTTTAATTTTTTTTCTAACGGCAATGCTGAGCCTATTTTAATTTTAATTTCTTCTGCGGTTCTTTCCCCTACTGCCAAATTATATTTCTTGCGAATAAAATTAGCGATAGCTTCATCTAATTTATTGCCAGCAACTCGCACTGAAGTACAGGCCACAATTCCTCCTAATGAGATAACAGCTGCTTCTGTGGTTCCTCCGCCAATATCAATAATCATGTGTCCTGAGGCCGAACCAATAGGGATATTAGAACCAATAGCGGCAGCAATCGGTTCTTTGATAATATATGCGGCCTTTGCTCCTGCTTTCATAGTAGCATCTACAACAGCTCTCTTTTCGGTGGATGTGATGCCACCAGGAACAGCTACCATTACTTCTGGACGGAAAAAACTAAAACGTCCAATGGCCTTACCAACAAAATAACGCAACATAGCCTCAGTGCTTTTGTAATCAGCAATTACGCCATCTTTCAAGGGTCGCATGGCAATGATAGTATCTGGAGTTCGTCCTATCATTTCCTTGGCATCATCACCAACAGCCAAAATGCTCTTATCTATAGTGGAAATAGCAACAACCGAAGGTTCGTTAGTAACAATTCCCTTATTTGGTAAATAAACCAAAATATTAGTTGTGCCCAAATCTATGCCTATTTTTTTTACAAACATATATTAAACAAAAATTTAATTTTTAACCATTGCCTCCTTGTATTTCAAATACTCCTTGAATAAAATAGAAAGAATTGTCGCAGCTGGCACAGCTAATATCATGCCTAATGGCCCAGCTATCTTTCCTCCAATTAGTAAAATAATAATAATGACTAATGGGTCAAGCCCAACGGCTTTATGCATTATATATGGAGTAATTAATATATTTTGAATTTGTTGAATAACAATATACAGGATGATGACAATCAAGGCTAATGTAGGAGAAGCCAAAAATGCAATCATTACAGCTGGAACACCTCCCAACCAAGGACCGATATAGGGAACAAGTTCTGTTAGTCCAGCGATTATGGCTAAAGTTAGGGCAAACTTAACACCCAACACAGATAAACCAATATATGTTAATACACCGACAAACAAACAAAGAATTAATACGCCACGACCCCAATCGCCAATTTCTTTTTGGCTGGATGTCGCAAAATTTTGAAACAATTTTTTATACTTAACTGGCAATAAAGAGCCAAAACGAGATTGCGTTTCCTTTTTCCTAACCGATAAATAAAAAGCAATAATTAGAATCATCAAAAAAGAAATAATTTGCCCTGCAACACTTCCTAATAAAGAAAAAAATGCTTTACCACTAATGGGCGATGTGTTTAACCACTGGTTTAATAAACCTGAAAATTGCATTTGTGTTTCAGTTGACGCATTAGCTAATAATGATTGCAAAAATACTGGGACTTGCTCTATAAAAAGTTTAGTCTGGCTAATTGCCATAGGCACTACTGCCCAACTAATTAATCCTAAAATAAGAAAAATAATAATAAAAACAAAAAAGGCGCCCAACCAACGAGGTATTTTCTTGCGCTCAAAATAATTCACTATTGGAGTAATAATTGTTGCCAAAAGCCCAGCCACTAAAACTATTAAAATAACATCACGAATAATATACAAAAACCATAATCCCAAACAAATGCCCACAATTTTTATAATTGACCAAATATCAGGCTTAATGATTGTAATTTTTTGTTCCGACATAATAATATATTAAATAATCTCTAATAAAATTTTATGTTCCCATGTTCTAATGTTCCCATGTTCTAATGCTCTATCATTATATCCCTTCTTCTAAAACTCGCAAGAAGGGGGCCGAACTTTTAAAGGGGCCTATAACGGCCAAATTAAAACTATTTTTTCTAAAAAGACGATTAGCCAGTATTTTAATGTCCCCTACCTTAACCATTTTAACTCTCTTTAATCTTTGCTGAGGAGTTATCATTTGTTTTAGAAACAAGCCTTGTCTGGCATACCAAGAGCTCAAAACTGAAGAATCTTCTAAAGACAGAAGCATAACTCCTTGAAAATAATCTTTAGCTCTTTTAAGTTCTTCTCTGCTAACGCCGTATTTCTTTATTTTATTTAATTCCTCTAAAATAACTGTTAAAGTTGAAGAGACCTTTTCTTTGTCTACGCCAGCTCTAATGGCATAACTTCCTACATCTTGATAGGAATTCAAATCTGTTTTAATAAAATAAGCCAATCCTCTTTTCACCCTAATCTCGCCAAAAAGACGAGAGCTCATATTTCCTCCTAAAATAATTGACAAAAGGAGCAAAGTTTCTGTTTTGGAATCGCCATAAGGACAAAAAGAAAAACCACCTAAAGCAATTTGTGCTTGCTTAACATCTCTTGTTAGAACTTGAACCCTATTACCTTGCTTCCCTTTGGAGCGAAAAACTTCATATTTATTTTTTCCCTTTTTTCCTAAATTATTAGCAAAATATTTTTGGCTTAATTTGATTATGTGCGACTTATTAATATTGCCCGCCACTGCCATAACCATCTGGCTGGGCTGATAAAATTTATCCCTATAATCAATCAATTTAGTTAAACTCATTTTCTTAATATCTGTACTACGACCACTTATTGGCTTGCCTAACATGTGATTGTGATAAAGTGTCTCCTCAAAAAATTCGTCAATATATAGCAAGGGATTTTCTTCATACATCTTTATCTCCTCCAAAATGACATTTTTCTCTTGTTTAAATTCAGATAAATCAAAAAGAGAGTGGAAAAGCATATCTGAAACAACGTCAAAACTAACATTCACTTTATCAGCCGTAGTTTTAACCCAATAGCCAGTATGATCTTTGGATGTAAAAGCATTAAATTGAGCGCCAATTTTATCCAATTCTTTAGCAATAGCTAAACTGCTGGGCCGACGCGAAGTTCCCTTGAACATCAAATGCTCAATAAAATGTGAAGCTCCGTATAAGCCATTATTTTCATAACGAGATCCTGCCGGAAGCAAGACTAAAATAGTGGCTGTTTTGGTGTTTTGCGCTGGAGCTGTAATTAGCTTAAAACCATTTGAAAAAACTTTCTCAGAATACATAAATTAGGTAATTGGTTAATTAGGTGCTTGGGTAATCAGGATTCTTTGCCTATTAGGTGCCTGGCACCGAAGTTTGGTCGCCGCAAACTTGTTCTGACATTGTGTTCCAAGACCGAAATTCAAATTTACCCATATTTTGGGTAAAAATTCATATTCTCTTTTTTAAAAAATCTACAAGAGTGTCAATATTAATTCGCTCTTGTTTCATTGTATCTCTGTCGCGAATCGTAACTTTCTTGTCTTCTATACTATCAAAATCAACAGTCAAACAATAGGGGGTTCCTATTTCATCTTGACGACGATAACGACGACCAATTGAAGAGGTTTCGTCATATTGAACTGCCCAATATTTTCTAAGATTGTGATAAATTTCTTTAGATATTTTAGATAAAGGATCTTTTTTGCTTAAAGGTAAAACTGCTATTTTAATAGGAGCTAAATTGTGATGAAGATGCAAAACCATTTCTTTTTCTTTATTAGATTCAGTAGTAGTTGTTCTCCCTCCTTCTATTTCGGTATAAGCGTCAATCATAAAAGCCAAAAAAGAACGAGCTACACCAGCAGAAGTTTCAATAATATGAGGAATAAATTTTTTGTCTTTATCGACATCAGTATAGGTTAAATCTTGTCCGCTGTGCTGGCTGTGATTAGACAAATCCCAATTTCCCCTATCATGTATTCCTTCTATTTCGTCCCAACCCCAAGGAAATTTGTATTCTATGTCAACGGCCTTTTGCGCGTAATGAGCTAATTCATCTGAGGAGTGCTCTCTAATTCGCAAATTCTCTTTTCTTATGCCTAAACCAATATACCAATCTTGGCGTTCTTTCTGCCAATATTCAAACCATTTCTTTTTTTCTAATTTATCTGGAGAAATAAAATATTGCATTTCCATTTGCTCAAATTCTCTAGTTTTAAAAACAAAATACCTGGGGCTAATTTCGTTGCGAAAGGCCTTGCCAATTTGCGCTATTCCAAAAGGAATTTTTAAACGCATAGAATCTTTCGTGCCCTTATAATTCATATAAATTCCCTGACAAGTTTCTCCTCTCAAAAAAGTAACTGATGCATCATTTTCTACGGGACCAATAAAAGTTTTCATCATCAAATTAAATTTCCTCTCTTTGGTCAACTCTCCTCCGCAATCAGGACATTTATTTTCCTTTAAATAGTCTTTACGAAAACGATGATGGCACTTTTTGCACTCTACTAAAGCGTCACTGAATCCTGCGGTTAAATGACCAGAAGCTTTCCAAACCAAAGGAGACATTAAAATGCTAGCATCTACGCCAACCACATCCTCTCTATACTGAGTCATATTTTTCCACCAAGCTTGTTTGATATTGTTTCCCAATAAGGTTCCCAGAAAACCATAATCATAACAACTTTCAAAACCACCATACATATCAGAAGAGGGAAAAACAAACCCTCTTCTTTTGCATAAATTAACAATTTTTTCTAAGGAATTATTCATTTTTGATTAAATAAAAATTAATACGCGGTATCATCTTCATTTTCAAACGTCTGTTTAACAATTTTTGCAGAAAACCTGCCATTTTACACAAAGAGCCAAACGTCTTATTTGCTTGGTCAATGGGGAAAATGCTTACCGAAACCTTTGTTGACGATAAATCAGCTGAAGTATTTACATTTGAAATTGTCACTAATGAATTTTCGGGAGCCTCAAACTCACGAACAATAATCTCACCCAATTCTCTTCTAATTAATTCATTAACTTTTTTTCGTCGCAAAAGACTCATAAAAATTACAGAAGTTTGAATGTGTTAATTACTAAATTAAACTTATACCCCAAATAATCGGCTGCCTTTCGGCAATAAGCCATACGGTCAGTAAAAATCTCAAAATATTCCATAATAGGCACAAAATTAGTGTCAATTTTCAACAATAGACTAATTTGCTTCTTCGCTTTATTTACCTTCAAATCCGAACGAGTAACTGCATAATTTACCCTATTATGTTTGTCTCCCTTAATCTCTTTCATAGACTTAGAAGAAACCCTTTTTTTATGAACATCTGACTTGTCGGCCAAAACAACTAAAGCTGATATATTGTTGGTTAATTTCATAGTGTCTTTGTCGTGATTGGCAATAGCTTGCATAATTAAGGAAATTTCTTCATTGAAAAAATCATTAGCAAAAATTTGATGAAACAAAAGAGCACCCCAATAATGATGCCTAGAGCGTCCTAAAAAATTACCCATATCATGACAAAAACCAGCAATACCCGCTAATTCTTGTTCTTTTTCTTTAAGACCCATTTCTTTGGCTATTCTTTTTGCTTCTTTAGAAACTAAATTGCTATGACGAAACCCGTGTTCAGTATAACCCAAAGCCTGTGTAGATAAATCGCTTTGTTTGATAAATTCTAAAACTTGAGAATTATTTTTAATTTCTCGTAAATTTAACATAAAATTAAATATTTAATTTCGTATTATGAGCTATCATCTTAATTCAATTATATCTGAAAATTAAAAAATGTAAAGCAAAACAAAAAACTGTTGAAGTCCAACCTCAACAGACACAAATTTCGTTACAACATAATATAATGTTTCAATATTCCCATGTTCTGTGCTGTATGGTAGCGCGTAGGGGAATCGAACCCCTGTTACCAGGATGAAAACCTGGCGTCCTAACCACTAGACGAACGCGCCATCATTCAATAATAACAAAATATTTTAAAATGTCAAAATTCCATTGGTTGACCCCTGGGGTCAACCATTAAATTTTTATAGTTTGGAGTCAGTAATCATACTTCTAATGTCTTTCATTAGGTCTAGGTAAAAAGCAAGGTTGTGAATCGTTGCTAATGTTTTACCTAATTGTTCTTTTGCCATAAATAAATGCCTAATATATGCTCTGGAAAAATTCTGACAAGCATAACAAGAACAATTTGAATCTAATGGTTTAAAATCATTTTTATACTTAGCGTTAGTTATATGTATTTTCTTATAAAAATTTGTTGATAACCGACCCGACGGGTCAATTTTGTTAGACCTTGTGTACAATAAACCGTGACGAGCGTTACGAGTTGGAATTACGCAATCAAACATATCAACTCCCATTTTAACTGCCTCAACAATCTGTTCTGGTTTACCAGCACCCATCAAATAACGAGGTTTGTTCAATGGCAATTCTTGAATAGCAGATTGAATCGCCCCATATGTTTCTTTAATAGGTTCTCCCAATGTTAGTCCTCCAATAGCATATCCATTGAAGCCAATTTTAATAAGTTCTTTCGCGCTTTTGGCACGTAAATCTTTATAAACTGAACCCTGAACAATGCCGAAAAGCATCCTATTAATATTTTGCCTTTTATGGGCATTTTTACAAAGCTTTGCCCAAGCAGACGTCCTATCCACTGCTTTTTGCGTTTCAATTTTGGTGCAAGGCCACTTAACACATTCGTCCAAACACATTATTATATCTGACCCTAAAACATTTTGAATTTTGATAGCTTGAGCTGGTGATAGAAAAATACTTTTGCCATCAATTTCTGATTGAAATTCTACACCCTTATCACTAACCTTTCGTTTTTTAGATAGAGAAAATACTTGATAACCACCACTATCTGTTAATATGGGACCTTTCCAACCCATAAAATTATGCAGTCCCTTGGCTTTCTTAATGGTGTTAAGTCCTGGACGTAAGAATAAATGATATGTATTAGAAAGGAGAATTTGAGCACCCAAATTTTTTATTTGGGAAATAGTTAATCCCTTCACCGTAGCTTGAGTGGCAATAGGCATAAAAAACGGGGTATTTATAATCCCATGTTTTGTTTTTAGCTTCCCTGAACGCGCTTGAGAAATATTAGATTTTTTGATTAACTTAAACATATATGTTAGTTAATTGGGTACATAGGGATTGGTTAATTAGGATTTATTAAAATATTTTTTACCCGATTGCCCGAGCACCCATGTACCTGATCACCCAACCTGCCACTTTAAAAATTGATTAACTAATTCCCATATTTTCAAAAATTCTTGTTTTTTGATACTAAATTTTTCTAAATAACTAAAATCTTTATAAAGAAAAATTCGTAGAATTTGTAAACAATCTAAACTAATTTCCATTCTATCGCCGTTTAAAACTGGAGGTAATTTATGTTGAGAGCAAATAATGCTTCCTTTGTTTAAATCAAAAAAGACTTGCTTTGTGGAAGGACTTTTCTGGCAAATTGAACAATGCTTTAGTTCAGGACAATAACCAGAGAAAGCCAAAAGTTTAATTAAAAAAGCAGCCGATAGAGGCAACGCTTTTTTTATGGGCAACCTATCTATATGGCGTAAAAATTCTAGAATTAAAGCCAAAATCTTCTCATCAGTTTTTTGAAATTTAAGCAATTCATCAACTTTCTTCAAAATGTTATTAAGCAATAGAATCTTCTGATAATCCTTAATCAATCCTTCAAATTTTTCCTGAGTTTTTCCATCAATCAAACGATAGAAATTCTTTCCTTTAATTACAACTAAATCTAAAAAAGAAAAACGGGCGGAGATTATAGGATTTAATTTACTACTAATCTTGCGAGCTCCTCGCACCAAAACTTCAACCTTGCCCTTCTCTTGACTATAAAATGTTATAAATTTATCATTCTCCTTGACGTTTCGCTCTCCAAGAATAACTCCTAATAGATGATTCGAAATAGGCATAAATAGAAGAATCTTTAACTCTAAATTATTGACTCAGTGTTAAAATAATATTAATTCCATTTAGGGAAACCTCTTCTTGAATCAAAACCTTGCCTGGCGGTCCTTTGATTATAATGTCTTTACTGCCTGTTTGAGATTTCAAAAATTCTTTTTTATTTTGAATCATCTTTTCTAAACCTTCCTTGGTTTCAGAACAATAAAGATTAACTAAATCATCTTTTGTTAGTTGGGCTTTTTTGCGTAGAGAATTTACTGCCCTAACCAATTCCCGACAATTTCCCTCTTCTTTTAAAACAGGAGTTATCTCTGTATTTAAATATATTTCTATATCTCCTTCTTTTATCTTCTCCCAATTATCTCCTTGGGGGAAATTTTCAATGGATTCAACTTCTTTGATATTTAATTCATCTTTAATCAACTCTATTAAATCAATTGGGAGTCTGACTCCTAAAACATTTAATTTACTTAAAGGTTGACGGACTTTTATTTTTGTTTGTGCCCTTAGGTTATGTCCTAATTCGCAAATCTTTCTGACTATTCGCATTTCAGATAACAATTTCTCATCAATTAAGCTTTCGTCAAATAATGGCCAACTTTGCAAATGAACAGATTCTTGTTTTCCATCCACCTCTTGATATATATATTCAGCTAAAAATGGCATAAAGGGAGCCATTGTCCTACTTAGATGAAACAAGGTTCTCCTTAATGTTTTTAAAGCTTTTATTTTATCGTCCTGACCACCATCTCTAAATCTATTTCTTGACCTTCTAATATACCATGCAGATAAATCGTTAATAAAAATTGGTATCTCCCTAACTGCATTTAAGTCATAACTATCCATTTTCTGGGTAACACTTTTAACCAATAGATTAAGCCTACTTGTAATCCATTTATCAAGAACATTAGTGATGTCTTTATCTTTGTCTACATTTTCCACTTTAATATCTCCTCTAAACATTTGATAAAAGGTGTGAACATTTATCAAAGTAAGAAAAAATCTATATTGTTCTTTTAAATCTTTCTCTGAAAAACTCAAATCTTCAGCCTTCATTGCTGCCGAACTAGACAAATAGTACCTCATTGCATCAGCTCCATATTTTTCCATTATTTCCATAGGGTCTGGATAATTATCCAAATGCTTTGACATTTTCTTCCCATCTTCTGCCAAAACCATCCCATTAGCTACAACATTTTTGAAACAATTAGTTTTTTTAAGAGCAGTCGCCAAAACATGAAGATAATAGAACCATGTTCTTGCCTGGTCAACTCCTTCCGCAATAAATTGAGCTGGAAAATTCTTTTCAAACTTTTCTTTATTTTCAAATGGATAATGCATCTGAGCATAGGGCATTGAACCTGACTCAAACCAACAATCCAAAACATCCGGAATTCTTCTCATTATTCCATCGCACTTCTCGCATTTAAAAGTAATCTTGTCTACAAAATGTTTATGCAAATCATCAATTTTTTCTCCAGAAACCTTTTCTAACCCTTGAACTGAACCAAAAACTCTTTTTTCCTCACATTTATCACAAACCCAAAGAGGTATAACAGAACCCCAAAATCTTTGTCTGGAAATTGACCAATCTCTAGCCCCTTCTAACCACTTGCCGAACCTGCCGTTTTTGATGTGACCAGGAATCCAATTGATTTCTTTAGCTGTTTCTATTGCCTGTTCCTTGATTTTAATTACATTAACAAACAAAGAAGAAGTGGCATAATTTAGTAAGGGTGAACCGCAACGCCAACAATGAGGATAAGAATGTTCGTATTCTTCTTTACTAAACAAAAAATTTTTCTCTTCTAAATATTTAATTATTTTTTTGTCTGTTTGTTGAGAATCCTGTTTTGGCCGCACCTCTTGGCCTTTAAAATCTATAACATCATCGGTAAAATGTCCGTCCATCTTAACGTGTTGGATAAATGGCAATTGTTTCTCATTTCCCAAACTCATATCATCTTCTCCAAAAGCGGGGGCAATATGAACAATGCCAGTGCCATCTTCTCCTGTAACAAAATCAGCTAATTGAATGGTGTATAAATTTTCTTTATTTTCTATATCTTTTTTGGAGTAGTAATTAAATAATGGTTTGTATTTTTTGCCTTCCAATTCTTTGAAATTAACTTCTTTCAAAACCTTATACTTCCTGTATTTAAACACACTTTCTAAATTCCCTTCAATACATATAAACTTTTCTTTTCCTGATTCAACCAAAACATATTTTAAATTTTCTCCCAAAGCTAAAGCAACATTGCCCGGCAAGGTCCATGGAGTGGTTGTCCAAGCTAACATATAAGTTCCTGGTTCGTCCTCTAACTCAAATTTTACAGTTACAGCTAAATCTTTAACATCTAAATATCCTTGACTTACTTCTGATTGAGAAAGGGTTGTTTCGCATCTTGGGCAAATATGCATTGATTTATAACTTTCATAAATTAATCCTTTGTCCCACAATTCTTTAAATACCCACCAGATACTTTCCATATAATCTTTGTCCATTGTCTTGTAATCATTATCCATATCCACCCAACGGCCAAAACGATGAATAATTTTTCTCCATTCTTCTGCATACACAAGAACTTTGCTCCGACAGGTTTCATTAAACTTATGAATACCCAATTCTTCAATCTGTTTTTTATTTTTTATTTTCATCTCTTCTTCAACAATATTCTCAACTGGTAAACCATGACAATCCCATCCCCATTTTCTTTCAACATGATATCCTTTCATTGTCCAATAACGAGGAACAATATCTTTCATTAAACCAGCGACCAAATGTCCATAATGAGGAGTGCCAGTAGCAAAAGGAGGGCCATCATAAAAAACAAAATCCTTGTCCGCCGTAGCTTTAGCGAAGGAGGAGCCCTGAGGAGATTTTTTTCTCAAAGATTTTTCAAAAGTCTTGTCTTTATCCCAAAACTTTAATATTTCTTTTTCTTTTTCGGCAAAATTAAATTGAGGCATAAAATTTGTCTAAAAAAAATTATAT
>Ga0268278_1001125_pt1 | contig 16270 bp, 13 predicted proteins | sample saktaG_3_FD_190135 | JGI IMG/M metagenome (GOLD analysis project Ga0268278, IMG submission 190135) | Saline water microbial communities from Sakinaw Lake, British Columbia, Canada - sak_2010_1_5_55m | ecosystem: Environmental > Aquatic > Non-marine Saline and Alkaline > Saline ... | reverse complement strand
TTAATTTTATTAATTTAAAAAAGAAAAAATTTAATGTAAAAATGAGATTTGTTGGAAATAGTTATGCAGTTTCTATTCCTAGAGAAATTGTTAATTTTATTAAAGAGCAGGAAAAAATTATGGATGACATGGTCCATTTATGTTTCGAAGGATTTAACAAAATCAGTTTAACTTTTAATGAACCCTCAGAAAAAATTATTAAAGATAGATTTAATAATGAATAATTAAATTAAATTAAGAAAGATAAAATTAAAGATCAACAATAAAAAAATAAAAGATGAAAAAAAACCAATAAAAATGAATGAAGAAAAAAAAGTTAAATTAAGAGTTGCAGAAGCACAACAAGATGATGCATATAAGGGTATTGCAAGAATAGACTATGAAATAATGAAGCAATTAAAGATTAAAAGGGGGGATGTTGTTTTGATTTTTGGTGGAAGAGAAACTGTGGCAATTGCAGATAGGGCATATCCTGCAGACGTAGGCGAAGGAATGATTAGAATAGATGGTATTATAAGAAAAAATGCTAGAACTGGAGTTTCTGAAAATGTAATTGTTAAAAAAGCTAATGTGAAAGAAGCAAAAAAAATTATAATTGCGCCAACACAAAAAGGAATAACTGTTCAAGGAGATTTAAAAAATAGTCTTTTAGGAAGGGCAGTTATAAAGGGGGATGTTGTTGTCCTTGGAGGAGTTCAAAGAAGAATGGATATTTTAGGAGAAGAATTTGGGGATCTCGGAGGAGTTTTTGGAAATTTAAATAATCTTTTAGGGGGAATGGGTTTTGGAGGATTACAGCAAATTAGATTTTTAATCACAAACACAAATCCAAATTATGCTTGCATTATTACTGAGAACACAGAGGTTATAATGAGTAATAAACCCGTTGAAGTTTCAGAGGAAAATGTTCCAGAAATTACTTATGAGGATGTTGGTGGATTAACTGAAGAAGTTAAGAAAATAAGAGAAATGGTAGAAATTCCTCTTAAACATCCTGAGCTTTTTGAAAGATTAGGAATTGAACCTCCAAAAGGTGTTTTATTATACGGACCACCAGGAACTGGAAAAACTCTTCTTGCAAAAGCAGTTGCAACAGAATCTGAAGCCAATTTTATTTTATTAAATGGTCCTGAAATCATGTCTAAGTATTATGGAGAATCTGAAAAAAAGATCAGAGCTATCTTTGATGAAGCAGAAAAAAATTCACCAAGTATTATTTTTATAGATGAGATAGATGCTATTGCTTCAAAAAGAGAGGATTTGGGTGGAGAAGTAGAAAGAAGAGTTGTTTCTCAATTATTAACTATGATGGATGGTTTAAAATCTCGTGGAAAAGTAATTGTTATTGGTGCAACCAATAGGGTAAATTCTTTAGATCCGGCATTAAGAAGGCCTGGAAGATTTGACAGAGAATTAGAGATAAGGGCCCCAGATAAAAGAGGTAGATTGCAAATCTTAAAGATTCATAGTAGAAATATGCCTTTAACTAAAGATGTTAATTTAGAAACTTTAGCAGCAGTTACTCATGGATTTGTTGGTGCAGATCTTGCAGCACTTACAAAAGAGGCTGCAATGGCTGTTTTAAGGAGATTGCTTCCAAAATTAGAATTAAAAGAAGATGAGCAAATTTCTGAAGAAATTTTAAAAGAATTAAGAGTTAGAAAAAAAGACTTTGAGGACGCATTAAAAATTGTTAGACCATCTGCAATGAGGGAAGTATTAGTTGAAAATCCTAATATTGCTTGGAATGATGTTGGTGGTTTAGAAAAAGTAAAGCGAGAATTAAGAGAATCTGTTGAATGGCCTTTAAAATATCCTCAATCTTTTAAAAGATTAGGAATAAAGCCGCCAAAAGGTGTTTTATTATACGGGCCCCCAGGAACTGGAAAAACTCTTCTTGCAAAAGCAGTTGCAACAGAATCTGAAGCTAATTTTATTCAAATTAAAGGTCCAAGTTTATTAAGTATGTGGGTTGGAAAATCTGAAGAAGGTGTGAGGAAAATTTTTGAAAGAGCTAGACAAGTATCCCCTTGCGTGATTTTTTTTGATGAAATAGATTCTCTTGCTTCTAAAAGGGGATTAGAACAAGGAGCAAAAGTTGGAGAAAGAGTTTTAAATCAATTGCTGGCAGAAATGGATGGTATAGAAGATTTATCAAATGTAATTGTTCTTGGTGCAACAAACAGGCCAGATATGTTAGATAGTGCTTTATTAAGGCCTGGAAGATTTGATAGAATTTTATTAGTGTCTGCTCCAACAAGAGAAGGGAGAGAGAAAATTTTTAAGATTCACACAAAGAAAATGCCCTTAGCAAAAGATATTAAAATAAAAACTATTCTTGATAGAACTGAAGGATTTGTTGGTGCAGATATTGAGGCCTTAGTTAGAGAGGCTGGAATGTTGTGTTTAAGAGATAATATGGAGAATAAAGAAGTTAAAATGAAATATTTCCTTTTAGCATTAGAAAAAGTTGGCACATCTGTAACTAAGAATGATGTAAAGAAATATGAAAAGATAGAACAAAATTATTTGAGGGCAACAAAATCTGGATTGGAAGATGATTCAAATTATTTAGGTTAAAAATTATTTTGTAGTTATAATTATTTTTTTATTAGATAATTTAATAAAAGTATGTTCAGATTGTGCAACAGGTTTATGAGATTTTTCAATTAATTGAGGGAAACTATAGACGATTTCATTTTTTTCAAGATCTTTTAAGCAGAATCTCGCCATTTTTCCAAATTTTTCTTGGATTTCTCTTAAAGAAAATGGGAGTGTTTTGTGTTTTTCAATTATATAATTTAAGATTTTTTTTGAAGTAAGATTTCTAATGTTTTTCTTTTTAATTAATACATAAATATTGCTTGGATTTCCTTCATAAACTTCTCCTTTGCCAGTAGTTGAAAAAGGTTCAATTGCATAGGCTCCTTCTAATAATTTTTTTGAGTTTTTATTTGGATAATTTGGGATAACTATGCCTGAATGTAAATCATATTTAGATAATCCATGTCCTGATAGGTTTCTAATTGAAGAGAACCCACATTTTTTTATTGTTTCTTCAATAATTGAACCAATTTCATTTAAAGTTGGATTTTTGTTTAATAATTCTAAGGCATTATCTAATGCTTCTTTGCTTGCTTGAATTAATTTAGTATATTTTTTGTCTTTTGATAAATCTAATGAAAAAGCACTATCTGCAATATAGCCATTTATGTGAATACCTAAGTCTACTTTTAAAAGTCCCTGGGCAATTGTTTTATCTTCTAATGTTGGATGATAATGTGCTGCGACTTCATTAATTGAGAGATTGACTGGGAAAGCAATTTCTCCGCCTAATTCCAAAATTTTATTTTCAATTTTTTTAGCAATATTTAAGAGTAATTCTCCTGGTTTAATTATTTTTTTAGAATATTCTCTAACTTTTGCTAAAATTTCTCCAGCTTTTTTATAATCTTTAATTTCTTGTTTATTCATTTTTTTATTTTATGTTTTTTGTTTATCTTTATTTCATTATTTTCTAAATGATCTATTTCAATCTTTTACTCTTCTGTTTTTTGGAACAAAATTAGTTATTCTTTCTCCATTAGATTTTCCACAACCAATAAATTCATTATTGTTTTTTATAATTTTAAAGTTTTTGTCTGTATTAATATAAAGTTCGTTTCCTTTTAACCATTCTTTTGCTTGTTGGTCATTTATTTCTAAGATATTTTTTGTTATCTGATCTTTAAAACTTTGGATTCCATCTAAAGTCAATCGAATTTTTTCTCCTTCTTGCTTAGCGAAATATATACCGGCATTTTCTATTCTTATAAAATTATCTAATTTTTTTAATTCATTAGGGGGGAGGGTCCCAGAATAAATTCTTAATTTTTCTTTTCCAAATTTTAAAATTAAATAAGGAATTTTTGAGATTCCATATTGTTCATTTAATTTATTTAATATTCCTTTTTTTTCTAAGGATTTTAAGATTTTCATATTGTTTTCATAAGCTTTTCATATTTTTAGTTTGCTTTTAATTATTTTTTATTTTTTTTATTTTGCACAAAAAAAATCCTTCTAAATCATTATCGTGATGGTAAATTCTATGTGCTTTTTTTAATTCATCTGAAAATTTTTTATTTTTCCATTCACTAAGTCCCGGCCTTGATTTAATCGGCAATGCAATTCCCTCAATTTTAATATTGTGATTTTCAATTAGATATTGAATAACTTCTTCATTTTCTTCAGGGGCATAGGTGCAAGTACTATAAATCATTTCTCCTCCCACTTCTAATAGGTCTAAGGCTTTTGAGGCTATTTTTTTTTGCTTCTTGCCTAATCTTTTTAAAAGATTTTCACTCCACTCTAAATAGGTTCTTGGAGAAGTTCTAATATTTCCCTCCCCAGAACAAGGAGCATCAACTAGAATTTTATTGAATTTTAAATCAGAAAATTTTTTTAGTCTTTCACATAATTGTATTCCTTCATGTTTTGTTATAATGCAATTAGTTGCATTGATTCTTTCTAGATTTGATGAAAGAATAGAAACTCTAGAGATTGAAACATCATTTGCAATTATAATCCCTTGATTTTTCATTAAGGCTACAGCTTGACTTGTTTTACTTCCAGGAGCAGCACAAAGATCTAAGAAATTATCTGTTGGTTTAAGATTTAAAGCAATTATAGGCATCATACTTGTGATTTCTTGGATATAATAATACCCTAAAATATGTTCTTTTGTTTTTCCAATTTCCCCAGGCTTTAATTGAGATTCAATTGTAAAAATTTCTGGATGATTCCTTATTGGTTGTGATATTTCCCAAGATTTTTTAATCAATCTTTCTTTTAATTCTTCTGGAGAAATTTTTAAAGTATTTGCCCTAAATGATTTTTTTGGTTTTGTTTTGGCAAGTTCAAAAAATTTTTGAACATCTCCTTCATTATTCAGCAGTTTTTTTATTCTTTCTATGAAGATTGGTTTTGGATGATATTGCATAGAATTATCATTTAAAATTAGTTTAATAAATTAATGATTTTAAAAATAATTTATTTTTTAGAAGAATAAGAATTTTTTCTTTTTATCACTTACATTTTAGAAATCTCTGATGCAACTCTTTTCTTTTCAAAATATTTGTAGGATTCTGGGAATAATTCTCTAACTATGTCTTCAAGAAGATAACCCAATGGGAAAAGAGCCATTGCATCTTCTGTTCCTACTTGATTTGCTCCTTTTGTAAAAGGATTTTCCCATTCATAAATTTTTGGAATCTCTTTTTTACTCCTTATTGTGAGGATTTTGTATAATCTTTCTCCCCCTAGTAAGCAATATTTTAAGTATTTCAATTCTTTATCAATATCCATTACTTTTTTCATTGCAGGATGAAAGGTGTTTATATTTAATGCAACCCAAGCATTTTCAATACTGTGTATAGCAATATATGGATTAGTAATTCTTTCTTTTGTTTCGAAATCTTCAAGTAGCATAAAAAAAAGATTAATTAATGTTATATAAGCATTATTGTTGTTATTTAATTATAAAGCATTATATGGGATAAATGTTTTAGCTTTTCAAAACTCAAATAACTTCTTCTGCTTTTTCCCTTCAATAAATTCTTTAATATTTACTTTGAAAACCTCAAAAATATTTTCAACTGAGGGAAGAACTTGGTTATTTAAATAATATCCTATATCATATTTTCCAGGCTCATTAGGAAGTTTTGCTTTTTCTCTAATAAGCCCCCTTTTATTTTCATTTTCCCTCTTATTTTCATTTTTATTTTCAGAGATATAATATGTAATTAATCCTCCAATATCAATTGGAATTCCTTGTTCTTGCATTTTTTTTGCAATCATTACATGCGGGCTTATTGATTTATATTCTGATAATGGTTTTTTTAATTGAGTTTTAATTAAAAGTTGGTCTAATGGAATTTCTCTATTTTTAATTTTTTTTATTATTTTTTTTATATAATCCAAAGCTTTTTGTTCATTCCCAGTTGTTAAAATTAAATTAAGAATTTTGTTTTGGGTTTTCCTTGCTAAATCACACCAATCTCTCCGCACTGTTTCAAAACCTCTGATTTTTATTTTATTTTTTTCATTTATTAAAGCGTATTTTTTTTTAGCTCCGAATTCTCCAGTTCTTTTTGTAACCCAAATCCCTCGTTTGTAAAAATCTTCTAAATCCAATTCCATTATTCCTGGAAGTTGCTTGTTAATTTTTTCTAAAAGACTAAGTGTTTGTTTTTTTGTATGTTTATTTAATTTAAATATAACACTATCTGTATCTGCGTATATGGAACTATACCCTTGTTTATCCATTTCTTCAATAATCTCTTTATTAAATTTTCTTACAAATGCTAAAACAGAAGCAGAAGCTTCTAAAGAATAATATCTTGCACCAAAAAATCCTTGATAACCATGAATAGATGCAGACAATAATTTAAAAGCATTACTTCTTGCTTTTGTAAGTGGATTTGGATTTTTTTTATATTCTTGTTTAAATTTTTTTCTTTTTTCAAATAATTCTTTTAATATTAATGGGAAAAACCCTGGTTTTTTAGAAAAATAAAATTTTGTTTTTTTATTTTTAAATTCTAATTCTGGAGATTCATAAGAATTTTTTTGTTTTTTTTCTAATAGGGTTGCCTTTGAAATATTAAAAGAGACGATAATACTTGTATGCATTGATGTAAAATCAAATATCGCAAGATTTTCATATAATCCTGGTATTGGTCTAAATACAAAAGCACCTTCCACACTCTTTTGTTCTCTTCTCTTACCTATTTCTTCATGAATCGGATGTTTTTCAGCGATTTCATTATATTTACTTAAATTATGTATAATATAATTTTCAACTAAATTAGATAAACCGGCTCGGCTTATATTAAATAATGGTTCTTGAACTATTTTTGTGAGTTCAAGCAAATCTGGCCAAAGTTTTTCAGTTAATTTATATGCAAGAATAGAATCTTGTAGATTATATTTAAAAAAATCTTCCCAGTTTGGATTTTTTAATTTAGTTTGTTTTGATGGAAAAAAATCTAATTTTTTTTCTCCTAATAATTCAAAAGCAACTTCATTTAAAGATAAAGTTTCTGATTTGAGATACTGAGCATATACAGTTCTGATGAATCTAAGAAGATCAATATGGGTAATTCCCTTTATTTTCCCAGTTAATAATCTGCCTCTTGAAAATTTTGGTTGAGAATTATCTAATCCAAGATTTAATCTTATTTTATTTTTTTCAGCCCTTATTTTTAAATAAGGCAAATCAAAACCATCTGAATAATACCCCACTAAGATATCTGGATCATATTTTTTTATAGATTTTACAAATTCTTCGAGCATTTCTTCTTCATCTTTTAAGGTTTCAACATAAAGTTTTTTGGATTTTTTCTTCCAAGTTAAAACCTTTTTATAATTTTCCCCGACTAAGGAAATCATTAGTATCGGTGTTTTTCCTATTTCAATTCCTTCTGTTTCAATATCATACGCCAAGATTTTTGGTTTGAATGGGATTTGTTCTGTTTTTTTTATTTCTTTGATTTTTAAACAAAAATCAACATCTAAATTAGAATCAATTCCCCCAAATTCTTCTGAATTATTTAATAATTCCCCAGTGATTTGGTACCAAGTTAAAGGATTTAATTTTTTTTCTAAAATATATTTAGTTGTAAAATTAAGATCATATTCTCTTCTTTTATAAACTTCTTTAAAATCAATTTTACTTGCAATACTATAGGCATCTTTAAAATTTGTTACAAAAATTTTAATTGCCTTATAAGACTTTCCAAGATAATTTTTATTGCATAGTTCAGTTTTCAAAACTCGTGAAACTCTTTCCCCTTTTTGAATTTTAATTTTTTCAATTTTCTTTTGCATTTGTTCAATCTTCTTATTAGAAACATTTGAATTCAAAATTGCCCAAAAATAAATCTCACAGGCATCAATTATGCAGACCCTTTTGCCCTTATCACTTCTGCCGATTATTTTAGCATAACTTTTACTTTTCCAATCAAAATAGTCATAATCTATTGGGATAAATTTAATTTCCATAGGATATTTAATTTAATAGGCTTTTTATATTTTTAATTTCAAACAAAAAGTTTTATTAACATTTTTTAATTAAATAAACCATGGGATTGCAAATTGGAGAAATTATATCTAAAAAAGAAATCAGTTTTAAAGATTTAAAGAATAAAATAATTGTTGTTGATGCATTTAATACTCTTTATCAATTTTTAACTACAATAAGGCAACCAGATGGAAGTCCTTTAATGGATAATCAGGGTCAAATAACAAGTCATTTGTCAGGATTGTTCTATCGAAATTTAAATCTAATTTTAAATGGTGTTAAATTAATCTATGTTTTTGATGGGGAAGCACCTGACCTAAAAAAAACAACTAAGGGATTAAGAGAAGATGCAAAAACAAGAGCAAGGAAAAAATATCAAGAAGCAGAATCTATCCAAGATATTGATGCAATGGGAAAATATTCTAAAAGGGATGTTAATTTAAATGAGGTTAAGATTAAAGAAAGTAAAGAACTTTTAAAAGCAATGGGAATTGCGATTGTGCAAGCCCCAGGAGAAGGAGAAGCTCAAGCAAGTTATTTGGTTAGCAAAAATCCAGAATTTTATGCAGTAGCCTCTCAAGATTATGATTGTTTAATGTTTAAAGCAACAAAAGTAATTCAAAATTTAAGTCTTGCTCGTAAAAAAAGAACAATTTATGGGTTTAAAGAAGTTTTTCCACAAATAATTCATTTAGAAAATGTTCTTAAAGAATTAGAAATTAATCAAGAACAATTAATCTGTTTAGGGATTCTATGTGGGACAGATTATAATCCCCAAGGTATTAAAGGTTTAGGGCCAAAAAAATCTTTAAAATTGGTTCAAGAATTTAAAGCAAAAGAAAAGATTTTTGAGGAAGTTCAGAATAATAAAAAATATGAAATTAATTTTGATTGGAAGGAAATTTATGAAGAAATTAATAATCCTAAAGCTGAAAAAAATATTCAAATTGAATTTCCTAAAATAAATAAAGAAAAAATAAAAGAGATTCTTCTAAAACATGATTTTTCAGAAGAAAGAATTGAAAATCAATTCAAAAAATTAGATGAATTAAAGAAAAAAAAGGCCCAGAAAACTTTATTTTAAATAAGTCTTATTTGTAAAATAAATAAAGTTTTAGAGTAATCAATTTTAAGAAGATTTCATAATCTATATTAATAATTTATTATCTTCTGGCAAGAGAGTGACTTATTTTTTAAATGAAGTTAATTTAATGGGCTTGATTTATATATTTTTGTTTTTTAATAGCTTTGATTTGTATATTTAAATTTAAAATAAAAAAATTCAAAATAAAATTTTTAATTCCTTAAATTTAAGGTAAACCTAAAGCGTCTTTAGAAGATTCAGCATAAGTATCAATTATCTTTTTGTTTTTTTCGGTTTTTTCATCATCAGCCTCTTTTTTTAATTTATCACCATAGCTTTTAATTATTTTTTTATAAAAGAAAACAATAACAAAGGCGATTACTATAAATAAAATCAATTTCCAAATGTCAGATAAAAGATATATTAAAAGATCAATAACTTGTTTTATTGCTCCACTAATTCCAATAAGAACCACTACTAAAAAACTAATTATTAAATTTAAAATCGGATTGAATTCAGTGAAAGATTTTAATGGGCTATAAATAAATATCATAATGGCGATGAAAAGCACGAGTGAAAGAATAAATGCCCAAGACCAAGAAAAATTAATTTGAAAGGTTAATTTCCATAAAGGATTGAAGAAGGAAAAGATATTATTTGTATAAAATAAAATAGGTCCCAAGACTTTATTATTTGCAAGTAATTTTGTCCATTCTTGTTCTAAATATTCTTTTCTTTCTTCTTCTTGAGAAAGTTTATCGCTTATATTTTTAAATTGATCAAATTCTTTTGGCAATCCTGTTTCTGAATTAAACCCATCAGAATTTATTGCCCCATTATTTAAATCTCCTTCTTGAGAATTTATTGCAATTACAAAAAAGCTTGAGATAAATAATATAAAAAAGATTATTATAAATTTGTTTTTCATTATAACTTTAAACAAGAAAAAGATATTTTTAAAGTTTAGTTATTTTAATGCTTCTTTTAATCGTGTTTTAAGTTTTTCTGTTACTCTATCAAAGGTCATTTTAGCCCCACCACTTAATTCTTGTGATCTTTGTTCTCTTCGGTTTATCTCTGCAGTTAAAGAGGCTGCTAAATCACTTTTACCTTCAAAAAGAACGTCTTTTAATTCTTCTTTAAATATAAATTTTAGTATCTTTTTCTGGAAAAGGAACATAATTATCACCCCTGCCAAAATTAAGATATATGCCCAGAATTCAAGAGCTCCAAAATAATTATTAGACCAACCTTGAATTAATTTATATATTAAAAATACACCAAAACCAAGCCAAACAGCTTGTTGAAAAAGTTTATTTGTTACTCCGCCTTTCTTACCTAATTCTAATGAAAAAAAGAAGATTATTAAGAATGGAATAATTGCTCCTAAAATAAGCCCCATAGCACCATAAGATGTAAGCATTAAATAAATTTCTTTAGGAGTTAAATAGGCTGTTCCTAAAAAAGCTATTATTATTGCAGAAGGGACTCTCGCAACTTTCCCTTTTAATAAAGGAACATGACCAAGGATTTCATAAATAAGAAGAGCCAATAATATTAAAAATAAATATTTTGCAATAACTTCACTAAAATCTCCACTTTCCCATCCCCCAAACATCTCTTTAACTGGATTGAATACAGTGTTACTAAAACTTGTGATTGTTGTTTTTATCTCTGTTTTCTGAACTTCATCAGCAGAAACAAGGCCCACTGCAATTATATTAATTATAAATAAACTTAGTAAAAATAGTGATAAAACAAATATCTTTTTCTGAGATCTCTCTTTTTTCATATTAGACTTTGGGAAACTTTATTTATAAAGGTTTTTATGGTTGAATATTATTATTAAATAAAATGTTTAAGGAGTTTGGAGGCTTCTTTTTAGGTGGTTATATAAATTCCAGGGGTTTCTGTGGGCATTACTTTAAGAATTGTTAAGCAAGGCCCTTAAGCAATAGGGACGTAGGGATTTTAATATTTATAATTATTAATTCAAGGATTTTTTATTAAGTATTTTTATTTTTTTTATTTCAAGACTTTAAATTCAATTCTATATCTAAATTTATAGGGCGCAATATCCCCTGCCCGTATTATTTCTATTAATTTTATTTTTCTTGATAATTCTTCTGCTTGATTTCGCAAATCTTTTGTCAAGGCTCTGATTTCATTAGAATTGCAAAAACCATAATAAAATAATCTAGTATTTCTTTTACAAGCTTCTAACCCTTGTTTAAGAAAGCTTTCTTTTAGATTTGGCCTTGCCATTATTACAACGTCAAATTTCTCAAAATCCGATGTAATCTTTTTTTTAACATCTCCCTGGATAATTTCAATCTTGCTTTTTGGAATCTTATTTAATTTTAAATTTTCTTTAAAATATTTACAGCAATCTTTTCCAATTTCAACAGCAGTTATTTTTTTAGGTTTAATATATTTGTAAATTACAATTGGGTAAACACCAACCCCAGCAAACATTACAAGGACATTATTTTTTTTCTTTATTTTTCCTGCGATTTTTTTTCTTTCTCCACTTAGTCTAGAAGAGAAATAACAAGTCTCTACATTAAATTTGAATATAGAATTATTCTCCTTATATTTTGCAATTAAAGTTTTTTCTCCAAGAAGATGTTCTGTTTTAATTGTTCTTAATCTCCCCTGCACATTGGTCATTTTCTCTAAAACAGTTTTAATCTTAGGATTTTCCAATATCTTTTTTGCTTTCTTTAATTTTTCTTGTTTAGTTAAAGATTCTGCTTTAATAATTGCAATATTTCCTAAAATATCATAGGAATACCTTTTGTTTTCTTTCATTTTTTATTTTAGTTGACAAAAGAATTAGATATATTTTGTTTATAATTTTATCTGAATTTAATATATCTCTAATTGTCTCCATTTATTTTTATTCTAATAATTCTTTTAGAAAGTGACTATTTTTATTAAATAGAATTTTAGAAAAATTAATTAACAATTAATTATAATTTAAGAAAAGAATTTTAAGAATTTAAAAGAGATTTTATTTTGTATTTAATATTTCTTATTTGTCTTTGAAGAATCTCCCTTTCTTCCCTAGTCTCAGTTTTTAAGATTTTCTTTTTTACTTCATCCATATCATGTCTAAGGTCCATAATTTGAATTTTGGTATGGCTATTGCTTATTTTAGAAATACTTCTATAACTAATTACAGAATGAACTGCTTTATCCCAGATTAGTAAACCTAAAGCAATTACTGCAACAAAAGCATAAATCCAAGCATAATTAAAACTAGTTGTTGCAAAATCCTTATATCTAACAAAAGCTAAAGAAAAGAAAATTCCTGCATAGGCTAACCAACCAATTCTTCTTATTAATGAACTTGAAAAACTTTCTATGAAAAAGAAGAAAATTGCAAAAGGTAAAATAGAAGTTATAAGAATTCCTAAAACTCCATATTGTAACCAAATAAAATTAATTAGGGCTGTTGTAGCAAGGTATCTTGTTGCGAGTATTGAAACAATTACTGAGATAACCCCCACAACAAAATTATTTTCTCCAAAATGCGGAACTCTTTTTACTGCAACACAGGTAATTGTTAATAATAAGAAAAAGAATAATAATTTAAAAACTAAAAATTCTCCAAGAGGACCAGTACCAGAAACATTACCAAATAACCATTCTAGAATTGGTCTGCCAGCATCACTAATCTCTGTCAAAAATGTACTTTCAGCACTAACTGGTTTAATAAAACTTAGAAAGCTAATTAAGATTAACGCTAAAAATATAAAAGTAAAAATTTGATTCTTTTTAATATGCATAAGATTTTTAGGATTTTAGTATTTATAAAATTATTGGAGATTTAAAATCTATTAAAAATTAGGTTTGGTTTAAATAATACAAAGAATCTTTTAATTTTAAGATTAAGAAAAAAGAATTTTAAAATTCTTTTTTTTCTTTTATTGCACTTGGAGCATCCCCACCATGCCAAGTAAATCTTGGGCGAATTCTTACTGGATATAGTCTTTCTGAATTATCATCTAGAATAATTGCACTGCCTTTTAGATCTGGAAGGTCTTTCATAGATTTATTAATTTTTTCAAGCAAATAATTCTGCATTATTTCATTCAAAGCTTCTATATCTTTTTTATTTGTCAATTTGTGTGAAAGAATAATATCTGATTGAGTCATAACATCTCTATGAATAACTCCTGGTTGTTGGGTTGCTAAAACCATTGAAATTCCTGGTTGTCTGCCTTCTCTTAATAATTGTATCAAAGCACTTGATGCAGGGGTTTTTGTAGATTGGGGCAAAAATTCATGGGCCTCGTCAATAAAAAGCCAGATTAAGGGCAGTTCTCTTTTTTCTTGTTTATTTAATCCATATTGTATTGAATCAATCTCTTCTTTTTTTCTTGCCAGCATTCTTTGATTAAATAATTTTTTAGAAATTAATCCGATTAATAATGCTTTAACATTAAACATTGAAGCAGAAGAGTATATTGATAAGTCTAATATGGTTGTTTTCCCTGCTTTAATTAACTCATCAATTTTTGTTGAGTTTTCATTTTTTTTTGCAAAAACTTTCCAAGATTTTGCTGCCTCAAATAGTGAAATTGTAGATTTTTTTATTTCTTCTGATGATTCTGTTTCTTTTTTTATTGAATTTATAATATCTTCTAAATCAAAAATTTTTAAAATTTTTAATTTTGTAATTATTTTTTGAATAAGTATTGAAACAGGTTCAATCATTTTTAATTCAAAGATTGAGAGCCAATCTTCAATGTCTATCTCTGAAACTGCTAGTGCAAATTTTCTGTCAACAGGGAGTCCTCTTTTTTCATATTCTTTAAAATATCCTGCAGGAACCCAAGTAATACATGGAAGATTTTTTGATTTCAAGTTCCATTCCTCTAAAAGTTCAAAATCTTTTTCATTTTTGTATTTCATTGTCCAAAAAATTCCCATAGTATCAAAGATTAAGGGGGCAATATTCTTCCTAGCCTCTTCTGGGAGACTTGATAATTCTTCTGCAATAACACCGATGCTATGGCTCTTCCCTGAACCTCTTTTTCCAGAGATTAAAATTACATGACTTTTTACAATGTCTAACCAAATTTTATTAGAAAGAGAAACATAATTTCCCATTTTTACATAGCCTTTCCCAATATAAATTAAACCTTCCTTACCGAATTTTATTTTGTCTTCTTTATTTCTTCCAATTATAATATCATATGGCATTTTTTTTGTTTTGTATATCTTTATTCTTAGTATAGCAGATATTTTATATATAATCTAAAGGGCTTTTTATATTTTTAATTGATGCCTGGGATATTTGAGTATAAATTTGGGTTGTTTTTATGTCTGAGTGTCCAAGTAATTTTTGTATTATTCTTAAATCTGTACCCCTTTCAAGCAAATGTGTTGCAAATGAATGTCTTAATAAGTGGGGATAAACCCTTTTTTTAATTCTTGCTTTTTTTGCTGCATTTTGAACTATTTTTGCTATTGTTTTTTTTGTTAATTTGCCCCCGCGATTTGATTCAAATAAAATTTTAGATTTAAATAATTTACAATAGCCTTTTAATTCTTCTTTAATAGAAGAAGGGATTTTAACAAACCTATCTTTTTTACCTTTTGCTAAATGAATGTGAATTAACTCTTCTTCAAAATTTAAATCTTCTTTCTTTAAATTAATAATCTCACTTACTCTTAAGCCACAACCATAAAGTAATTTGATTATTAATCTATGTTTAATATTCGTAGTGAACTCGATTAATTTTCTTACTTCTTTAATTGTTAATATGTCTGGAAGAGTTTTATTTCTTTTAGGATTGGGAACATTAAGATTTTTATTTAAAATTTCTTTAAAAAAATATTTTAAAGCAAAAACATTATGACCCATTGAAGAAGGTTGATTTTTAGATAATTTTTTTAATAAAAATTTTTTTGCACTTTCTGGATTAATCCCCAAGTTTTTCGCAAATTCTAGATATTTTTTAACATGATTTAGATAAGCTTTAATTGTTTCATTAGAGTAATTTCTTAATCTTAAATTTTCCTCTAATTTTTTTAATTCATTAAGCATATTTTTAATATAATAAATAAATATATAAAGGTTACTAAATACCCCCCAAAAGGATAAAAATGGAAGTTTTGTTCTATTACCGGCGTGTTAGTTTCAATTTTTGAGAATGCCTACAAGTTAAAGTTCAAACAAAGAAATAGGAAATAATATTTTTTCTCCCCCCATAGGAGAGATGCGTACTTACTTTCTCTTAGAAGTCTTCTTCTTTTTAGCTAATTTCTTAAGCTTTGCAACTTTGTTTTCTTTACTTTTCTTCTTACTTGGAGATCTGCACTGTTTTTTGACAGGTTTCTTTTTTGTTTGTTTTTTCTTTGCCATTTTTTTAGATTAAAGGGCTCGGTGAGAGAGTGCCACAAACAACGACCGAATCAATCTTAACCTATCAGTCTGCTTTAATGGTTATCTCCCTCGTACTGTAAAGAAGCTTAAAGAGCACAGATTTCGTATGAGGAGTTATAGCCCTTCCCTCACATTAATAGCCGAGTACTCAACAGAGGCTGAACAGTTACATCCTTTTCAAGGACAACCGATAATTATTATAATACCTAACTTATATTTAAACCTTTATATTAACTTTATAATAGTTAATCTCATATTAATAAAGAGGTTTGAATATATTTAAAAAATTTCATAAACAGCTAAAACTATGTTCTTTGTTTTCTAAAAGAAAATTACGCGTCTCTCTAATCCCTTTCCCACCCAAAAAAATATTATTTCAAAATCATATAAAACGGCATTCTCAGAAACTTTGATTTTTTGCCTTCGGCATCGTTGCACTAAAAATCAAGTCCTCCAAGTCTTCGGACGGAACTAACAGGGCTTAAAGGGTTTCGTTCGGTTGCACCTCACTACACCCAAATTCAATTTCAACTCTGAAAAAATTCTCAGCTCCGTTTCACGAGGAGAATTTTTTCGAGGAAATTGAACTTCCCTTAAGCCCGATGTTAGTTTCAATTTTTGAGAATGCCTACAAGTTAAAGTTCAAACAAAGAAATAGGAAATAATATTTTTTCTCCCCCCATAGGAGAGATGCGTACTTACTTTCTCTTAGAAGTCTTCTTCTTTTTAG
>Ga0268278_1001122_pt1 | contig 16344 bp, 16 predicted proteins | sample saktaG_3_FD_190135 | JGI IMG/M metagenome (GOLD analysis project Ga0268278, IMG submission 190135) | Saline water microbial communities from Sakinaw Lake, British Columbia, Canada - sak_2010_1_5_55m | ecosystem: Environmental > Aquatic > Non-marine Saline and Alkaline > Saline ... | reverse complement strand
CTGGCACAACAAATGCCATTATAGCATTAAACACTCCACTTAGATATTCACCAATGTACAATACAGTTGTTAATGTGCCTGATGCTCCACCAGCATATGCAACTAATACTAATGCTACTGCTGTCCACACAAACTCTTTTGTTTCCTTTCCACCTATATTTACAAAACCTACTATCAATCCCAACACTACCAGGAGAGATATTAGCCATGGTTCCAATTTTCCTAAATAACCGCCTATCAATCCCAGGACCACTGCAAGAACAACGCCTAGAACGAAAGACACTTCTCCTATTTTTTTCTCCATTGTTTGCACCTCTTTATAGCTAGATTCTCTAGCTTTTTATGTATTTTATTTTAATTCTTTATAAATCTTTGTAACCATTTTCCAGAACTAACTGTTTTTTTATAATTTCCTTTGTTAACTTTAAAAAATAAAACCATATTTTTTTATCAAAAACTTTTAATGAAAAATTTTGAATCAATAAATTAATTTAAAACTTTTTAAAAATGTAAATTAATATTTTATTTTTTCTGAAAAATCTCTTTTTAGATTTTTTATCAAATGTTTTTAAACAAATTTTTAAATTTTTTAACAGCGACGATAAAATTGAATTTTTATTTATTTCAATAATAATTTTTATCCACTTTTTATAATTTGTTCTGGTTTATTCTCAAAAAGATTATTTTTTAACTTTAAAAAACAAAAAATTATTGACGACAAATAATTTTTTTTAGAAAAAAACGAAAACTATTTAAACAATAAAAACAAAAAATAAAATTAGTGTTGTTCAAACACACAAAAAACCCAGAGGTGAAAAATAATGGCAGCAAGGAAAAAGGCCAAGAAGAAAACAGTCAAGAGAAAGGCCAAGAAAAAGACAGTCAAGAAAAAACCTAAGAGAAAGGTAGTAAAGAGAAAGGTAGTAAAGAAGAAAAAGAGAAGATAAGATTATTCTTTTACCTGCCTAATTTTTTTTAGGTATTTTTTATTTTTTTATAAAAATTTAAATAGTTTATGTTTCTCCTTTATTGAATGCAGAATAAAATCCTAACAATTATTGAATTACTGGGAAAAGAACATTCTTTAACATTTTTTTCAAGACAAAAACCATTCAAGGTGCTTATTTCAGTTATCTTAAGCCAGCGTACAAGGGATGAGAACACACTAATTGCATCAAAAAAACTTTTTTCAAGGTTTGATACAGCCAAAAAGCTTGCGAATGCAGATATTTCTGAAGTAAAGAAATTGATAAAACAATCAGGTTTCTATAATGTGAAGGCAAAGAGAATAAAAGAGGTTAGCAAAATTTTATTAGAAAAATATAATGGCAAGGTTCCTCATGAATTAAATAAACTTTTGAAATTGCCTGGTGTTGGAAGAAAGACAGCCAACTGCACATTGGTTTATGGGTTTAATATTCCAGCAATACCAGCTGATACTCATGTCCACAGGATATCAAACAGGCTTGGAATTGTAAAAACAAAAACCCCAGAACAAACAGAACATGAGCTAATGAGGAAAATTCCAAGAAAATACTGGATTAATATTAATGAGCTATTTGTAAAGCATGGACAGACAATCTGCAGCCCAATTAAACCAAAATGTGATAAGTGTCCTATAACTAAAATATGCGATTTTAAAAAATTACCAAAAGATATTTAAAGATAAGAAACTAAAATTATAAAAAGTAGTTTTTTGAGGTGAAAGAATGGAAATAAAACATATTTTGGCAGTACTTGTTGTGATTATGCTTAGCGGATGTGCTGCAGAAGTTCAAGAGCAACCAGACGAAACTGTTACTCCAGATGTAACACCACCAGTAGAAGAACAGCCATCAGTAGAACCTGAAGGTCCAGTAGAAGTAGAAGAACCTGAAGTTGTTGGTGGAGCAGCAGATGTCCAAGTTCTTAGAGGGGGATTTGATCCTGAAGAGCTGACAGTAAGTGCTGGAACAGTTGTTACATGGAAAAACATGGATGACAGAGTGCATATAATCCTTTTAGTTGGTGGAGAAAGAAGCCCAAGGTTAGAATCTGAGGATATCTTTGAATATAAATTCGAGGAAGCAGGAACATATGAAGTTATGGACGCAGTATTTGGATTTAAAGGTACAGTAATAGTAGAATAAGTTTTTTTATTTTTTAACTTTTTTTAAATTTAAGGTTTCTTAAAATAATTTTATATAAACTCATTTAATCCTTTTTGCTTGTGGTTTCTAACTGGTTTATTTTTACTAACTTTCTTTTTTGTATCTTCATCAGAAAATATTGGATAGCCATACTCGCCGTCAAAGCCTGGCTGAATCTTTATTTTTCCATTGCGAATATTAATTATTGCCTCTGCAATCTTTTCATCACTCACTTTCTTTAGTTCATCAAAGGATGAGTTAAGCAATATATCCATCTCTGACCTTGATTCATTAACTAAATTGTAGTAAGCTTTCCATATCTTTTGAGATGCAACACCAAAATTCAAAAGTTTTGATAATATTTCTGACAATGGAATCAATGATTTGAATGGAACAGCGCCTTTTGGTCTAAAGCCAGTTGGGCGGTCTGCTAATTCCTTAACCCTGTGCAAGACCCCTATTGTTAATTTTCTTCCGCATACAGGGCAGATATCTTTATTTTTCAGGGATTCATCAGGGCTCATGCAAACATTGCAATTTCTATGCCCATCAAAATGATATTTTCCATAGCTTGGATCAACCTCTATTGTTTCTAAAAATCCTTGTTTTGTTTTTATTGCATTTAACAGTGATTCGTAATTTAATTCCTTTAATTCAAAGATATTACATTCGCGGCCTATGCGCCATGGCCAGAATGAATGCAGATCAGAATTGCTTATTAATGTGTATTTATCTAACGCACTTAAACGCCAGTTCATTGCAGGGTCTGAGCTAAGTCCTGTTTCCAATGCATGTATATGTTTTGTCTGGTCCTTAAAGCATTGCTCAACACTGTCAAAACCAGAGTTTGAGCCAAACAAGCCAAACCATGGAGTCCATACATGCGCAGGAATTATTTCTATATCCTTATCAATCTCTTTCATCATCTCAACAAATTCAGGGCATTTTATTCCAAAGATAGGCCTGCCGTCATAATCAACTCTTCCAATTTTTTTTAGCTGTTCTGTTATTTGCTCTATAACATCAAAATTCTTTGCTAAAATAAGATTATGGATTTTTCTTGACTTTTCATCCTGTGTATACATCAATGAGATTTCAGTCTGAAGAATAAAGTTAAACCCTGCTTTTGTTTTTAGAATGCCTGTTCCATCCTCTGTAAGTTCTGATTTAAGCTCTTTAATCCATTTAGGATGAGTAAAATCACCTGTTCCAAGAAGACTGAGGCCCTTAATTCTTGCATACTTCTCAAGATTCTGGATATTTAATTGGTTAGAAGTGGCCCTACTATATTTAGAATGAATGTGGAAATCAGCAATTATTCTCATTTGCCATAATAAAACAGATTTATATAAAAAAGTTGCTATATCAAGCAGAAAAATATTCTATGATTTTTTTCTTAACTTCCTCAGGATATAATAATAATTTCTGCAAATCCTTTTTATGCACCCATTTCAGATGATATTGATTGTCATTATTCATTACTTGTAATTCAGGGCCCCCAAGCTTTAATTCTCCGGAGAATTTTTTTGCAAGAAAATAAGTTCCATTGTGCATAAAGTCATTAACCCTGCAAAAAACATCGCCAAGTTTCACATTAAGGTTAGTTTCCTCTTTTATTTCCCTTACTGCTGTTTCCTCTGGTTTTTCTCCCTCTTCAATTGTGCCTCCAGGGATTACATAATACTCCTTTCCTTTTTTTATTCTGTGCAGAAGCAATATTTTATCTTTATCAATAATTATTACAGCAGCTCTATCATGCATCATAAGAAAAATATTATTTTTATTAGTTAATAAATTTATCTGATTTTTTGTTGAGAAAGATTATCTTATTCTTTAAACTAAAGAGAAACAATCTCGGCCTTGTTTGTTTTTGTGTCATAGATTGCCACTGTTATTTCATCAGAAAGCTCTGTTGCACATACGCCGCTTATTGAGCCAGGGTTCACATGGAGTGTTTTTCCCTTCTTTTCAATTGAGGCCCTGTGATTATGGCCTGAAAAAACAGCACCATATTTCTGTGATTCAATAAGGCCATTGAGAAGTATTTCAGACTGGCCGTGATAAGCCGCAATTTTTCTTCCATCTATTTCTTTTTCAAAGCATATATTATGAAATTCAATCCCCATTTCTTTTACTTTTTCCCATGTTAGAAAATTGAATTTGTCTCCTTCATTATTGCCAAATACTGAAATTATCTTGCATTTAAGGCCCTTTGTAAATGGAGGTATAAAAGGAGAAACCCAGTCGCCGCAGTGAATTACAAGGCCTACTTTCTTTTCATTAAACAATTCAACGGCCTTCAATAGATTCCTTGCATTGTCATGTGTGTCAGATATTATTCCTATTAACATACATCTTAAATTGAGAACTTAGTTTAAATAATTTACTATTTGTATATTTCATTAATCATTTCAATATACATTGCAGCAGACCAGGCTTGGGCCAAACAGCCCTCTGATCTTAAGCCACAAGAACTTGACAACTCAGCATGGTGGCCTATTGCTCCCTGCCACAAAATCTCTTTTGTGCTTGCCTCAACTATCTTGTCAATATATTTTTTGTATCTTTTTTTATCTAATCTGCATAAAACAATTGCAGCAAGGTTGTTTATCCAGAACCATGAATCACCATTATGATAACTTTCATTATTTTCTCCTGTATGCTCTGGCCTAAACAACAAACTTTTCTTATCTATTGTTGAAAGCCCTCCCCATTTGTTCCATAAACGCTTTAATATATTGTCAAAGCATGCAATCCACTCTTTCTTCGTCAGAAGCTCAGGATATATGTAATGAGCTATGAAAATGTTTGGCCTTATAGTAAAATCATCTAATCCGTCTGCAAGATATTTCTTGTTCCAGAACTTTTTTCTTACATCTTTCTTTAAATCACTTTCAAGTTCCTGATAAATTTTATTATTTGTAAGCTCATACATCAGCTTGTACATGCTTAACTGCATTGCCTGTATCTCTATCCTAAAACCATCTCTGGCTATTGAATCCATCCATGTTTCTTTTGCATTATTAAAAACAAGATGCTCTCTTGTGTGGTATTTTATCATGAAATCAAGCGAATGTCCAATCCTTTCTTTTATATTTTTAATTTCATTTTCTGTAAAGTATTTTTTAAGAAGTTTTTTATTTTTTAAAATATAAACAAAATCTTCTGCCCTTTTTGAAATCCAGCCAGCAGAGTCAGCACTTCTTAACAAAGAATCTGGCTTTATTGAAAGTTTTCCATCATGCAAAACAGCTTTTAGATGCCTGAACAGGATATTTTTTGCTAAGTTAAAATTTTCCTGCAGCATTAATGCCTTTAATGAGATGGCCTCATCCCTTGTCCAGAACTGGAAGAACCATGGCAGGCCTGCAAATATTCCTTTATTATCAACAATTAATGAATCAAGTGAGTTTAGTGCACATAGGTAAGCAATCAAACTATCTTCTTTAAGCTTATTCTTTGTTTTTAAAAGGAGTTCATAATAATCCCTCTGTTTTTTCCTCAGTCTTTCAATATTCCTAAATATATAATCTGCCTCTTTCTTTGCTTTTTCCTTGTTTTTTGAAAAACTTAAAACAACCTTATCTGTCTTTAATGTCAATGCAGAAAAAACATACCTTTCATAAGGCACTGAATTTCTTTTTTTGTCAAATTCATAATGTCTTTTTTCCCATTCTTCAACCTTCTTGAACATGCCTTCAAACTTAAGCACTAAAAATAAGGAATATTCTTCCCTGCCATCAGTGATGTCTTCCCTTGAATCTGTTTTTTTAACAAACTTAATTATTATTTTATCGCCTTCCTGCCAGATGCTGTAAAACCTGCCCCACTGTCTTTGATCATAACTTTCCTTTGCATCAAGAACTACTTCAATTGTGCTTATCTTACTCATCTCATAAACTAATGAATCATAATGATGGGGCATGAAGAATGTTTCAGTTACACCGCTGCAATCTTTTTCAATCTCATAAAATTTGTTTACTATCCTGCCTCCCTTAATAAAATCAATTATATGCAGGCTTTCAATAACCTTGTACATCTTTTCATCAAAAAAGAAAAACCCATCATACCTGCTTTTATCCACATCAGAAAGACAGAAATATCCTCCTTTCTTATTTGCAATAAGAAACCTCATGTCTTTATTTGATTTCCTTTCTATCTCATGGTTATTTAATGAATGAACTATCTTTGCCATTTTTAAGCAGAATAAAAATAAATTCTAGTATATATTTCTTGCCTTTTTATTTTTCTCCCCTGTAAAATTTTGCAGCATCCTCCGGGCTCACAGAATTTATTGCTGCATTTGTTGCAAGCTCAAATCCTGCCCATGTGGCAAGCCTTGGGCAGATTTCAATATGAAAATGAAGGTCTTTTTCATCAGGGGCATAATGCAAAAAGAAATTATATGGAAGATTTTTTTCCCTTAGCTTTAGCAGGATCTTTTTAAGCATTGAAGCCAAATCCAATAGCTTGTTTTCATTCATCTCTGTTATATTCCTGATATGCTCTTTTGGAAATATCCATATTTCATAGTTGAATCTTGATGCATAAGGTGTAAAGCTTACAAAATTATCATTTTCAAAAACCCTTCTATAGCTCTTTTTCTCGATATTGATTATCTCACAGTATGGGCAGCCTCCATAACTTCTTACTGCATTAACCTCCTCTTCAACAAGAACAGGAATTTTGTTATAAGTCATAACCTGCGTATGTGAATGAACTAGTGAAGTTCCTGCTTCCATTCCCTCATTCTTGAAAACAAGAACATATTTTGTGCCATCTGTTTTGCTTAACTCAGTTATCCTATTGGCATATACCTTTAAAACCTCTTTTATATGCTCTTCTGTTAAATCAGCTAACTGCTTATTATGATCAGGTGTTTCAACTATGACTTCATGGATTCCAAATGCATCAGCATATGTAAAATACTTGTTTGCACTCCTTACTGCAGGGCTTCCCTCATGAGATACAGCAGGAAACTTGTTTGGAAACCATCTTATAATCCACTTGCCTTGTTTTTCAATCCTTCCAGTCTCTTTTGGAGTGAGATTTTCGTTTCCTGGGCAGAAATAGCAAATTCCCTCTTTCTTTGCCTTAATTTTTTTAAATTCTTTTGGTCTTTTCTTTCTCTCAGAAGCTATAATAACCCATCTATTCAATATATAATCTTTTCTGAGCTCTATTTTAACCAATCCTCTTTATAGCGAGATTATGTGCTTCAATATAATTTTTAATCAAAACATCCCAGTCAGCCAATGAAGCTAGCCTTTGCGCTTCCATCTTATTTTTTATTCTTTCCTGCTTTGATAAGCTGCTGAAATAATAAAATGAATTAGTAAGCTCCTCAACAACTTCATCATCCTTTTTGCCTAATCTCTTTAAAACAAATATTCCAGGATTCTTGCTTTGAACTGATTTTTCATTAACATACCTGCCAAATCCAGCTAAGTCTGTTGTTACAGATGAAACACCAAGTGCAGCTGCTTCCAAAGGAGTATAACCCCATGGTTCATAATATGATGGAAAAACACCAAGATGTGAGCCCTGCATGCATTCATAATAGCTTAAATCAAGCAGGCCATCTGCTCCTGTTAAATAAATTGGATAAAACACAACCTTTACCCTGTCTTCTTTTTTGTTTAATAAGCCAGCTTCATTAAAGGACTTGATAATAGAATCATTTTGTTCATCATGTAAATCATGTGTTGTTAATGCAGGATTTCCTTTTTTCATAAGCTTCAAAACCTTTTTTTTGTTTTCATGCGTAAAGTCTTCATTAAAAATTGTTTTTTCTGTAATGCCTTTTTTTGAAACTATTGAATAGATTATCTTGTTTTTAATCTCATTTATATCATCATTAATAGAATCTTTTATATCCGCAAAAAATGCCCTGCTTTCTAATAATTCTGTTTTTATGCTTCTTATGTTTCCCGGAACCCAGAAAAAAGCAACAATTGTTTTTTTGGAATTATTTTTCTTTAGCTTTTCATTAAGCTTTGCCAGTGCTTTTACAAATATATCAATGCCCTTTGCCCTGAATTCATATCTTCCACATAAGAAATAAAGAAGAGTATTATCAAGATCAAATGAATAATATGGAAAAAAATAATACAATAAAAATTCCCTTATTCTTTCCCTATATAACCTATGTTTTATGGATGCCTCTTCAAATGTAGGGAACTTCTTAAGGTTGAGGCCATTTGGCAAAAGAACATCTGGCTTTTTCCCTAAGAGATGCTCTGCTTCTATGGCTGTAATCTCACTTACAGTTGTAAAAACATCTGCATTTAATGCGCTTTGTTTTTCTATAAGGTATTTTGCCTGTATTCCGTATTCATAAGCTTTTTTTTCAGGATTTATTTTGTCAAACAATTCATAAAGGTCTTCATTTGCAAAAGACATTGTTCTTCCAAGAATTGTTGCATGCGTTGTAAAAACAGTTCCAATTTTAACATTCTTCTGCTTTAGGTAAAGGAGGCCAGCTCCAGAAAGCCATTCATGAAAATGCACAACAATCTTTTTATCTTGAAAAGCATTTTTTATTTCCTCTAAAAGTTTTCCAACAGCATATGACCAAATAATGGGCTCATCAAAATCAAAATACTGCGTGTTAAGGGAATCTATTTTGAAATTCTGCCACAAGCTTGTTTTTATTTCATCTTTTTTGGATGCAAACCCGCTAAAATCAACTAGGATTGTGTTAGGCTCACCCTTGATAAGCCAGTTGCCATAATGGCACTTTATGCCTTCTTTTCTTAATTTTTCAAACACTTGTTTTAATTTATCTGAAGGAACTTTTTCCTGGAATTCTCCAGCCACTTTTTCTGGAAAAAAAGGCCCTATTGCAAAATAATTTTCCTTGTAATATTTCATTATTTCAGCAGTTTTTGATTTAACAACAGTATAAATGCCTCCAACTTTATTGCAAACTTCCCATGAAATCTCAAATAAATAATCTGCTTCTTTTTCCATTTTAATCAACAAATATTAAGTTATCTGGCCAGTCTTCTTTGATTTTGCCATACCTTACATTCACCAAAGGCATGTAGTTATGCAACATTACTATTGGAATATTTAATGTTAATACTTCTGTCTTAATAATAGTATCTTCGCCAAAAAATCTTTTGAATTTTGGAACTAATTCTGCATTGAATATTTCAATAATATCAGATTCAAGCCTGGATTCAATTATCATAGCAATTATAGCATGTCCATCTCTTTCACCAAGAGAACATTCAGCTATGTGCTTTAATTCTATTTTAGTTGGTTGTTCTTTCTTAATCATATCCAATATTTGCTTTCTTGTTATTCCTAATTTAAATGTTATTATATACTGCTGCTTTGCTGTAAAACTGCCTGTTCCATGCGGCCCATTATTAAGATATGTAAAGTAATAAAGAAGCCCTTTTTTTTCAAGTATTTTTCTTTTCCTGTTAACTGTCTTTAAAGGAACATTTGTGTTCTTGCTTATCTGGTTATCAGAAATCCTTGGATTTTTTATAAGTTCTCTTACAATAAAGTGCTCTTGCTGGTCAATTTCAATTGTATTAATACTAAACCACCCTTTTTATGTCAGATGTCAAGCAATACAAATATAAATATGTTTTGTTTTACCTCTTTAAGGGTGAAATTCCCGCTAAATCATTGTTTCTGCTACTATATAGTAATCGAGAACTTATTTAAGTAATAAAAACTTCCATTTAATTTACTTGGATAAAGCTATAAAAAGAGGTTTTTGATGAAAGTTTTAATGTTTGGCTGGGAATTTCCTCCTTTTAAGACAGGTGGTTTAGGAACAGCATGCTATGATCTTACAAGAGGTCTTTCTTGCAAAGGAATAGATGTAATATTTGTCATGCCAAAAACTCCTGAGAATGCAAAGGCTGATTTTGTCAAGCTTATAGGAGTAAATAACCTATATGGGAATATAAAAATGAGAAAAGTTAGCACAATCCTGACACCTTATATGTCTTCAGAAGCATATTCAAGCGAGCTTAAAAGATTCAGGATGGGTCATGAAACTTCATCAGAAGTTTACGGACAGAACTTATACCAGGAGGTTATAAGATATGCTGAGATGGCAAAGATAATCGCTGCCCAAGAGGATCATGATTTAATACATGCGCATGACTGGATGACATATGGTGCAGGAATAAATGCAAGAAATGTTTCAGGAAAGCCATTGGTTGTGCACATACATGCAACAGAGTTTGACAGGACTGGCGGAAATCCAAATCCCATGATAAGCCATCTTGAGTACACAGGGCTGAATGAAGCTGATTTGATAATAGCAAACAGCAATTTCACAAAAAATAATGTGATAAGGCATTACAATATAAATCCTGACAAGATAAAGGTTGTCCATTGGGGAATTGATCCTAAGAATCCATACTATAATATTGGATACAGCTCTCCGATGAACAAAAATGAAAAGATTGTGCTATTCTTAGGCAGGATTACAATACAAAAAGGCCCTGATTATTTTATAGAGGTTGCAAAAAAAGTTCTTGATTTCAAAAAAAATGTCCGTTTTGTTATTGCAGGAAGCGGAGATATGCTTCCAAGGATAATAGAGAGGGCAGCAGAATTAGGAATAAGCGACAAAGTTACATTTACAGGATTCTTGCATGGAGCAGATGTTCACCGCGCTTTTCAAATGGCTGATTTGTATGTCATGCCTTCAACCTCAGAACCATTTGGTCTGGTTGCTCTTGAATCATTAAAAAATAATACACCGGTTATTCTGTCAAAACAGTCTGGTGTGTCAGAGGTAGTTCATAATGTATTAAAGGTTAATTTTTGGGATATAAATGAGATGACAAACAAGATAGTGAATGTGCTTAATTATGAGGAACTTCATGATGAACTTAGAAAAAATAGTTTTGAGGAAGTGCAGAAGTTTGACTTGATAAAGCCTGCAGAGAAATGCATTGATGTTTACAATGAAGCAATAAGGGGTGCAATGTAATGGTAAGTGTGTGCTTTTATTTTCAGGTACATCAGCCTTTCCGGCTGAGAAATTATTCAGTATTTGACATTGGAAATAATGCAAACTATTTTGATGAAAAGAAGAACAAGGAAGTAATGCAAAAGGTTGCTAGAAAATGTTATCTTCCTGCTAATAAAACAATGCTTGATTTGATAAACAGGCATAATGGGAATTTCAAAATAAGCTACAGCATAAGTGGTGTTGCAATAGAACAATTTGAGAAATATGCTCCAGAGGTTCTTGACTCATTTATGGATTTAAATGACACTGGTTGTGTTGAGTTTTTAAATGAAACATATTACCATTCTCTTTCATTCCTTTATTCAAAAGAGGAATTCAGGGATCAGATAAAACTACATCAGAAAAAAATAAAATCATTGTTTAAACAAACCCCTACTGTTTTCAGGAATACAGAACTTATATTTAACAACGAGCTTGCAAACTTCATACAAAATATGGGCTACAAAGGTATACTTGCAGAGGGTGCAGACCATGTTCTTGGGTGGAGATCCCCCAATTTCATATATACAGCAAAGACAGCGCCAAAATTAAAGATGCTTCTAAAAAACTACAAGCTTTCCGATGATATTGCATTCAGGTTCTCTAATCAAGGATGGAAAGAGTGGCCACTCACAGTAGAAAAATATACTAAATGGATTAATAATGCAAATGGTAATGGAAACCTTATGAATCTTTTCATGGATTATGAGACATTCGGGGAGCACCAGTGGGCAGACACAGGAATATTTGATTTCTTGAGACATCTCCCAGAGGAGATTTTAAAACATCCTGATAATAATTTTATGACACCAAGTGAGGCAATAAAAAAATATGAGCCTGTTTCAGAGCTTGATATTCATTCTCCTGTTTCATGGGCTGATGTTGAGAGAGATACAAGCGCATGGGACGGCAACAAAATGCAGCAGTCAGCAATAAACAAAATTTACCTTATTGAGGACATGATAAAAAGATCAAAAAACAAAAAACTTATTGGGATGTGGAGAAAGCTTCAGACAAGTGACCATTTTTATTATATGTGCACAAAGTGGTTTAATGATGGGGATGTTCATAAATACTTTAATCCTTATGAGAACCCATATGATGCTTTCATAACTTTTATGAATATCCTTAATGATGTTAATCTCCGTTTGGGAGAGGAAAATATTTTAAAAAAAGAGGTGGTAGTATGAAAACAAAAAGAAAAATGGCAAAGAAAAAAGAGATTAAAAAGAAAAAAACAGAGAAGAAAAATATATTAAAAGATGCTAACTCAAACCATTATTTTTTTGTTCAGGATGGAATAGTTTTGAAGAATGTATTGGACTTGTCTAAACAGCTTGATAAAATGACTGATGAAGTATTCAGGCACCATGTTAATGAAATGAGAAATGATTTCAGCAACTGGATTAAAGATGTTTTTAAGGAAGAAAAGCTGGCAAAAGAGCTTTTGAAAACAACTGATAAGGACAAGACACAGATAATTATTTTAAAGTATGTAATAAGGAAATTCAGATAAAAGAGGTGATAAAAATAACAAAAAAAATTTTATTTCCAGAAGATATAAGTTTAATAATGATGGATGTTGTTCCAAAGCATGAATTTAATATTCATATGGGAACATCCATAAAAAACCTGCAGGAGCTTGCTGAAGCACTGGAGATAATGGATGATGCTACGTTTAAACATCATGTGACAAAAGACAGGAATGATTTCAGCAACTGGGTTAAAGATATTATTGAAGATGTTGAACTAGGCAAGGATTTACTGAAAGCTAAAACCAGGAAAAAAGCATTTGAGGCAGTTAGCAAGAGGGTTGAACAGCTTAAAAAGCTAAAAAGCGGCCATGTGGCAAAAGACAAAACAAACCTTTTCACAGATAAGTTTTTAATCGGCCTGATTTTGGGATTAGTATTGGGCTTTTTGATTTCAGCAATAATAAATAGACTGGTTTGATTAAGCTTTTAGAAATTATTTAAGTTTCATACCTTGCATACCCTTGCCGCTGAACTTTTTCATCATCCTTTCCATGCTTTTTTGATTGCCGCCCTTGAAGAGCTTTGCCATTTTTTTGCTCTGCCTGTACTGCTTTAATAGATCTCTTATTTCCCTTGTAGATGTTCCTGAGCCCTTTGCAATCCTGTCAATTCTTGTAATGCTTATGATGTCTGGGTCTTCAAGCTCTTCTCTTGACATTGAATCCATTATAAAGCGCCATTTTTTCAGCTTGCCTTCCTGAACTTTCAACAGATCCTTTGGCATCTTTAACTGGGAAAATCCCGGAATCATCTCTGTTATCTTGCTTAAAGGCCCCATCTTGCTCATTGCCTGCATCTGCTCATATAAATCAATTAAGTTAAACTCTCCCTTGAGGAATCTTTTTCCTAAGTCTTCTGCATCCTCTTTGGATATTGCTTGTTCTGCTTTCTCTAACAATGCTTCCAAATCACCCATGCCTAAAAGCCTGGAGATAAATCCCTCTGGCCTGAAAACTTCTAAATCACCTAATTTCTCGCCAACACCAATAAATTTTATTTTTGCATCTGTTGCGGCACATGATGTTAAGGCTCCTCCTGCCTTGGCAGTGCCATCCATCTTTGTTACAATCACACCTGTTATACCACATGATTTGTGGAAAGCCTGCGCCTGTTTCTCTGCTGCCTGGCCAATGTCTGCACCTATTACCAGAAGATTTTCCTCTGGCTTTACAGCTTTGTTTATCTTTTTTATTTCTTCAATCAAATCCTTTGATAATGCGTCCCTTCCAGAAGTATCTATAATAATTATATTGTACTTATTGAATTCCTTTTCAAACTTTTTCAGTATGTTTAGTGGATTTTTCTCTTTTTTGTCAAGGAAAACAGGGACTTTTGCTTTTTTTGCTATCTGCTCTATCTGATCCATTGCAGCAGGCCTGTGAGTATCAAGCCCGATTAATGCAACTTTATAGCCTCTTTTTGTATAGAATTTAGCAAGCTTTCCTGCCTGGGTTGTTTTTCCAGAGCCAAACAGGCCAACAAGCATTATCTTTGTTGGTTTTTTCTTAATTTCTATCTTGCCTTCTTCTTTTCCAACGAAATTTACTAATTCCTCATAAACTACTTTTACAAGATATTCTTTTTTTGTGAGGCCAGCAGGAGTTTCCTCTTTTAAGGCCCGCTCTTTTATCTTATTGGTTAAATCAAAGACTAGTTGAACATTAACATCTGCCTGCAATAATGCTCGCTGTATATCCTTCACAAGCTCATTAATGAGCTTCTCGTCAACAAATATTGCTTTTGCTATCTTAGTTAATGTATTCTTTAGCGAGGTTCCAAGCTTCTCAAGCACCATTTTACAGCTAATAACAGGTTTTCATTTATAAAACTTTAGAAAAAAATACTTATTATGTTTCTATAACTTATCTTAGTATTTTGAGGATGCAAAAATTGAATCATTAAATTTTTTAGTTTTTTCCAATGCTTCAAATTCCACTGTTGTTTTTTTTCTGTGTCTTTCACTATCATTCATTGCCTGTTTTGATAAATGAGGGTCATTATTTATCTTATTTACATATGATTGTTGTACATTTAATTCTTCATAACCCTGAATTTTTTTACTAATTGAAGAATAGAATGCTTCTTTAGCCCTTTCTTCTACTGCTTTTGAATCAACAAGAAATTCATCCACTGATTTATCAAAAACTGAATTTTTTTCATTAGATAATTCCCTTAAATTATTTTTTATTACACCATTATTTCTTTTGACTATTTTAACATAATCTTCTATTGCTTTTGTTAAAAGTTGAATATATACTTCCTTATGTTCATAAGTTGTGTTCATGCGGATATTTCCATCTGCCAATACTTCGACCTTCTCCCATTCTTTATTAAAGCGATGTTTTTCTTTAATATAAGAAAACATCATCTTAATCAATCTATCTCTCCTATCAACAACTCTACCTGGCTTATTAATTACTTCCATATTTTCTGAGATATGGTTCACTAACTCTTCTATTGTTGAGTAATACTTTTTATTTTCTTGACTGATTCCAGGTTTTTCTTCAATAGTCATTTTTACATCAGGTAAATTTATAACTTAAAAGTAAGAACTAATTTATAAACCTTTTGTTTTGTTTAAAGAAAAAGGAAAAATTAAAACTTAATTTCAGACGATTTATTATTAATAATTTCTTGCATCTTTTTGATTAAATCTTCTGTTTTTATGCCAAAGTAAACCTTGCCATCAAGAGTTCTTACAGCAATAGTGCTGTTTTCTTTTTCCTTGTCTCCAACTGTCAATATTAATGGAGTTTTATTTAGCTGGGCTTCCCTCACTTTCTTTGGCATTGTCTCTGCCCTAAAATCTGTTTCAACTCTTATGTTGCTTTTTTCCAGTTCCTGTTTTACCTTTTCTGCATAAGGGATATGGCTGTCGTTTATATTCAGGATTACTGCTTGTGTTGGGGAGAGCCATAAAGGAAACTTTCCTGCATAATGCTCTATCAATATCCCCATAAACCTCTCTATTGAGCCGTAGATAGTTCTGTGTATCATGATTGGCCTGTGCTTTTTTCCATCCTTTCCCTCGTATGTCAAATCGAATTTTTCAGGCATTGCAAAGTCAAGCTGTATTGTTCCGCACTGCCATGTTCTTCCCAGGCAGTCCTTTAGATGGAAGTCTATTTTTGGTCCGTAGAATGCCCCGTCTCCCTCATTAATCTTATATTTTATTTTTTTAGTATCCAAAGCATCTTTTAATCCAGCAATTGCCTTTTCCCATGCTTCATCAGAGCCCATTGCATTGTCTGGCTTTGTGCTTAACTCCATATTGTACTCAAATCCAAACAGGTTGTAAAACTTTTCTGTAAGATTAATAACCCCTATTATCTCATCTTTTATCTGCTCTTCTGTCATGTAAATATGGGCATCATCCTGGGTGAAGCATCTAACTCTAAATAATCCTGCAAGCACGCCTGACATCTCATGCCTGTGCACTATTCCCATTTCCCCCATCCTTAACGGAAGATCTCTGTAAGACCTTATGTTTGTTTTGTAAATCAATATTCCGCCGGGGCAGTTCATGGGTTTTATTGCATAATCATCACCATCTATTTTTGTGAAATACATGTTTTCCTTGAAGTGGTCCCAGTGGCCGCTCTGTTCCCATAATTTTCTGTTAAGGATAATTGGGGTTATTACCTCTTTGTAGCCAGACTTTACATGCTCCTCTCTCCAGAATTTCTGAAGC
>Ga0268278_1001116_pt1 | contig 16360 bp, 17 predicted proteins | sample saktaG_3_FD_190135 | JGI IMG/M metagenome (GOLD analysis project Ga0268278, IMG submission 190135) | Saline water microbial communities from Sakinaw Lake, British Columbia, Canada - sak_2010_1_5_55m | ecosystem: Environmental > Aquatic > Non-marine Saline and Alkaline > Saline ... | reverse complement strand
TCACATCAGAGAGCAAAGTGCGAGCGATGACTACAACTTGGCGATCGGCAATGTTTGCAAGGATGCGGTAACCGCACAGATTGGACTACAAGGAACCAACTCAGTGAGAGGTACTAACATACCGGCTACCGGATAAAACTATGTTCAATGCTTATCAATTCAACACTGTCCAATTAAACAACACCGGCTCAAAGCCAATCGCCAAAGCCGTGAGTTATGTGCTCGATGTGTTTGGATTAATAAACAAACAAATAATTTATTTGTTCGACAGCTTCATCACAATATCGCACGCCAAGTCTTACATCCTCGACATTAGAACCTTGATCGATAAAACAGAGATATACATCATTGATACTTTTGGACTCGTTGTCAGAGTGATTGCTTATAAGCTCGACATCAACAATCTTGCGACCAAAATTGAAACTTATGTCTTGGATATTTATCAGAGAGCCACAAAAACTCTGACTTACATTCTCGACATTATTGGCGGTGCATTGATTGGGAGGATTTATAAACTCGACATTCGCAATCTTGTCCCAAAGAACACCAACTATGTACTCGACATACTGATCACGCTCGGAAAAACTATCACCTACAGATTTGACTCGTTTCTTTTGGCGATCCGCCAAGCAATCTACAAATTAGACATAAGAAACATTGCTCAAAAATTAATGGCCTATGTGATCGATGTTGGTAGTGTGGTGGCCAGAATAGAAACCTACAAACTTGATGTCAGAAATCTTGCCAACAAAATATCTGCTTATGTGTTGGAGATTAGAACATTGATAAACAAAGCGTGGACTTACGCACTGGATATCAGAAACCTTGCCACGAAACTTGAAAGATATTTGCTGGACATTAAAAGTTTGGCAAACAAAAGCACCAGATATTTATTTGATTCACTACTGAGCGTTCTGAGACAGACGATCTATCTCTTAGACATTAGAAATCTGACAACCAAATTAACGCAGTATGTTCTCGATGTTCGAGGACTGATTGCAAAGCTTGAATCATATAAATTCGACATAAGAACACTGACGGCCAAGATTGAAAGATATGTGCTGGATATCAGAAGCCTAATAGCCAAGACGGAAACTTACTGCTTAGACATTTTAAGCAAGATCGCAAAATGGTGGACTTACCGATTAGACATTCTGATAACCACAGGAAAACAATGGACATACCTCTTGGATATCCGAGGACTGATTGCGAAGGCTTGGACTTATCGCTTCCGCATTTGGAAAGTCATTGAGGGAGTAAAAATTGCCATTGAGTTTTTATCAGCCAAATTCTCGGTCCTGATGCTTTCGGCAAAAGAAACTCTTGGTCTTACTACCGCTAAGTCAAACATTGAGGTCAAAACTGCACGGCAGGATCAGCAGATGCAAACTTCCAAGAGTGATATCAATCTGCCAAGCAATAAAAAAGATATAAACCTATGAGCATAAAAATCGTACAAAACGACACCAGACCACCATTGGAATTCAGTCTGACCCAAGATGGCTCGCCAGTTGATCTAACCGGATGCACGGTCAAATTCTACATGAAGGATGCGACTACTGGATCGATAAAGATCAACGGAACCACCTGTGTCATAACCGATGCCACCAAAGGCAAATGCCGATATAACTGGTCGGGATCGGACACCAACACGGTTGCGACTTACCTGGGAGAGGTAGAGGTCACTTTTCCCGATGGCAAAATCCAAACCGGATACAAACAATTATCAATCATCATTCGTGATGACATTTAAAACCTATGACCAGAGGCGAAATTAAAACTGCAATAAAAAACGAGGTCGATGACCAAACAGTCGATGTGTCATTGCTGAACACATGGATACAAAGAGCCGATGAAAAGGTGCAAAGCTGGCGACCGCCAGAAGATCGGGATCAAACCTTTGACTATTGGGACTATCTCAAAACCGAACAACCATTCACAACAGTTGCTAACCAAGAAAAATATCCCGTACCGGAAAATTACCGTGCGTTTATCGAACTCAGAATCGGAATAGACAAGACACCTTATAAGCTGATCGACTTCCGAGACAGAGATAAGTTTGATGGTCATGCGGTGTATATGCTGGGAGGTTATTTTTACCCAGTAGCCACGCCAACTGCAGACGGCAACACCATGAGGTTTGTCTTTGTCCGAATATCTGATGATTTTGCATCCGACAATGACGAACCAGAGGTCGAGAAACTCTACCATCAATCCCATGTCGAATGGGGCAAGAAAATGTACTACAACCAGCAGGGTGACACCGAGCTGGAACGACAAGCCGAAAGTAACTTCGAGAGAACCATGATTGGAAAGTGGCGTGATCAAGAGCTGGCCAGAATGGCTTCGGCTTCGGATCAAGCGGAAATTCCAAGAAGCAGTCTCGTATAAAAAACGATATGGCATTACCAAAAAAAATCTGGAAAGCTTCGCAATTCCACAAAGGCATTTCAAACCTTAATGTCGAGGGAGCTTTTTGGTTTGCAAATGGTCTGGAATTTGATCAGTATCCGCCATATTTGAAAGTGGCTAATAAATTTTTCAAGGAAAGCGATAGCGTCAGCGTGCCAGCTCTCGATGAACCGACCTACATGTGCTATTTCAATTATCGATATTATTGTGCCAATCATGATGACGGAAAAATCTTTGAAAATAATTACAGTAGCTGGGTTGAGGTGCATGACAGCACGAACATCTGGGGAGGAAGCGGATTGTATGCCGATGACGACTACATGTACTACGCCGGTAGTACCTGGGTCGGACGCTTTGATAAAAACACATGGGTAGACAATTGGCAGTCGTTTAATGTGAACACAGCCTTTGACGATGTTCCGATTACCAAGTTTTTGAAATTCATTTGTTTTGGCAATAAAAATTATCTTGCCACATGGGACACTGGTGCAAGTGCGTGGAATCCAAACAAATTAACCCTGCCAACTGGTTATGTGATCGTGTGGCTCGCACCGCTTACCGACTATCTGGTTATTTCCGCCCATCATCCGACATTCGGTTCGGCTTTATTTTTCTGGGATGGATATTCTCAGACTTATAACCGTGTCTTGCAATTAACTCAAACCCAAAGTCTGGCTGGTGTAGTCGATAAAAATGTTTTGTACTTTTTAACAAGAGACGGTTGGATTTGCCGATTCAACGGTTCCGGAATTGAAAAGCTAAATCGTTTTCCAGAAATGAATCACGAGGACTACATCTCACTGAAAGCCGGATGCATGAAAGTTTATCAAGGTGTCATTCTCATCGCCAAGGGATCGAATACTTACGATGTGAGTCGCCGAAGCCAGTATTGCGGAATTTGGTGCTATAACCCAGCGACAAACGCTCTCTATTTCAAACATCGAGTATCGAACGGTGCAGTCAATCATGTGACTCCCGGAATAGCGGTCATGTACGGTCTTTATGTCGACAATAATACAATTCGGGTGATGTATAGCGACGGCAATAAATCAATCATCGATGTAAACCACGAAACAGGAACATTCAGACCTTACGAATTCGGGGCGTATTGGATCAGTCCGCTAATCGACAATGAACCATATCTTCGTAAAAGATGGAAACAGTTTATTTTGAACTTTTTCAAGCCGATGCCAAACAGCAGTTTTGCCAGGTTCGAGATTAAATACAATGTCACCGAGCAGAATATAAGAGACCAAGCGAAATATGTGACTGGCGGTAGTTATGATTATTTTACCGTGTCATCGATACCTAGCTCGGTTGAAGTCGGTGATGAAGTGATTGTGCTTGCCGGTCCAGCCGCCGGACAAATAAGACACATAAAAAGCATAGACACAGTGACCAAGACAATCTATCTGGACGAAACTTTGTACTATGTCGGAACTTCACAAGGATATTTGCAAGCCGGAGATTATGTGGCAATCACGCCTTTCAAGAGACTTGGAACGATTAAAGGAAATGAAAACCAAGGCAAGGTAAATAAAATGCTTCGGTTTAATGCGAGGTCAAAAAAGATTCAATTCAAGGTCGAGGTTTGGAGTAACTCCGGATACTCTGGCGAATGGGACATGGGAGTGAAAGATGTATCCGCCGTCTTTGTGCCGGACAGAATAATTAAATAAATTATATGCCTAAATTCACATTGGAAAAAATAGATGCTGAAAATGCAAAAAAGATTGACACGCTGGAGTCAGTCTCAATCGTAAATGTTCCTGCTCTGAAAAAACAGAAAGAGGATCTGGAAAAACAAATCGCCACCATGCAACAACAGCTCGTCCAAATAGATGAGGTTTTGGACGAGTATAAAAAACTTCCACAAACATGAACAATACACCAACCAACAAAGATCAGCCGTTTGATCCGAATCTGGGTTCGATACTCAATCTACTCCGTGATATTCCGATATTGAACTCACCTCCAGCCGATACGCCAAGAACCCCGATTAGTTTCGCAATATACGATAACGGCAGTGTGCGACGGTTCTATATATTTTTTAACGGAGTGTGGAGGTATGTAACGCTAACTTAAAAACCTATGGCAACGATAACAATCCAAAAAGGTCAAACCTTATCGGGAATCGCCAAACAACAAGGCACAACGCTGGATGCCTTACTAAAAGCAAATCCAACGATCAAGAATCCGAACCTGATATATGCCGGATCAGCTTTGAATTTACCCGGAATACCGGCTTCACCCGTTGTTGCCCCTAAGGCGAGCGTTCCGAGCCCAAGTCCCACCGTGACACCTTCTTCGACCGTAACACCACCCGTTGCCCAAAATTCGAGCCCGGGGACAAGCTCTGTGCCAGCCAAAAGCACCCTGTATGGGACTGAAGTGCCTTCTAACACTTCTTTGCTTAAACAATACCGGTCCGACTTAGGCCTTGATTCCACCTTAAAAAGCATGCAAGACAGTCAGACTTCCTACCTCGATACTCTAAAGAATTTGCCTAAAAAGTCAGACATCTACCAACAAGAAAGAACTAAGCGAGGGCTCGATACAATGCAGACAAACCTGCAAAGCTTGGACAATCGATTGGCCACAATGGAGGAGTCAATCAATAGTTCGGAAAAAGATATCAGAGACCGAACCGTTGCAAGCAATGGTCTGGTAACAGAAAGCCAAACTCAAAGATTGGTCGCTTCAGAAAAACAACCGCTTATAGATGAATATAGAAAACTACTCAATGAAAGAAATAAGCTTGCCACTCAAATGGGTACTGCCGAAACTTCGGCAAAAGAAATTGCCGGAATGCAATACGAGGATTCGACTTTGCCATTAACGGTGGCTGAAAAAACTCTCGGATTCCAAAAGGATCAATACGGCGTGCTGGGTGATTTATTGAGTCAAGTATTCGGTGCTTCTGAAAAAGATGTCACCAACATTATTGACTCCGCCAAATACGGCAAAGAGCAGGAAAAGAAAGATGCTCAAGATGTTATTGATCGAGCGATAAAACTTGCCGGTCTCGCCAACGACACACCAGCTGGAACGGTGCTTGATATTGCCGGTACAAAAGTAACTGGTACAAAGAAAACGACTGGTAGTGGATCAGATGCCGGAGGTTCGGCAAGTGATGTGGAAGCCTACGCACTTGAACTTCTAAACAACCCGAACTTCACCGCAAGTAATGTACCTCAAAATATCCGAGCGCAAGTCCTTCAGAAACGAGATCAGATTATTTCTGAAGCGAACGCACAACAGCAAGCCGATGCGGTGGCCGCTCAAGCATTGAAATCAAGTCAACCAAAGATAACCGCTCAAGACTTTGGTGCTGGGGTCAAAGATGTATTCACACAAAAGATACCGAGCATTGCGAAGTCCGGATTTAACACCAGCAAAAACTTCTTCAAAGGACTCTTCGGTATCGGAAATTAAAATACTATGGCTTACACTAAAGACCCTAAAACAGGAAAGTACATAAATACCGGTTCTGCACCGGTCTCTCCTCCACTCACGACATCAAAACCATCGTCGGCCGGTACCGCAGTAAAGTATCAAAAGAATGCCGAGGGAAAGTTTGTGACGACTGAGGTAGAGAAAACGGCCGGAAAGCCGAATGTGACAACAGTCGAGGGACTGCGAGATTTTGCTTTGCAAAATAATGTGGATGTATCCTCCACTCAACCCAAAGAATCAACACTACAAAAAATTCTCCATGTACTCAACACCGGAGGATATGCCGTTGGCGGTCTTATAAGTGGTAAAGGAATCAAGGCTGGAATTAAAGAACATATTCAGCCGTCTGAAGCACTTGGCATCAAAAGTAAAGTCGGTGGATTTATTGCCGACATACTACTCGATCCAACAACTTATCTAAGCTTCGGTTACGGAGCTGGTGCAAAACTCGCAACCAAAGCTGGTACGGTGGTGTTGAGTAAAACCGGAACATCGTTGCTTAAGAAGTCGATCCTTGAAGTTGGCGAACAAGGTGCAAGAAAGATGCTCGCCGAAAAGGTACTCGCAGAGGGTGGCGAAAAGTTTCTCGCAAAAGGTGGTCTGAAATTTGCTGGTAAACAAATATTGCCAAGATCAGCCGTGACTGCTCCGTTCAAGGCCGTAGACTGGCTCGTTGAAAAAACTCCGGTAGTCGGAAAAATGTACGAGGGTGCAAAAGACCTAGCTGGCAAAGCATTTGTACCGTTTAAAAGCATCAAAGAATTGCCGGGACGAATTGGCGAGGACTATGTTGATAAATTTTCACAATTTAGCAAAGCTACCCGATCCGAAGTCAGCAAAGCCGTAGAGGAAGCAACCACGCTCGGTAAGAGCGCGCAAAAGGAACTTGGAAAAGATGCTGGCACTAGGGTCGGTCGCTTGATCGAGGGAATGGCAGAGATTCCTACAAAGGTAGCCGATGGAGTCGAGAAAACAGCAACCGCTGGAAATAAAGTCATAGATAATATTATTGGTCACATTCAGGGGGAGCATAAACGCTTTGCAACGCTCGAAAAAGAACGAGGATTGCTTGATAACGAACTTCCGGATTATTTGCGTCACTACCTGACACCAGAGGGTCGTGAATTTCTACAAAAGAACAGCGATGTTGCACAAGAACTTCTGAAAAAAACGAGAGTAAGTACTCCATTCGCAAAATCTCGAACACTCGATGATACACTCGTAAATATCAATAGTTACTTCCGCAAGACTCACGGCGTGAAGCTTTTTGAGCAAGATGCATTTAAAGCGTTCGGTGCTCGTAAAGCCGAACATGTCAAAGCTATTAATACCTACGACTTTCTAACCGATGTCGGGAAGCAATTCGGGAAGCAAGCCGAAATGGTCACCAAAGAATACAAACATCCGATCAGCGGACAGATGGTGAAAAAAGAGACTGCAAAACCAATCTTCGACAATGGAATGAGATACATCGAAAGTACCGTGCCTCAACTCAAGGGTGTACTTCTGCCTGAACAGATTGTGAAGCATGTCGAGGAAACTTATAAGGTGCTGACAAGCGATGAAGCGACAAAGGGATTCCTTAAAATCTACGACAAAGCTCTCGGATTCTGGAAAGGGTCAGTGACCGGATGGTTTCCAGCATTCCATGTTCGAAACTCAATTGGTGGAATTTTCAATAACTTTATAGCCGGAGTCAAAAACCCTGCTCGGTATCTCCAGGGCGATCAGATTGCTCGAGGAGTCAAAGGAACGATCACAACCAAACTGGGTACGAAATATACCTACCAGCAAATAAAAGAAATTGCCGAAAAGCTGGGAGCAATAGGACAGCCCGGGTACTTAGATGTGATGCGTGAGGTCGAAAAAGATGTCAGTAAAGGTGCTGTCGGAAAGCTCATGGATCTGCCTAAAAATGCAATGGAGATCACTGAGAACCGATTGCGTCTGCCTCTGTTTGTGGATCGTTTGATCAAAGGCGACGCACCAGAGCAAGCTGCGAAATCGGTATTCCAATTCCACTTCGACTACGCACCGGAAGCACTCGCACCTTTCGAGCAAAACATTATGAAGCGACTGTTGCCGTTTTACCGATGGACTCGTGGCAACATCCCACTTCAGCTCGAGCAAATAGTAAAGCAACCCGGTAAGTACGCCTCAATCGGCAAGCTTGTAGACAACCTTCAAGTCGATAAAGAAAAAGCCAAAGAGGAATTCCAATATCTACCTCCATACATGAGAGAGGGATTGCCGGTCCGACTTGGTGAGAAAAACGGATTCTCACAATATCTATACGGTCTCGGTCTGCCAGTCGAGGATATAAACCGCCTCTACAAAGGAAGTCCACAGCGAACCTTGGCGAGCATGGTCGGTGAACTATCACCAATTCTAAAGTACCCGATTGAGGCGGCCACAGGACAGAATCTATTCACTGGTGAGCCGATCAAAGAAGGAAGCCGTGTCTATCCATTCGTGAATGCGATTCCCGGACTGCGTGACTGGTTAGAGGTTAACGAACATAAAGATAAAAGTGGAAATGTCAGCTATCGAGCGAATGCTTATAAACTCCACTTCTTAAACACTGCGTTGGGGAGATTTTACACCACGGCCGGAAAACTCTCCGATGACAACACATCAGGAGTCGTGAAATTCTTGTATGGACTCGTCGGTGCAAAAGCAAAATCAGTCGACATGGAAAAAGAAAAGTTCTGGCGTGATCGGGATATCCAAGACCGAATCGAGGAAAAATTGGAAGGCAGAGGTCTCATCAACAGATTCGACTCGGTATATGTGCCGAAATAATCCTATGGAAAGAACAGCATACCAAAACAAAATACAAGATGAGCGTCTCGACCGTGTAGAAAAGACGGTGAACGAAATCAAAGACAATCATCTCGTTCATATAAAAACCGATCTGACAAAAGTCGGAACTGATGTTGATTGGCTCAAGCGTTTCTTTTGGATATTAGCAACAGCATCAGTTGGAGGGTTGATCACGGCTCTGATTAATTTATTAATCACCATTAACAAATAAAACTATGAACATCATTCAAAAAAAGTCTCCCAACTTCTGGGCTGGTCGCAATGGCTATCGACCGGAAGCGATAGTCATTCATATTATGGACGGCACGCTGGCCGGAACTGATGCGTGGTTTACAAACCCAGCATCGCAAGTAAGTGCTCACTACGGCATCGGGAAAAACGGCGAAGTGCATCAATATGTCAAAGAGGAAGATACTGCTTGGCACGCTGGCCGTGTAGATGCCCCGATTTGGAAGTTTATAAAACCAAAGATTAATCCTAACCTCTATACGATCGGGATCGAACACGATGGAAAGCCGGGTGACATCTGGACTGAAGCAATGAAACAAGCGAGTGCAATGATGATCCACGAGATCTGCCAACGCTGGCAAATTCCGGTCGACCGTGATCATATTGTCGGCCACTTTGAAATTTATTCCAAAAAGCCGAATTGCCCAGCAACCGATAAAAGAATATTGGATGAACTCGTTGCCCTTGCTGGAGGCCACACACCAAACACTTCAGTCGAGGAGGGTGTGAGGAAAATTGAGGAAGGACTGACAATCATTAAAAAGATAATTTATTAAACCACTATGACAACACCACAAAAAGAAGCTTTAAAGCACCTAGCGATCGTTTTTCTTTATTCCGGAGTATCGGCAATTCTACCGATCATTTTGGCCTATGTAGAGAATGATCCTCGATGGACACTACTAATACCGATCATAAACTCGGCTTGGTATGCTGTCAGCCGATACCTTAAGGAAAGGAAGCTGATTGAGGAAGTGGATATGAAGGGTGACGCTTTTTAGCTAAATTAAGCAGTTTTGAATTAGTAGACTTTTTGAGCAAAAGCCGGAACCTCAAAGGAGGCTGGATTTTCCTTGTAAAATAACCTTAAACGGCGTATAATTTTATCAATACGGCCATAAGATAAGGCCTTTAAGGCGAATACCGGTTCAAACTTCCGGACATCGCCACCGCCATTTTAATTAATTAATACTCAAAAAAAATTCAATATTATGATTAACACAATATTGAATTTCGTTGGACTTTGTTTGATTTTATAACTTAACAGCTTCTTTCATTGCCATTGCTATATCATCAATTTTGATTTTTTTTGCTCTTAATTCTTTACTATGAATTATCTCAAAAGCTTTAACAGCCTGATTAATTACCATCGGAATCCCTGTTAAAATATTTAAACCAGCTTTCTGAGCTAATTTAAGGAGAGGAGATAGTTCAGAACGCAAAACTATATCACTAATAATAACGTCTTTAGAGATATCTGCTAATATTTTCTTTGAAGCTTCAATATTAACATTAATATTTTCTTCTGTTGTTGGTAGCTGAGATTGAGCAAGAGCAGAATATTTTTCTAATGGACCAGTTGCTCCTTTAATGGATACATTCACAATTACATCTACTCCTTGTTTAATATAATCAGTAATTTCATCCTCTCCACCAAAAAAAGATTGATTGTTTTTGAAATACTGATTAATTTTCTTAGACAAAATCTCTGCTTTGTTGATTGTTCTATTAAGAATAATAATTTTCATGTCTCTCCTAGCTAAAGAAAAAGCAATAGCATTACCAGTACCACCAGCTCCCAACATTAATACCTTTTTTCCAACTAAACTTTCTTTTCTTTGTTTAAAAATTTTTTCCAAACTTAAAGCATATCCTTCACCGTCAGTATTATGTCCTTTCAGAATCCCATTTTCGGTTTTTTGAATAAGATTTATTGAACCTATAATCTCAGCCAAAGAATCTAAATCTTTTAAAAATTTAACTGCTTCATCTTTAAAGCCAACGCCCATTCCACCGCCTAAATATTTTTTGTCTCCAGCTAATTCACTTAAAATCTTACGAACATTGCTAGCATTACTAATTAACATAATATTGGCCACGGGAAAATTAAATTTTTGATAAACTGCATTCCACATCACAGGAGTTCTAGCCGGATAATCATCTTCAATAAAACTCAACGTATAAAATGGAAAATTCAAACTATTTGGATTATTTTCCGGTTTTTGAGCAAAATATAGTATTTTATTTTCAATTAACCCTTTAATGGCCATTTTGTTTCACCTCCTTATAGCTAAATTTAATTATAGTCACAAGAGAATCATCTGTTAATTGAGAAGGAAGAAGATTATAAATAATGCCTAAATTGTATTTTAATGATTCCTTATTTGTTAAATCTGGACTTGAACCTTTAAAATCTTTTTCTTCTAAATCTCCTATTTTCTTTTCTTGCACTTTTTCAATAATTATTGTTTTAGTAAATTTATTATAGAATTCAGGAGGAACGCTTTCTCTATCTAATCCGATTTCTTTAATTATTTTTGCTTTAACTTCTTGACCAGAACAATAACCACGGAAATCTCCACAAATTCTTTTTCCTGGCCTGAAGATCACATTGATTTTCCCTTCCATTAATAAATCACAATAAATAGCTCGAAAAGCCATCTCGTCAGGGTTAAGATATAATTTTTTCTTTTTTAAAGTACTCATTATTTTATTCCCTCTTTTTATCATATTTATTTTATTAATTCTAAATATATACTCCCCTAGAGTGTTTGTCAAAATATTATCTTAATTTAAAGATAAAATAAATTTGCCAAAAGTTAATAATCATAATAAAATAGAAATATAATGTCTAATATTGTTAATTTAAAAGAAAAAAATAGAAAGCAAGAAAAACAAGTTAAAAAGCCTGAACCTATTAAGGGTGATATAAAAACACATTTGGAGTGGACAACTCCTGAATTTGAGTATTATAAAAAAAGCAAGAATTGGTTTATTGTCACAGGTATAATTGCTGGAATATTATTTCTCATAGCTATCTTTACGAAAAATCTTTTATTTGGATTACTTATCGGAATAAGCTGTTTTTTGATAATTACTTATTCATCAAAAAAACCAAGTAATGTAAAATTATCAATTAGTCCTAAAGGCGTTAAAATAAATAGTGTACTTTATGAATTTGAAAATTTAAGGTCGTTCTGGATTTTCTATGATCCTCCTCAAATAAAAGAATTAAGTTTAAGAAGTAAAAAAACAGTTATGCCATATATTAAAGTGCCTCTCGGAAATGAAAATCCGGTTGAAATTAGAAGAATTTTAATTAAATATTTACCCGAAAGAAAACACAAGGAATCCGCAATTGATAATCTGGCAAGAAATTTAAAGTTTTAAATGTCCTCGTAGCTCAGTTGGACAGAGCGTTTCTTTGCGGAAGAAAAGGTCGCAGGTTCAAGTCCTGCCGAGGACGCTAATGTTAACTCTTAACACTAAAATTGAACAAATTAATAAAGTAGGCCCTGCTTATTTGAAAAAGCTCAACAAGCTTAATATCAAAACAATACAGGACCTATTTTTTCATTTCCCCAATCGTTATGAAGATTTCAGAAAAAAAACCTTAATTAACAAATTAAAAGAAAGTGAAAAAGCGACTATTCAAGGAGAAATTGTTGATATTAAAAATACACGCTTTTTTCATAGAAGAATGGTTTTGACCGATGCTTTAATTAAAGATAAAAGCGGAAGCATTAAAGCTGTTTGGTTCAATCAACCATATTTAATTGAAACTTTAAAAAAAGGAAAAATTGTTAATCTTTCCGGGAAATTGAGTTTTTATAAAAAAACACTATGTTTTTCTAATCCTGTTTATGAATTAACAAAAAAAGAGACTACTCACACTGGACGATTAGTCCCTGTTTATCGCGAAACGGAAGGAATAAGTTCTCGTTATTTAAGATTTTTAATAAAACCATTGCTATGTTTAACAAAGCAAATTAGTGATTTCCTGCCTGTTCAGATAAAAAATAAGTTTAATTTAATGGATTTAACTCAAGCAATTGAGCAAATTCATTTTCCTGGAAACCTTTCCTTGGTCAAAAAAGCCCGCCAGCGTTTAGCTTTTAACGAACTTTTTTTAATCCAATTAATTTCCCTTCAACAAAGACAAAAATTAAATAAAGAAAAATCTGTTAAATTGTTATTTGATAAAAATTTAATCAAGCCTTTTGTTAAAAATCTGCCGTTTGAATTAACTGACGATCAAAAAATAGCTGCCTGGGAAATATTTCAAGATATAGCTAAAAACAATCCTATGAATCGTCTGCTCAATGGAGATGTTGGTTCGGGTAAAACTATCGTTGCAATTATGGCAGCCTTAGCAGTTGCTAAACAGAAATACCAAACAGCGATAATGGCCCCAACTGAAATTCTAGCTAAACAGCATTTTCAAACATTTAAAGACACGCTTAAAAAATCAAATATAAAAATATGTCTGTTAACAAGAAATAATAAAGACGCAAAATTAAAGAAAAAAATAGCTGAAGGTAAAATGGATATTATTATTGGAACTCACGCCATTATTCAAAAAGATTTATCTTTTAAAAATCTTGCCTTGGCTATTATTGACGAACAACATAGATTTGGCGTAGCTCAAAGAGCCGCTCTACAGAAAAAAATCTGTCAAATAGACGATGGCTTAAAAACTATTCCACATTTACTTTCAATGACAGCTACTCCTATCCCACGCACTTTAGCTTTAACTATTTACGGCGATCTAGATATTTCCTTAATTAAAGAAATGCCTCAAGGCAGACAGAAGATTATAACTGAAATTGTTTCTCCAAAAAATCGCGATAAAACATATAATTTTATTAGGGAACAAATAAAGCAAAAAAGACAAGTTTTTGTTATCTGTCCTTTAATTGAAGAATCAGACAAGTTATCCTCCAGAAGCGGACAAGCAGAAATTAAATCCGTAACGCAAGAATACGAAAAACTATCAAAAAAGATTTTTCCTAAATTTAAGCTGGCCATGCTTCATGGCAAATTAAAACCTAATGAAAAAGAAAAAATTATGAATCAATTTAAAAAAGGAAAAACCGATATTTTGATTTCAACTTCAGTTGTCGAAGTAGGCGTTGATATACCTAACGCCGCAGTTATGATTATTGAAGGATCTGATAGATTTGGATTAGCGCAACTACACCAATTTAGAGGACGAATCGGCAGAGGAAATATTCAATCATCTTGCTTTTTATTTACCAATTCCAGCACTAAGAAAACTCATCAAAGATTAAAGGCAATGCTAACAGCTAAAGATGGTTTTGAATTAGCTGAAAAAGATTTGAAAATTAGAGGAGCCGGCGATTTTATAGGAACCAGACAATGGGGACTGCCTGATTTAGCAATGGCCTCATTAAACGATTTAGAATTAATAAAGAAAACCCGTCAAGCAGCCAGAATAGTTTTAGAAAATAATTTGCTTACATCAGAGATTAAATTAAGATTAAAAAAATTTAATGAAAATATTCATTTGGAATAAAAGAGTTGACAAATAAAACATTAAATGTTATAGTGTTAAGAATTGAACCTAACTTTTAACTACGGAGGAAAGAAGAATGGACAAGAAAGCGCAAAAAGAGATCCGAAGAAAATTAATTAAAAAGGCATGTGAGACCTCGAACAAAATGATTCGAACGCAAGAAAAAATTATGGAAGAATTAGCTTCAGGTAGTTCCAGAACTTTTGTGGAAAACCATACTTTATCAAACCGATCAAAAAAACCGTGCCACCTAATTAGTTTAGCCAAGCGCATGGAAAGTATTGAAGAAGCACTGCAAAAGTTGGAGGATAACAAATATGGGATATGCGAGTGTTGTGGGAAAGACATACCTTCGCAACGCCTTGTGTCCATCCCAGAGGCAAGAAGATGTCGTTCTTGCCAAGAAAAAATATAATAGATTCAAAAAAGCCCAAGAAGAGAAATAAATTCTTCCTGGGCTTTCACTTTTTCTTAGGAGTTACCCAAAATCCCATGTATTTCCCAAGCATTAAACGAGTTTGCGACTCTAATCCAGGAATGGCTCCGAAAACAAGAATAGTAAAAGGAACCAAAATCCATTGAATAATCATACCAAAACTCTTAAAAAATCCCTTAATCCCTATATACCTATCTGGCCGCTTCGGTAAAAGCAAAGTACTATAAATAGCTGAACCAATTAATCCAATCATAGCTATAGTCATTAATATTCTAGTAACTCTGGGTAAATTATATGACAAAAGAGTAATATTGAATTTATCTCCTCCTAGATATAGGGGCAGCCAACCAAGAAGAAAAATTAACAAAGCATTAGTTGCCCAAGACCAAAAACCTTCAAGTTGAATCCATATCCAATGGATTTTTTTACTTAAATTAATTTTTTTATTTTTATAAAAACCAAAGAATAAAAAAGGAATATTTTCTACTCCCCAACCCCAGCGTCTCTGTTGGACATAAACATTAAGAGATGTTTTAAAGAAATTATCTGACAAATTGGCATCCATAGAAACAGGATAATTTAAAGGAATAACCTTATAATCTCCGTCATAATAAAGCAAATTTTGCCAAAATATACGCGAATCTTCCGAAACCATATTGACCGGCCAAAAATCAACTTCATTCAAGGCTTTAAAACTTATTGACTGGGAAGAAAAAGTAGAAAGACGTTCAGGTCTTTGTTGTTGGATCATTTGCCAAAAAGTTCCTGAAGTTGCGACCACTCTAGAAATACAAGGTGCTTGCCAGATATTGTTATTATAAACAGGAACAGGCTGATAACTCGTTCTAGTTGGATTCTTAACAGTTAAATAATGATACGTTAAACAAGAAAAATATTTAGGATAAACTTGAGTGTCAATATCAAAACAGGAAACAATAATATTTTCATAAGGAATTTCCAGCTTATCAATTAACTCTTTTTTTATCTGGCGAGCTGCCCAGGTTGAATTAGCTCCTTTACCAGCTAATTCGCCGATAATATCTTTTGGATGAATAGTAATTAAAAATTTATAAAAATTATTAGAATATTCCTCTTTTATTTTTTTAGCTATATTTTGGGCAGATTCTCCAGCTCTTTCTTCAGTAGCTAAAACAATTATCATTTTATCATTAGGGTATTCAGTATTAAGTATCGCTTGGATAGTTTTTTTTATTACTTGATATGGCTCTTTATAAACAGGCAGAATTATTAAATGATAATAATCTTGCCAATCTTTATTTTTCAAAGATCTAACTTTAGAAAACCAATCTATTTTTATATTATTTTGCATCTGCCTATAACTTATTCTCAAATGAAAAGACAGATAAATAGTTTTTAAAACCCAATAAACATCAAAAGTAATGATAAAAATCGCCACAAAGACAGGATTAAGCCAAGATAAAAAAATCACCCCCAAAAGAGTGAACCAAGCCAAGGCACCCGGAAGAATCTCAAAAGCCCGATAGATTATTTTTTCTTTCGGACTTTTTAAATCAGTTGCCTTCCCTATTTTTAAATAATACTTATCTGCTGGAAGCATATAATCAATCCTATCTTAAAAATAATACTTATACAAGAAAATCTGCCAACTAGTATTATCTCTGACCAATTTCAAAAATAGATGCGTTATATCCATAAATTTATATTAA
>Ga0268278_1001104_pt1 | contig 16536 bp, 10 predicted proteins | sample saktaG_3_FD_190135 | JGI IMG/M metagenome (GOLD analysis project Ga0268278, IMG submission 190135) | Saline water microbial communities from Sakinaw Lake, British Columbia, Canada - sak_2010_1_5_55m | ecosystem: Environmental > Aquatic > Non-marine Saline and Alkaline > Saline ... | reverse complement strand
TTCACCTTGAAGGGGAAGATCCCGCTGATTTCGGCCTGGTACCCAATCCGTCGCTTCTGGTGACCCTGGAGTTGGAGCCGACTGGTGTCGCCTAACCTCAGGCGTTTGTCAGGAAACGAAGTAATCGATATATTCAACTTATTCGGGTTCAGAATTCACACCCAGAAGGGTAGCCACGTTAAACTTCGCCGTGTGGGGAATCCGTAATAGATGATCGGAGCAATCGCCGGTGACATCATCGGGTCTGTCTATGAAGCCCACCCGATTAAAACAGAGGACTTCCCGCTATTCAGCCCGGGGTGCAGGTTCACCGATGATACAGTCCTCACCGTTGCAACAGCGGACAGCATCCTGACGGGCAAAGGCTATGCGGTGGCGTACAAGGAATGGGGCCGCTTGTTTCCCCACGCCGGTTACGGCGGAATGTTCAGGCAATGGTTGAGGTCGGACGACAGAGGGCCTTATAACAGTTTCGGCAACGGCTCGGCCATGCGGGTCAGCCCGGTCGGCTTTGCCTTCGACTCTCTGGATAAAGTCCTCGAGGAAGCGAAGAAAAGCGCTGAAGTCACACACAATCACCCGGAGGGCATCAAGGGCGCACAGGCCACCGCGGCAGCCATCTATCTTGCCAGGACCGGCAAAGAAAAAAAGGAAATAAAGGATTACATCGAGACTACTTTTGATTACGACCTCAGCGCCACGCTGGCTGAAATCCGCCCTCATTACAGATTTGATCCAACCTGCCAGGGATCCGTACCGCAGGCGATTACAGCCTTCCTGGAATCAAGCAGTTATGAAGACGCCGTCCGTAAAGCCATATCGCTGGGTGGAGATACCGATACACAGGCCTGTATAGCGGGAGGAATAGCTCAGGCGTACTACAAAACTATAGATGACCACATCGTAAAGAAAGTCAGGGCTTTGTTGGATGCGCGGCTGTTGAATGTAGTAGATTTATTTAGCGCGAGATACTGTAGCGCATAGATTTTACCGCTATATCAGTATCAAGATGGATTAGAGTCCAGCCGCTATAGCAGTCATGTTATCAGTTAGTAAAACGATTCAATAGGATGGCGCTTTTACATAAGTCTTTGATATCATATATGTAATCCGTGGGTCTTCAAACTGAGAAATCGGATTACAACCGACAGCAATGTGGATGGCAGTGGTGAAGGATCACAGCAATTACATCGATTACTATATCGTGAGGTTGGGTATTGCTATAAGCTATGTCGCTGCGTCCCAAAGCAATACGTTCTTTAAATACTGCTTTGATCCATGCCTGCCGTTTATGAGGTGATCATCGTGAAGTTAATTAAGAACAAAGGTAGCGATCGCGTGATTGACGAACTGCGTCAGACACTTGCGCCCCAGTCGTCGCTTGACGTGGCTACCCCGGCTTTTTCTCTCTTCGCCTTCGCTGAACTGCGTGATCTCCTGGATAAACTCGATATCTGTCGGGTGGTGCTCCCCTCAACCATTAGTAACGAACTTGGACTGACTGGCACGGATGCGGACCGCGCATTTCGTAATCGACTTCAGCTTCGCTGGCTCGCCCGTGACTGTGCCGCATGGATAAAAAGGAAAGTGGAACTGCGCGGTATACCAGGTATACTGCCACAATCTATACTCATCGCCGGAAAGCCGGGATCAAGCCGTCATCGGGTCATCACAGGTAACTGCGCTTTCACAACTGAGGGCCTGGGTATTACACCTGGCAATCAATTCAGCCTGATCCAGTGCTCCGAAAAACCAGAGGAATCGACCATGCTGGGCTCATGGTTCACAAACCTTTGGAATTCATTGCCAGAATCCGATCAGTATAAAAGCGCATTCATTTCGCGACTTCAAGAACTCGCCGAGTCGAAAGCCCCATCACTTATCTATTATCTGACCCTCTACCACATTTTCAAAGATCTCGGTGACGAACTGGATGAAGAGCGCGTCGTCAAATCAGCTACCGGTATACGCAACACTGTTGTGTGGAAGAAGTTATACAAGTTCCAGCGTGATGGTGTTGTTGGAGCTATTGACAAGCTAGAGAGACTCGGAGGTTGCATAATCGCCGACAGCGTTGGCCTCGGAAAAACCTTCGAGGCTCTGGCTATAATAAAATATTATGAATTACGCAACGATCGTGTGCTCGTACTGGTGCCCAAACGGCTCCGCGACAACTGGACTCTATACAAAGCCAACGACCGGCGCAACTTTCTGGCCTCTGACCGCTTCAACTATGATGTGCTCAACTACACTGACCTATCCCGCGACGACGGTGTCTCCGGGGATATCGACCTTGCCCATGTCAACTGGGGCAATTACGACCTCGTGGTCATCGACGAGTCTCATAACTTCCGAAACAAGTCTACACATAATGATCGTGAAACCCGTTATGACCGCCTCATGCGGCGCATCATAAAGGAAGGCGTTAAGACCCGTGTCCTCATGCTCTCCGCCACACCTGTCAACAACCGCCTCGCCGATCTCAAGAACCAGATTGCCTTCGTCACAGAATCAGATGATCTGGCTTTATCTACCCACGGCATTTCCAGCATCGATACGACGGTTCGCCAAGCACAGCTACAGTTCAATCGATGGATGGCCCTGGAAGATGCCGACCGCCGGCCCACCCGGCTAATTGACATGCTCGGATTTGACTACTTCAAGCTGCTTGATCTATTGACTATCGCCCGCTCCCGCAAGCACATAGTCAAGTATTACGGCATCAACGAGACAGGCCGATTCCCTGAACGGCTCAAACCCATTAACATAAAACCGGATGTGGACCTTGCAGGGGAGTTCCGCTCTATCCGTGAGATCAACAACGAAATACGCCGTCTGACCCTGGCGGCCTACGCCCCTCTTCGGTATGTGCTACCGCGTAAGCAGGCGGCCTATGACACCAAATACAGCACGCGTATTCGTGGCGGCGAGAGCTTCTTTCGCCAGGTAGATCGCGAGGAAAGCCTTGTCCACCTCCTGCGTATAAACGTCCTGAAGAGAATGGAGAGTTCGGTCACATCTTTTGCCCTTACGCTCAGTCGCCAGCTCGCAGATGTAAAAGCCACCCTGGCGAAGATCGAAGCCCATGCGGAGGCGGTGGAGGAAATCGACATCCAGGATGTGGAAACGGATGATCCGGATTTTGAGAGCCTGCTGGTCGGACGCAAGATCAAGGTGCTGCTCCAGGATGTAGACCGTGTCCGCTGGAAGCAAGACCTCATCGAGGACCGCAATCGGCTATCATCACTCCTTTCAGCAGCGAAACAGGTAGGAGCTGCACGCGATGCCAAGCTTAGTGCTCTCCGAGATACCATCAAACGCAAGTGCCACCAACCGCTGAACGCGGATAACCGAAAGATCATCGTATTCACGGCATTCGCTGATACAGCTCAGTATCTTTACCGCGAGTTGGCAGATTGGGCGCAGACAGAACTCGGTTTAAATTCGGCACTCGTTACCGGTGCCGGTCATAACCAGACTACTCTACGCAACCTCCGGAAGGATTTTGCCAGCATCATCACGGCCTTCTCTCCACGCTCCAAGGAACGGCCCGCAGACCTCGCCGCAGAAGGTGAGATCGATTTACTCATTGCCACCGACTGTATAAGCGAAGGACAAAACCTTCAGGATTGCGATACCGTCGTAAATTACGACATTCACTGGAACCCGGTACGCATCATACAGCGATTTGGCCGTATAGACCGAATCGGTTCGCACAATGATCGCATCCAGCTAATTAATTTCTGGCCTAATATGGAGCTGGAAGAATATATAAACCTTGAACAGCGTGTCAGCGGCCGCATGGTGCTGCTCGATATCTCCGCCACCGGCGAGGAAAACATTATCGAATATCAATCTGGAAATCAAATGAATGACCTGGAATATCGACGCAAGCAACTCCTTAAGTTACAGGATACTGTCATAGACCTCGAAGACCTCAGCAGCGGCGTATCGATAGCCGACCTAACACTAAACGATTTCCGTATCGATCTGGCGGGATTCCTCAAGGAAAACTCCGGGAAGCTGGAAACCCTTCCATTTGGTACATTAGCTGTAATCACCTCACATGATGACGGCGAGTCATCCATTCCGCCAGGGGTTATATTTTGTGTGCGCGCTGTTGGGGAAGCAGCGCTAAAGACTATTGAACCTGGCTATCCCCTGGCGCCTCATTATCTGATCCAGATGGACGAGAACGGCGCAGTCGTACTTCCGTTTACGCAGGCCAGGCAGGCGCTCGATCGGCTGAAACGGCTATGTATCGGGCGTGACCTACCGGATGCAGAGGACTGTGCCCGCTTTGATAAGATCACAAAAGACGGAAGGGACATGGGCAGCGTGCAGGATCTGCTATCCAAAGCAGTTGCATCTATTATTGGCAAAAAAGAAGAACGTTCCGTCGCCAGCCTATTCACCCCTGGCGGCACTCATGCCATGAAAGGTGAGTTCCAGGGCATTAACGATTTCGAGGTGGTGGCCATGCTTATAGTGCTGCCGGAGTTGGCAAGCACATGAGTTCTACTCTAATTATTGATGCTCTCAATTTGCCAGTTGGCGCCCGGGTTGATCAGCGGGTACCCAAAAAGCTGCTGTTGGAACAAGGCGCTCCTACCACTTCTGATAAACGGCAGATACAGGATGGCATTGAAGAGGTTGTCTGGATCGCTGCCCTCAAGCCCATCAATATTGGAGTGCCCGCTTTCAAAGACAACGTTCGGGAGTATCTTGAGATTGATGTGATCAACATTAGTCTGCGCAATAAAGCAAAGCCAACGCGCCTCATCGAGTTGATTCACCGGGCAATCCCTTACCCGGTATTATTAATAACAACACATATTGAAGCCGTCAACTTCTCACTGGCGCACAAACGCTGGTCACAGGGCGAAGCTGGAAAAGTGGTAATTGAGGAAGTCAGGCGCACGGCCCCATTTCAGCCCGATATTGCCACAGCGGAAGAAAAACTGTTCCTTGCCAGCCTGGCGCTATCACGACGGCCCGGCACTAATATGTTTGCACTATATCAGGGTTGGTTCGATTGCGTGTCGGCGCTGGAGGCCGCCCGAATCACTACAGTTTTTACCATGCCAAATTCAGCTGGCCGTTCATCGGCGTTACGCGAAGGCCTCGACAAACACGACCAGATCCAACGTGATATTATTGCCCTTCGCACCCAAGCAAAGAAAGCGAAGCAGATCAATCGACGCGTGGAACTGAACCTTGAAATAAAGCGCCTGGAATCAGAATCCGCCATCATTAAAGAAAAACTACGGATGGGAGTTGCTCAATGAATAATCAAAAACAGACCTTCAAGAAAATCGTCGGTGTTCTCAACAATACTGATGAAGGTGGAGGTTTCTGGCTACCCAACATTCAACGGCCATTTGTCTGGAGTGAAGAGCAGATTTGCAAATTGTTCGACTCTATTCTGCGCGAGTATCCCATTGGCACGCTATTGGTATGGAAAACTACGAGTACTATTCGACACCGCAAATTCATCGACAACTGGAAAAATACACTCCGCTTGAGCGATTTCTATGTACCGGAAAATAAAAAGAAGAAGTGCCTTATTCTTGACGGCCAACAGAGGCTACAAAGCCTGTTTATTGGCTTATGTGGCAGCTTCGAGGGCAAGGAACTCTGCTTCAATATACTGAGTGGCGATGTTGCTGCCCCAGAAGACGTGAAATACAGGTTCAAGTTTACTGAGCCTGAGGAAATTGCATTCCCCTGGGTAAAGTTCAAGGAACTAGTATTCAACACAAGGAAACAGCGTGAAGTGCTGGATGGTTTGAAGAGCGCTGCTGGCCAAACCCTCAGTGAGACAGAACTGAATAAACTTGACGATCACCTTGATTTGATCGACCGGACATTTAAGATAGAGGAAGCGATGATTTATCAGGAGTTGGACAGCATCGATGACCCAACTCTCTACACTGAGGATGACGTGGTGGAGATTTTTATCCGTGCCAATTCAGGGGGTACCAAGTTGGGCAAATCTGACCTTCTATTCTCACTGCTTAACGCAAGCTGGGAACTGGCTGACCAGAAGATGGAAGATTTGCTGGAGTCCTTGAACAGACACGGCTTTGCTTTTGACCGGGACTTCGTATTAAAGACTTGTCTCGTGCTGTTGGGGCAGGGTGCGCGATATGAGGTAGAGAAGTTTCGTAAAGAAGGGGTTCGCGAGGACATTGAGGCAAAATGGGACGGCATCGCGAAGGCTATTCAGGAGGTTTTAGACTTCGTGCGCGGCAAGACTTTCATTCAGTGTGATAAAGCTCTGCCGACTTATCTGGTGCTTGTCCCTCTGATATACGTACGCTATTATTTCGAAGAAGCCTGGAAAAAAGCCAAGGATATCGACAGCTACATCCTGCGCTGCTCGCTGACCGGCGCCTTTGGTGGACAACCTGATAATCTGCTCGATGCTCTGACTAAAAGAATTTTGGAACTGAAAGATTTTGGCCTTCATGAAGTGTTTGGCGTTATCCGTACTCAGAACCGCAATCTAGAACTGACTGAGGACCGCTTATGGCAGATGGGTTATGGTTCGAGCACCATACACCTGCTGTTTAATCTCTGGTACCGTGATTTCAAATATACACCGTCTTACGAAAATAATTTTCCTCAGATTGATCACATCTTTCCGCAAAGTAAGTTGAAGGAAATCAAAGTGTTGAACCCGGAGACAGGCAAGATGGTGATGAAATATCGTGACGCACAGCGCAATCAGCTTGCCAATTGTATGCTATTGACTAAGGAAGAAAACGGTGCGGGTGGTAAGGGGGATGCACTTCCTGAAGTCTGGTTTACCAAGAGAGTGGCTGAAGAACCTGACTATCTCGAAAAACACTCGATCCCAGCTGATCCAGCCCTCTGGAAGATGGATCGATTCGAGGATTTTATTGAAGAACGCAAGAAACTCATTCGCAAGAGATTCAAGACAATGCTGGTGCCTACTTCTACAGTAAACGCACCTTGAAGGAAGTACGAAGATGAAAAAACTAACCGACCAGGATCCTGAAACTAAATCATCCGACAGCGTTGCTGAGAATATCGAGCGGCTTAAATCACTCTTCCCCGAGTGCTTCACTGAGGGCAAAATAGATTTCGACGTACTGAAACAACTTTTGAATGGCGCTCTCGACGAGAGGGAAGAGAAGTATAGCCTCAACTGGCATGGCAAGCGGCAGGCCCGGCAGATAGCCCTCACTCCTTCTACCGGCACCCTACGCCCGTGTCTGGAAGACAGCGAAGGTTGGGACACCACGAAGAATCTCATGATCGAGGGAGACAACCTGGAAGTTCTCAAGCTTCTCCAAAAGAGCTATGCAGGGAAGGTAAAACTCATCTATATTGACCCACCTTACAATACCGGCAAGGACTTTGTCTACCCCGATGACTATCGGGACAACATCCGCAACTATCTTGAACTAACCGGCCAGATGGAGGGCGGAAAAAAAATCAGTTCTAACACCGAAGCCTCCGGACGTTTCCACACCGACTGGCTCAATATGATATACCCCCGTTTGAAGCTGGCTCGGAATCTGCTCCTGGAAAATGGGGTGATTTGCGTATCAGTTGACGATTGCGAACGAGACAGCCTCAGGAAGGCCTGCGACGAAATTTTTGGTGAGGAAAATTTTGTTGAAAGCATCATCTGGAAAAAGCGTTATGGCGGCGGGTCGAAAGAGAAACATCTCGTCTCAGTCCACGAGTATATTCTGGTGTATGCCCGTGATATAAATGAACTAGGCGAGCTCTACGTTCCGCTATCAAAAGAGGCGATTGAGCGATACTACACGAAACGGGACAATAACTTCGAAAATCGCGGACCGTATCGTACCCACCCGCTTGAGGCTACCAAGAGCATGGGTGATCGTCCCAATCTCATTTTTCCCATTTCGGGGCCAAACGGCACTCAAGTTCTGCCGAAACGCCAATGGCTATGGTCTCGGGAGCGGGTCGGTATTGCACTAGAAAATAACGAAATCGAGTTCATGAAAGACAAAGATGGAAACTGGTCAGCACACTCTAAACAATACCTAAAGGATGAGGATGGGGAAGTCCGACCGGCGAAGACCTTTTCAATAATTGACAACGTTTTTTCCCAGCATGGGACTAATGAACTTCTTGAGTTGTTTGGTAACGCCCACGTTTTCCCGTTCCCGAAACCAACTGGACTAATACGGCCTTTACTTGAGTTTGGCGCACCTGAGCCCAACAGCATCATTTTGGATTTCTTCGCTGGTTCTGGAACAACAGCCCATGCTCTGATGAGCTTGAATGTGTCAGATGAAGGAAAAAGACGGTTCATTCTTGTTCAGCTTCCCGAACTGTTAGATCCAAGTGAAAATAATGTGGCCGCCGATTATTGCGACCAAATCGGCAAGCCACGTAACATAGCTGAAATTACTAAAGAACGCCTACGTCGTGTAGGTCAGAAGCTGCGGGAAGAGAACCCATTGTTTGCCTGTGATCTGGGCTTTCGCGTCTTCAAGCTCGCCTCCAGCAACATTCGCGCCTGGGAACCGGACCGCGACGACCTGCCGAAGACGCTCGAGGAATCGGTAGAGCACCTTAAAACCGACCGCACAGAGGAAGATATCCTATTTGAACTATTGCTCAAGCTCGGCCTCGACCTAACAGTTCCAATTGAGCAGAAAATCATCGCAAGCAAGACAGTCCACAGTGTCGGCGCAGGCACACTGATCGTATGTCTGGATGAGAAGATTGGCACAAAGGAAGTGGAGCCTCTGGCACTCGGTATCGCTGAGTGGGCTAAGACGCTGGCTCCAGCCGGAGAAAGCACCATCGTGTTCCGCGACAGCGCCTTCGTCGACGACGTAGCTAAGACCAACCTCACCGCCATCCTCCAGCAGCACGGCCTGGAGAATGTGAAAAGCCTTTAAGGAGCAGCTATGAGCAAAGACCTTACTAACTCACCATTGGACCGGCAGAACATCCTGAACAATCCGTATGCGCTGACTGAGATTGAGAAGGCAGCCGGCATTCGGGGTATTCCCTTCGAGGGCAAAACCGTGGTGATCAAAGAGCAGGTGGCCGCTTTTTTTGAGGTAACCACCCGCACTATTGACAATTATCTGGAGAAGTTCAATGAGGAGTTGCGCCACAACGGCTATGAGATTCTGAAAGGCCCACGCTTGAAGGATTTGAAAACATCAATTCGTGATAACTTTGTTCACGAAACAGATTTCGTGAACAAATCCATGACACGTCAACTGGGCGTATTTGATTTTAGAGCCTTTCTCAACCTCGCTATGCTTGTAAGTGAGAGTGAGCGGGCGAGATTATTGCGCCAGGCCATCCTCGACATCGTCATCGACACAATTAACCAGCGAACCGGCGGCGGAACAAAATACATAAACCAGCGAGATGAAGATTTTCTACAATCGGCCTTTATTGAAGAGAATTACCGCAAGCAATTCACCGACGCTCTGAAGGATTGTGTGGACATGGGCAATTTTAAATACGCCCTCTACACAGACAAGATTTACGTTAGTATCTTCAAAGAAAAAGCAAAGGAATACAGGAAAGTATTGCGCCTGGATGCTCGCTCAAGTGTCCGCGACACATTTTACTCCGAGGTGCTCGATTTAATCGCCGCATATGAATGCGGGTTCGCGGACGAGCTTCAGCGAGTGACAAAAGACAAGAATAGAAAATTGACTTCGTGGGAGGTCGACGAACTATTTAAAAAATTCGAGACCCAGGCGCACTGGAAACCGTTGATCGAAAAAGCCCGCAACAAAATGGCTAGCCGCGACCTCGCTTTCCGCGACGCGCTACATCAACAACTTGTGGAATACGTCACTCCTCTGCAACGTGAAGAATTCGAGAGGTTCCTTGGAGACAAAAGTAAGGATTTGGCAGAGCGCCTGGAAGAGGCCAAAGATGTCCTGAAGCGATTGAAGGAACGAGATTAATGGACATCATTTATCTTACAATCGAGCAAGCCATTGAAGTCCATCGGAAAACTGTGGAGTATAGTGGTGGAGGTTCTATAGGCCAACTCGATGTAGGAATGCTTGACGGTGTTCTGCAGCACATTCAGAATGATGACTATTACCCCACGTTCGAATCTAAACTCGCGCACCTGTTCTTTTGCGCGTGCAAATTCCATTGCTTTATGGACGGAAATAAGCGCATTGCGATCACATTGTGCGCTCAAATGCTGCTTCTAAACGGTTATTTGAGTATCACGAGTATCTTTATCAGGGAGTCAGAGAACATCAGTTATCATGTCGCCGCTGGAAATATTTCTAACGAATTGCTTCTCGAATGGATTACCTCCGTGCTTAATGGATCTGTGGAGGATGATGAGGCGCTAAAGCTGAAAATACTGCAGGCAATTTCAGGAGAAACCCCATGAAACTTCATTTTGAGCCTAACCTGGATTACCAGCTTACCGCCATTGAGGCAGTCTGCGATCTGTTCCGAGGGCAGGAGACCTGCCGCACCGAATTCACAGTTACCAGAGGCTTCGGGACCGGACAGCAGAGCCTACCGGGAATGGAAAGCGAGCTGGGCATCGGCAATCGACTGCAACTGTTGGATAATGAAATCTTGTCCAACCTGGAGAACATCCAATTGCGCAATGGCCTGAGGCCGTCAGAAACGCTGTCCTCCGGCGATTTCACTGTGGAGATGGAGACCGGCACGGGTAAGACTTACGTTTATCTGCGCACCATTTTCGAGTTGAACCGGCGTTTCGGTTTCACCAAATTCGTCATCGTGGTCCCGTCTGTGGCCATTAAAGAAGGGGTCAATCATTCCATCAAGATCGCCGAGGAGCACCTCCGCACTATATACGCCAATATGCCCTTTGAGTTTTTTATTTATGATTCAAGTAAGCTTGACCAGGTACGCAATTTCGCCACCAGCCCCAACATACAGATCATGATAGTGACTGTGGGCGCCATTAATAAAAAAGACATTAACAATCTTTACAAGGAAAGTGAGAAGACAGGAGATGAGAAGCCCATTGATCTTATCAGGGCCACCCGGCCAATCCTCATCGTGGACGAGCCGCAGAAGGTAGATGGGGGCCTTGAAGGGCGGGGAAAAGAGGCGCTGGGCGCTATGAACCCGCTGTGTACACTGCGCTATTCTGCCACCCACGCCGACAAGCATCATATGGTCTATCGCCTCGATGCGGTGGATGCTTACGAGCGCAAGTTGGTCAAGCAGATCGAGGTTGCTTCCCTTCAAGTGGAAGGTGGGCATAATAAGGGCTACGTTAAGCTGCTTTCCACCAGCAATAAAAAGGGCGTTTTCAGCGCAAAGATCGAGATCGATGTGCAGATTTTGACTGGTGCAAACCGTAAGATAGTGACTGTCCGTCCAGGCGATGATCTCCAACAAGTTAGTGGCAACCGGGAAGTCTACGCCAACTGCCTCGTGCAGAATATTGGCTGCAAAGCTGGCGAGGAATATCTCGAACTTAGCAACCTGGAGAAGCCGCTACGTCATGGCGAAGCTATCGGCGACGTGGACAGTGATGCCCTCAAGCGTATTATGATCTGCCGCACCATTGAGGAGCATCTGGACAAAGAACTTCGGCTGCGGCCGCAGGGCATCAAGGTGCTGAGCCTGTTTTTCATCGACGTGGTCCAGTATTACCGCAGCTACGCAGCAGACGGCACGCCGCAGAAGGGCAAGTATGCGTTGATGTTCGAGGAAGAATACCGCAAGGCTGCCACCAAACCGAAGTATCATACCCTCTTCAAAGAGGTTGATTTACAATACGATGCCACGGAAGTCCACGACGGCTATTTTTCAATAGACAGAAAAGGAAAATGGGCGGACACTTCCGAGAACAACCAAGATAGCCGAGATAATGCTGAGCGCGCCTATAACCTGATCATGATAGAAAAGGAGAAGCTACTGAGTTTCGAGTCGAAATTGAAGTTCATCTTCTCCCACTCAGCCCTGCGAGAGGGCTGGGACAACCCCAATGTCTTCCAGATTTGCGCTATCCGTGATATGGGCAGCGAACAGGAGAGACGCCAAACCATCGGGCGAGGATTACGTCTCTGCGTGCATGCAGTAACGGGCGAACGTCTGCACGGCTTTGATATCAATACACTCACTGTCATCGCCACAGAAGCCTACGAGCAGTTTGCTGAAAAACTGCAGCATGAGATCGAGAAGGATACTGGAATCCGTTTCGGCATCGTGGAAAAACACCAGTTTGCTGCTATTCCAGTGAAGGACGAAGCGGGGCGGACTGCGGCATTGGGCGTAACACAATCGGAAGCCATCTGGACTCATCTCAAGGAGTTGGGTTACCTGGACGCTGTGGGCAAGGTGCAGGATCATTTAAGAACAGCTCTTAAAGAAGATACACTGAAACTCCCAGAACAGTTCCAATCCCAGATTGCCCAAGTGAAGGATGTGTTGCGTAAACTGGCAGGCAAGCTCGATATTAAAAATGCCGATGAGCGGGTGCTGGTGAAGACCAGGCGGACTATTTTAGATGGTGAGGAATTCACAGCCCTGTGGAACCGTATCAAGCACAAGACTACTTATCGTGTGCAGTTTGATAATGAAAAGCTGGTGATAGATTGCGCTAAGACCATCAGAGATTGCCCGCCTGTCACCAAAACGCGCGTGCAGATCCGCAAAGCCGACCTCTCCATCGGCCGGGGTGGAGTATCACCAGAGGAGACAGCCTCCGCCGCACCGATCATAATTGAGGAAACCGATATCGAACTGCCCGACCTGTTGACGGACTTGCAGGATAAGACACAGCTGACCCGCCGCAGCCTCGTGCGCATTTTAACGAGCAGCGGCCGGCTCGATGATTTCAAACGAAACCCTCAGCAATTCATTGAACTTGCCACAGAGGCTATCAACCGCACCAAGCGCCTCGCCCTGGTGGATGGCATTAAATACCAACGTATCGGTGATGAATACTACTACGCCCAGGAGCTATTTGAACAGGAGGAGTTGACCGGTTATCTGAAAAATCTAATTGCTTCACAGAAGTCGATACACGAGCAAATCATTTACGATTCGTCCGGTATCGAACGCACATTTGCTGAGGAACTGGAAAAGAATGAGGCAGTTAAAGTTTACGCCAAGCTACCCGGCTGGTTCAAAGTTCCGACACCGTTGGGCGCTTACAATCCTGACTGGGCCGTACTTGTTGAGAAAGACGGTACAGAACGCCTCTACTTCGTGATAGAAACCAAGGGTAGCCTTTTCACAGAGGATCTGCGCGATAAGGAAAGCGCCAAGATAGAGTGCGGCAAAGCCCACTTCAAGGCTCTGGCTGTCGGAGAAGCCCCGGCCGAGTATATCGTGGCCAGAACGATCGATGACCTGATGGCACGTTGTTAAGAACGATATGGATTATGCTAATTGGATTTTGGGAGTGAGTGGTAATGGAACACAAATCATTTAATAAGCAGGCAGAAGAGCATCAATTGTCATGGCGTACTACCAATAACATTGAATTGGGACAGAATGGATCTTGGAAAGGCTACACAAGGGATCATATCCTGCCTTCTGATAAGTGGCTCCTGGGGATATGGGAAGAGATACGTGATCAATTGACAGGTTACATTGAAGCAGAACAGATTCAGCCACATGCAGGCAAACACAATCTAAAAAGCTCATGGACGCAATGTGCTAATACCTTTTTCCCCTTTCGGCTTAACGATCATATGACAGCTATGTTAATAAGCTTCCTCAACAGAGAACTCAATCTCAATATTACGTCTATTAACAGTATTGACTTAGAATACGCAGCACCAGGAAAGCTCAGCCCCAGACATCTCCTGGGTGAGCAAGGAGGGAAGCGTGGAAGCGGACAAACTTCTCCAGACGTGGCTATACAATTCAGTTGCGAAGATGGAAAATGCGGAATATATCTAATAGAAAATAAATATACGGAACATAATTTTTCCTCGTGTTCCGCCGCTAAGAAAACACTCGATAAATCACACAGTGACCTGGGATTGAAAGCCAACCCCAATCCGGAGCGATGCAAGGACATTGCAGAATTGATAAATAATCCCAAAAGCAGATGTCATCAAGTGTACTGGGGGAGAAAATATTGGACTATGTTAGCTGAACACATCAACGGACCGGCTTTTCGAAATTTACCTTATTGCCCGGCTATGGACGATGGTTATCAAATGTTTCGTCAACAAGCGCTTGCACAGGGAATAGCTGACGCCGGACTTTTTGATTACGTCATTTCCGGCGTAGCTTATGACGAACGAAATACCGAGCTCATAACATGTTTGAATAGCATTGGGATTAGCGATTTCAGAAGAGATTGGCCCAATCTATTTAACGTTAACACTGAAGTGATCTTCCATTGCTTTTCCCATCAGCATCTCGTTTCCTGGATAACGCGTAGCCGAAGTAGTTACATCAAAAGTTGGGGGATCTATTTAAATAGGCGATACGGATTCTAACTATTTATCCCCAGAATTGGCATGCAGTTGCCTGTGCAAGCTGCCGAAAACGTCGTTTGTAGCTAAGATAAAACGCTGAAAGCCAGTACAATACCTGATTAAACTACGACTCTGTTACTGGGTCACACTAAGTATCCGAATTAATATCTTGCTCTGCTGCAGCAATATCCTCTGGAGGCAAAATCAATTCGATTGTTTGGCCCATATTCCACGTAGATAGGACAGAATCGACGAAAGCCGCCACGTTATCATGAGATGTTTGGCACAGAGTATTGATACAATAGTCCCTGAATGCATCGAAATCTTCAAAAGCGTAAGGATCCTCCCACGCTTGAACCATGCCTTGGAATAATTTATCCACGATTTCTGTTTCATTTCTTTCATCATCAGATAGCTGTCCAAATTCATCATCCCAACAACTGACAGCCAATGATGTCTTCATAAAATATTCGATTCTGCATATAGGACTTTGTAATGTAGATAAACCCATATCCGGAGATGCGGTAGCGAGATCCGCTAGTTTCTCCATTAGGATAAACCGCAAAGCAATTGGTATTTCCTGGTCTTTACCTAAGAAATTCAACCTCGGTATAATGGTTAGACCAAAATTTGAAGCATGATCTTCATATATATCAGCCTCACCATAGTCAGGATTCTTTGCTAAATTAACTGATGTAAGAGGTTTATAGGGTAATTTCCATATAAAGCTGACAGTACCCAAATCAGGGTGATATAGTATACCCTCCCCCTCAGCGATTATTGCTCCATATCTTGGACCAGCCTCAGATTCAAACTTGTATTCCCTATCTAAACGTTTGCCCGTTAAAGTCAATCGTACTTTTATTGATTTTTTTTCAAGTCTTTGGACTGCTTCAGACAATACTTTATCAGGATCTATATGCAATTTGGGCACTTTAGATACAATCCAATCCTTGATTACTAACGGAAAAGACTGCGAATTGTAAACCAATAAGCCAGCATCTCTTCCAAATATTTTGTATAGCTTATCGCCCGTAAGAGATATCACAGGTATCTTCGAAAACTCACAAATCAACTCTTTGTGCAATATTAAAAGAGCGGTATCAGTATCATGATTTATCTCCCGGATATAACTAAGCTTCGCCAGTTCAGGATCAATCTGATTTTTATCCGGAAATGGTATCGTAATCAACCAGCCGATATTATCGAAATGAATACCTAAAGAAGGTTGCCCTTGGTCTGTTAACCAATCGAACGCAGCGATAGCTTTTCTTGCCTTTACAACTTTATCGCCTGCGGGTTGATTACCCTTCGGTTTAATGTTGAACGCCAATTCACTGATAGTAAAATGAGTCAATACAAATATAGGATTGACAATATCTGAATGCCATTGCAAGAAATCAGGATTATCCATAACAACATTAGTATCAACAACAATGATCACAGATGGCTTATTACTCTTGACTAATTTCTCAAGGTTAGTGAAATCAAAAATAGAGGACATCGTGCACCTCCCGTCGTGAAAGAAAACCTCGATTAGCGTATATGCTAACACTGGGGAAATATTAATTCAATAACGCACTTATATGTGGTTGCCTTGATCTTGGTGATCTATAGTAAAGGGGGCCATTAACGGGGACCATGTTGTATTGTATAATCTGCTGACAAAGCAGTGCAGAACATCGAGATAAACGATCAGTTCCGGCGCGCCCTGGACGTCATGGAGAGGACGGGCAGGTGCGTTTTTATAACGGGACGCGCCGGCACGGGCAAATCCACACTGCTCGAGTATTTCCGCGTCATAACAGCCAAGAAGGTCGTGGCGCTGGCCCCCACCGGCGTGGCGGCCCTCAACATCAAGGGCCAGACCATACACTCGTTCTTCGGCTTCAAACCCGACATCACGCCCCCGAAGGTCAGGAAAGTGGAAAGGGGCGGCAGCCTTTACAAGAAGCTGGATATCCTGGTGATCGACGAGATTTCCATGGTCAGGGCGGACCTGCTGGACTGCGTGGACCGGTTCCTGCGGCTCAACGGGCCGGACTCCCGCAAGCCTTTCGGCGGCGTCCAGATGGTGTTCGTGGGCGACCTCTACCAGCTCCCGCCC
>Ga0268278_1001100_pt1 | contig 16578 bp, 12 predicted proteins | sample saktaG_3_FD_190135 | JGI IMG/M metagenome (GOLD analysis project Ga0268278, IMG submission 190135) | Saline water microbial communities from Sakinaw Lake, British Columbia, Canada - sak_2010_1_5_55m | ecosystem: Environmental > Aquatic > Non-marine Saline and Alkaline > Saline ... | reverse complement strand
GTTGAGGGCACTACTGGGAATAGAACCAATCTGGAAAATACAAAACCGCAGCTAAATATTAGTTATCCTGACAATAATTCTAATATCACAACAACAAGCACTTATCTCAACTGGTCAAGCAGTGATTCAGACTCAGATTCAATAACACATTATGTTTATGGTAATTCAACAAGAAACTCAACTTTATTATCTTTATACAATGGAACAGGCTTGAATTACAGCTGGCAAGTTGATGACGGAACTTACTATTGGTATGTTATTGCTAATGATTCCTATGAAACAAATACCTCAAGCGAGTATAAGTTTAATGTTAATATATCTCCTGCTCTATCAGGACTGAGCCTCAGCTCTGCTTCAGGTTATTCAGATACCAGCATAACTATTTATGCAAACTGCTCTGACACTGGCTCTAACGTTTCATCAATTAATGTTTCAATATATGATCCAAATGCTGTCTGGACAAATTATACAATGACATTGGATGAGGGCACTAAATACAATAAAACATACACTCCTTCAATAGTTGGAACTTATAATTTCAGCTTTTACTGCCAGGATTATTATGGAAACATTGCAGACAATGAAACAATTGGGTTGCAGTTCACATCCTCTACAAGACCTTCTCCTTCAAGTGGAGGAGGGGGTGGAGGATCTTCTGTAACCTATGAGCAAAAGACAATTGGAATACTTACAGCAGGCTCAGGAAAAACAGTTACATTCTCTAAATCAGAAACTCTTGCTGTGACAGAAATAACAGTGACTGTCAAGAACAAGGTTACTAATGCAAAGATAAAGGTTGATGCTGGATCATTGCCTTCAGGAGTATCTGTTCCATCATCAGCAAAAGGAAGTGTCTACAAATACATAACAATAACAAAAACAGCTATGACAGATAGCGACATAAGCAAGGGAATTATTAAGTTTAAAGTCAAGAGATCATGGCTTAGTGATAAGAGCTATGGAAAAGACACTATTGCACTGCACAGGTATTATGGCAACAAGTGGAACAAGCTGACAACAACAAGAGACAGCCAAGATACAACATACTATTACTATAGTTCTGAATCACCAGGATTTTCAACATTTGCAATAACAGCTGAAAAGGCAACTACAAAAACTACTGAAACCAAAACAACAATAAAAAAAGTGCTAAAGGAAGAGAAGTTAGAAGCTGAAGAAAACGTAACCACAGAAGAGCCAGAAGAAGAACCTCCTGTAGAAGCACCACCAAAAGAAGAAAAAGAAGCAAAATCAAACACAGCTTTGATAATGACTTTGATAGTAGTAATTATAGTCCTTGTAATAGTTAGCCACTTTGTCCAGGAAAAGAAACAAAAGAAAAAAAAGGAATATAAGAAAGAAAAAAAGAAAAAGCACAAAACAAAGAGATGATAATTACATTCATAAAAATAATTCAGTTTTTGGGTAACAGAATATGAAAATATTTATATATTTGTATAAAATGAATAAGATTAATAAAATGAAAAAGAGGCTGATATTCTTAGCACTAGTTCTATTCCTTTTAATAGCCCCAAATATTGTTAGCTCAGCACCAACAATAACAGCAAATGCAACAAGCCCAACAAATGTTTACACAAACACTGATTTTAAGTTTAATATGACTGCAACAGACCAAGACAACTTAACATTTACTAGTTATGTGCAGTTCTATGTGAATGATACACCATCTGGCTCTGTAGTAATCCACTCAATAGAGAATGATACAAACACGAATGTTGCAAATCTTTCAAGCTCAGGCTTTGGAAAAGGAGCTAATTTAACTGCAGAATTCTGGGCAGGCGATGGAACAGCTAATACAACAAAGGGAAACACAACCCAGGTTACAGTTCAAAACTTTGTTCCAACACAGCCAAGCTTAACACACCCAGACAACAACGCTTACATCAATAGCATAACAATGAACTGGACAGCAAGCACAGATACTGATAATGATATAATTTCATATTATGTTTTGGTTAATGAAACACAAGTCTGTTATACAACAGATTTGAACTGCTCTTATAGTCCTGCAGAGGGTTATTATCAGTGGAATGTAACGCCTTATGATGGAGAAGAAAATGGAACTGCTTCAAGCTCAAAATTTTACACTTATGATATAACTAATCCATTATTAACAATCACATCAACAAATAATACTCTTACGAATATATTGCCTACAATTAATGGAACGACTTCTGATGCAAATAATGATTCAATCTATGCAAATAATTCTGCCTGGAGCTGGAACAATAACTATACTAACTGGGGTTTTACTAATAATACAAACATAGCTGATGGAAATTATCATATTTTGATAACAGCAAATGATTCTGCTGGAAACACAAACAGTTCTTTGTTTAATTTTACTTATGACTCAACACCACCAACACCATCAAACACAGGCAGGAATGATTCATTTATAGAAGTTAATGATACTGTTTCATTCTATGCGAACTGGTCAGATTCTGTTGGATTATCTCATTATATATTTAGCTGGAACAATAGCGGGACAATGGGAAATGATTCTGCCTTACTTTTAACGAGTTGGTCTAATATCATAAGAGAAGTAAATGCAACAAATCGCTCAATTATAAATTGGATTATCTATGCAAATGATACTGTAGGAAACTGGAACAACACAGGAATACAGATATTTAGAATTAGTAATTCAGCACCAACAAAACCAAACCTTACAAATCCTGTGAATAATTCCTACACAAATACAACAATAACAATGAACTGGACTGAAAGCACAGATGCAGATTCAGATACAGTATCTTATTATGTATTAGTAAATGGAACAAAAATATGTGATACAACAGACTTGAACTGCTCTTATAATCCTTCTGAAGGATATTATGAATGGCATGTTACGCCTTATGATGAAACAGAAAATGGAACAACATCAAGCTCAAGATTCTACACTTATGACATAACAAAGCCAATAATAACAAATATAACATATGGTAGTGTTACATCAAGCGGTGCCACATTAACTATGGCAACTAATGAAAATGCAAACTGTGCTTATACTAATACAAACAGCAGTGTCGAATATGCTTCAATGACTGCTTTTAGCACTACAGGTGGAACATCACACTCAAAATCATTAACTGGTTTGAGTGCATCAACTAATTACATTTATTATGTAAGATGCAATGATACTGCTGGAAACATTATGAATTTCTCAAACTCAACAACATTCGAAACCTTGGCAGCTTCAACCAGCAGTGGAGGCGGTGGAGGAGGCACTCCTACTGTAACCTATGAGGAAAAAAGTATTGGAACACTTGCAGCAGGGTCAACCAAGGCCATTGCATTCACCAAGTCATCAACCCTTGCTGTGACAGAAATAAAGGTAACTGTCAAGAACAAGGTTACTAATGCAAAGATAAAAGTTGATACTGGCTCACTGCCTTCAGGCGCATCAAAGCCATCAACAAAGGGAACTGTCTACAAATACATAGACATCACAAAAACAGGAATGACTGATGATGACATAGAAAAGGCAGTTATCAATTTCAAAGTAAAAAAATCATGGCTCACAGATAAGGGATATGGAATAGATGCAGTTAGTTTACATAGGTATAATAATAAAAAATGGGAAAAGCTTGAAACATCAAGGGTTGGTTTTGGTGCAGAATACTATTATTATTCTTCTGAATCATCAGGGTTCTCAACATTTGCAATAACAGCAGAAAAAGCACCTGCTGTAAAACCAGCAGAAAAAACAACAGAAGAAGCTACTAAAAAAGAGCCGGAAAAAAATGTAACAGAAACCTTACCAGAGGAAGAACTAACAACCCCTAAATTAAGGTTCAATTTTAGTAGTATATTTAATAATATGCATCTTGAGTTTAATCATAGTTGGTTATTAATAACAATAATTGTGATGGCAGTATTAGCTGTTTATTTTGTACAGAGAAAATGGAATGTGCTTAAGATAAGTGTTGGCATGGAGTCAGAGGCAATTATAGCTGTAACAAGCAAAATGGAAAAGGCTGAGAAGCTCATTCAAGAAGGAGATATTAACTCTGCTAAAAAAACATACAAAAAAGTATTGAAAATTTATGATGGGCTGCCTGTTAAAGAAAGAAAATGGGTTTACAAGGAGATACAGTCCTTATATAACAAACTAAAAACTGCAGGAGAATAATAAAATAAAAAATAAGGGAAAGTAACAAAAGAAAAAATAATCATTATATGCTCACAACAAAAAATTAGGAATATTTAAATAGTTTGAGTATCTTAAGTAGATAATATAATTTTTTAACATAAAAAAAAGGTGATAATATGTATAAAAATAGAATTCTTATATTTGGTTTATGTGCAATGCTCTTTATGGTTCTGACAATTTCCTTGTCAACGATTGCTTATGCAACTGGGTTAAATGTAACTAAAAGAACAACCAATGAAGGTAGTTATAGTCCTGGCTCAAATATTCAGTTTGTTATAAACCTGACAAATATTGAAAATGGAGGATCAAACTTAACTAAAATAAATATCACAGATACTTACAATATTTCATGCGTAAATTATACATGGGCTAATATCCAACCCAATTCAACTCCTGATGGATATGTAATTTGGGAAGATCCCCTTGGGATAACTCTCATATCTGGTGCTAACCTTACTATTTATGTAAACTTCACAGCTTTAGATGAATGCATAAATACCAGTAACACAGCACGAGTAAATTCAACAAACGGAACTGATTCTTTTGAAGATGATCAATGGGGTTATAACTTTGATATTATGAGTGATGAAGGACCTGGTGGTGGAGATAACTGGAATCAGGGTTTAAATAGCCAGAGTTCAAGCATAGTGTCTCCTTATTTAATCAGAAATGAAGCCAAGCTGATTAACTTCAGTATATATAGGGAAGCAGGAGAAAATTCATGCCTAAAAAATCTGACAATTACTTATCCATCATCTAATTTTATATTTCATGGCCAGAACTTTTCAAGCATTGATTCAAGCAATTATACTACTTTTAACCTATCATCAAACAGCATTACTTGGAATGCAACAGGAGATGATTTTTTCTGCGGCTCTGGTCCAGAGTATTTCATAATTAATGTAACCTCTACGGCAGATTATGGCAGTGGCATATTTACAGTTAGTGCATATGCTAATGATACCACATCAAATGATGAAATAAACCTGACTTTTTTCACAACAACAACTTTCAGTTATGGTGGAACAGTTTATGATAAAGATGGCTCTTTACTTCCAGGGGCTGTTGCTTCAATTACTGTTATAAGTTTTGGAAATCGTGGGGATCTTACAGTTGGCACTTTCTCAAACACAACAGATGCTAATGGCATTTTCAATATAACAGATATTGCTGGTCTTAATGTATCAATAGATGAAGATGCTGGATTTGAGATGGGAGAAGAGGGAGGACTATTTTACAGATTAAGTGCAACAAAATATAATGATACCCCAACAAACCATTATGCAATGTACGTTGGTCCTAGCCTGCCAGAGATTTCCGAGGGTGAGTTAAGGTCTGACTGGGGACTGAAAGATGTAAAAATATATTTAAAGCCTGCTGTAAGTTTCTACATAAGAGTTTATGGCAGGGATTATAAGTCAGGTCCTGCAAATGAAAGCTTATGTAACCCAAATGATGGTTGTTCTGATGAGGCATTTAACTTGACATATATAGGATTTAGTTATGGGCTTAAGGATTCAACATTAGGATATCCGGTTTCATCAGACCATAGCAGCAGTTCTATAACAGAAAGATATTTTGCAGCACCAAGTGACAGAGATTATTCATTAATGGTTTTCCCAGAAGCATCATTCCCAATATATGTTGATTTTGCGGATATTGAGGGTGAAAATAATTGTAATGAAACTGGTGTTGATATAGGTGCAAGCTTAACTGGTGTTAATGCAACCTGCACAATACAAAATGGAACTTATTTTATAAATGCAACCATAGCAGCAGGCCAAAATATAACACCATTGACAGGATATATTGCTCAGGGAGAATTTGAGAAGTTATGGATAATGCCATACATGCTGGGTGGAGGAAATATGCTATTTGACCAGGATACCCTGCCGTTTAACATGGGGCAGATGATGAGATGGCCAACAAACAACACCCAATATGATGATTCATACAATAAAAGCACCGGTGCATATTCTGTTTATCTTCCAGCAACAATGGCTAGTTCAGATATAATGCTGATGGCTTTTGCAAAAAATAGCACAGGTTATTACCATGATTTATACAAATTATCTTCAGCAGATAAGAAATTTTTGAATGGGTCAGAATTCAACTTTACATTAAAGCCATTAATAGAAGGAACTAGCAAGACATTAACTTCTAACAATATTTCAGCTCAGTGGAACCAGACAACAGTTGTCAACACAACAGCTGTTCAGTTTCAATTGGTAAGCAATGGCACTGTATTAACTGCTGAAAGCTCATTTGTTGAAATGAAATTAGAAACCAATAGCATTGAATATATGAGAATGGTAAATGCCCAGAACGGAGTGTTTACACTGCCAATTATTGACGGAGGAAACATAAAAAAACTAACAATATACTCCCAATCTTATGCACCAGTTTCAACCCCTATTAGTGCAGATGTTCTGAGCGGCACTAGCAGTACTGATACAATAACTTGTAATAATGGGGTATGCAACATAACATTATCAAGGTTTGACCTCTTTGACCCAACTTCAAATGAATCAATAGATATGTGGATGGATTTCTATAAATCAAATTCAACATGTGATGTTCCAACCCCACCACCTGGTTGCAACATGATGGGTGAAGATAATGGAGAAATGAACAAGACAGATTTCTCACCATTAAAAGCAATATTAATGGGAGATGTTAGCCTGAGAATAACAAGCGGCAACATATCTGTCCATTATGTAAAGACAGATTTGCTTGCCTCTGGTCCCCCTGATGCAGCATTCTCGCAAAATTCCAGTGGTACAGATTTAAACGCAGCATGGCAATTTGGAAGTAAGGGTCCTGAGATTTATGATTGGGTTTTGATTAGCATGCCTTATTCAACCAGCCTTGAAAGTGAAACCATAAAAGTAAGTATTCCCTTACTATATGATAATGAATTCAATGTTATCTGGAATTCATCTGCAGATGGTATAGCAGAAATAAACACAAATGATACTTTAGAAGATTACAGAGATTATACCGGAGCTTATGCAGCATATTTGGATGGAACAGGAGTTGAATGCTCAACAACTGATTCTACATTATCAACACATTTATGTTATAAAAATACAACAGATAAAGTTATTTGGATGAAAATACCACACTTCTCAGGTATTGGTCCCGAGGTTTCAGCTGTAACCACAACAGAAGATGAAGGAACAACAACTGGTGGCGGAGGAGGAACTCCTAGTGTGACTTATGATGAACAGAGTGTTGGGACACTTGCAGCAGGGTCAACCAAGGCCATTGCATTCACCAAGTCAGTAACCCTTGCTGTTACAGAAATAACAGTGACTGTTAAGAATGCGGTTACTAATGCAAAGATAAAGGTTGATACTGGCTCACTGCCTTCAGGAGCATCTGTTCCATCATCAGCAAAAGGAAGTGTCTACAAATACATAACAATAACAAAAACAGCCATGACAGATAGTGATGTAACTAAAGGAATCATTAAATTTAAAGTCAAGAGGTCGTGGCTAACAGAAAAGGGCTATGGAAAAGACACTATTTCACTGCACAGGTATTATGACAACAAGTGGAATAAGCTGATAACAACAAGAGACAGCCAAGATACAACATACTACTATTACAGTTCTGAATCACCAGGATTTTCAACATTTGCAATAACAGCAGAAGAAGCACCAGCTGTAGCAGCACCACCAGCAGAGGAAGAGCCAGAAGAAGAAGCTGAGGTAACAGAAGAAGAAACACCAGCAGAAGAGGGAGCTCCTGCAGAAGAGGAAGAAGTGCCGCCAAAAAAAGCACCACTAAACATAACTTTAATAGCCACATTGATAGCAGTAGTTATAATCCTTGCAATAGTTGGCTACTTTGTCCAGCAGAAAAAGAAAAAATATTAATTTTTTTATTTTTTAAATATTAATTATTTTTCCATAATATCCAGGATTGATTATTAACGTATTATCTATCTTATCAATTTTATTTTTGTTCTCATGCAAATGCCCGCAGATAACAAGCTTTAAATTATTCTCTTTAATAAATTTTCTTAATGATTTGCTTCCGCAGTGACCATTAATCAAATCCAGCTTTGTGCCATAAGGCGGTTCATGAGATATAAAAACAACTTTTTTTTCATTTGTTATTTTCCTGCTGAACACTTTGGCTATCTTTTCAAACTTAGGATTATATGTTGAAAATCCTCCTCCGCCATGCCCCAAAAACAAATAATTTTCAGCTTCATAACTTCTTTTATGCAGATAAATTATATTTTTAAATAAAGCACATGCCTTTTTGAGGTTTGTGCTTGTTTCATGGTTTCCCGGGATTATCAAAACAGGCTTTCCTATCTTATTAAGCATTGAAAGCATTAAGTCCATATTCTGCTCAAAAACAGTCAAATCTCCCGCACACACCAATAAATCTGCACTATGAGACTTATCTATTATTTTATTTAATGTTTTTATACCTCCATGTATATCAACAAATGCTAAAATTTTCATAATTCTTAGGAAAAATAAGACATATTTAAAGATTTTTAATTTGAAAGTAATCAAACAGTTGTATTAAAAAACTTAAATATATTTAAAGTGTTAGAATTTAAGTCATTAGAAATAGAAAAGGAATCAAAAGTATATCATTGGGTTTCTAAGAAATATAAGAGTTAAAAATCTTAATTTTTACCAGAATTGAATTTTCTTTTTAATATGATTATATTGCCCCTGCCTTTTTTAATCCTCTTTACAATTCCCTTATCCTCTAGTTCAGTTATCATAAGGCTTATCTTTGCTTCTGAGAGTGGAATCTGCTTTCTTATCTCTCTTTGGGTTACTCTTCCATTATTCTCTTTGATAATCCTTATTACCCTATCCAGGCTTTCAGGAGCATCAACTTCTTTTTCCTCTTTTGTTTCATCAAAACTTTCTTCTTTTTTCTCCTGGATATATTCTTTTTTCCTGGTTTTTTTTAATATATAAAAAACAAGCAAGATAGATACTATAAAAACAAATCCAATAATCATAAATAAAACAATACTATTATTTTTGTTGGAGGGCTCTTCTATTACATCCCCCATTAGCCTTTCCTCTTCTTCTGGGCTTGGATACATTACAATGTCATGTATAAATCTGCCTTCATCCCTGACAACTATTCTCTCTTCAGCAATGTATTTTAATCTTCCGTGCTCTTCGTACTTTGCTTTGATAGTATACTTCCCAACCAAAAGGAAAAAGGAGTATGTCCCGTCTGTAGAAACCTGGTATTGCCTTGGCGATGAATCAACCTCTACCTCAACCCTGCCTTTCATCTGATTAAGGTCCGGGTCATAGATGTTGCCATAAATAGTAGCAGCATAACAGTTTTCTATTGAGATTAACAGCATTAACACTACAATTAGTTTTTTAAGCATAAACCATGGACTTCAGTTGACTATATAAATATTTCTAAATTTTACTTAGCTAAAAAAGGCTTTAAAAAGTTAAAAAAAGTATTATTGAGCTTTATTCATGAATATGCTTTGTTATAGACTTTCATAAAGTTTTAAACGTCTTGATAAAGCTTCAAATTAGTTATTAAGAAACTATGTTTATAAGCAAAACCCTTTTTTAATATTCCGGTCAGCTATATTTTTTGTGTGAGAACCAAAGTTCCACACATTTCTTTTTTATAAGTTTAGAGAAGCAAGCTTGATATCTGTCTCTAGAGCTATAATATCATACTTTAGGGATTCTTTATCCTGCTTATTTAATTTGTTATAAGCAGTTTTCATCCTTGATAATGCATTTTTTGCTCCGGAAATATTCCCTCTTGCTACATAATCATTAATTTCTTTTATCATAAATAATATATCATCTTTTTTAATCTTCTTGATTTCCTTAAGTTTTTCTTTCTTGGCTTTTTTGATTAGTTTAACTTTTTCTTTTTTACCTTTCTTTATGAGTTGTTTAATTCTTTCTGGTGATGAAATTTGGAACCCTTTTTCTTCTTTCTCCTCTACTAAGCTTTCTTTTTCTAATAACTCCTGCTCTTTTTTTCTTAGTTCATTCTCCTGGTCAACAAGGAATTTTTCCTTTGACAATAAATTATCTTTTATTTTTTCATTTTCATTAACCAATCTATCAACAAATTCATTTTTCTCTGATATTTTTCTCTCTTTTTTTAGAAATAATTCTGCCTCTCCTGCTAATATCTCCCTATTTTTTTCAATATCTTTTTGTCTTTCTTTAAATTGGTTGAGCTCTGTTTTTATATATTCAAATTTTTTCTTTTTTCTCTCTAATTTGATTTCCTTTTTTGATAATTCCTGCTCCTTTTTCCTTGATGCATCTTCTTTGCCAGCAAGCAATTTTTCTTTTGACAATAGCTCTTGTTTTACTTTCTCATTTTCAGCTGTCAAATTTTGAATTAACTTGTTTTTCTCATCTATTTTCTCCCTTCTATTAAGAAATAATCTTTTTTCCTTTTTCAATCCCCAATTATCTTTTTCAATGATTTTCTGTTTTTCTTTAAGTTCCTCCAGCTCTTTTTTCATTGCCTCAAATCTTGTATCTTTTTTATAAATCTCTTTATCGCTTTCCCTTAATTCATTCTCTTGGTCAAGAAGCAATTTTTCTTCTGACAATAGCTCTTGTTTTAATTTATCATTTTCAGATGTTAAATTTTGGATTAACTTATTTTTATCGTCTATTTTCTCCCTTCTATTAAGAAATAATCTTTCTTCCTTTTTCAATCCCCAATTATCTTTTTCAATAGTTTTCTGTTTTTCTTTAAGTTCATCCAGATATTTTTTTATTGCCTTAAATCTTGCATCTTTTTTATCAATCTCTTTGTCCCTTTCCCTTAATTCATTCTCTTGGTCAAGAAGCAATTTTTCTTCTGACAATAACTCTTGTTTTAATTTATCATTTTCAGCAATCAAGTTTTTAAGTAACTTGTTTTTCCTTTCTATTATTTGCTCTTTTTTTAGAAATAATTCTGCTTCTTTTTTCAATATCTCTCTCTTTTTTTCAATGTTTTTCTGTCTTTCTTTAAGTTCATCCAACTCTTTTTTCATTGCTTTAAATCTTGCATCTTTTTTATCAATTCCTGCTTCTTGCATAAGAGCCTGACTTTTAGTTAGTTTTTCTATTTCAGCTTGACTTTTTCTTAATTCTTCCCCTTTCTCATATATGAGCATCTCTTTCTCTTTAAGCTCATTTTCAAGCATTTTCACTTTATTCATAACTTCTTTTTCTTTTTCCCTAAACTCCAGATGAGCCAGCATATACTGCTTGCTCTCTGATTTTTTCAGTTTGTCAGCAAGTTCCCTATCTTTTATAATGCTCTCAATCCAATCTGCAAAATCATTCCTGTTTTTGTTAACATGATGCTTAAAGTGTGATTGTCCATGAACTTAATTGACTCCTTAAGTTCTTTTATGCTTTTAATCCTATGGCCCCCCATTAAAATAAAATGGTGCTTTGGTTTTATCTCCTTCTCCAATGATTTTTTTTCTTGTGGTTTTTTTCTTTTAAAGACATTTTTCACTGATTTTGGCTTTTTAGCAATATCAACCAGCTTCTCTCTTCCAGCTGATTTAGAAATAGGCGGCTCTTCAGCTTTAAAGTCAGGAAGGTCTGGCAGTTCCAAATACTTAAGATTTATCTTGAACATTTTTATATAAGTAATATTTTTTAATTATTTAAAAATCTTTGCTATGCCTCTTGAATAGTGACTAGTGAAATATTATTAAATCATAAGGTTTTTAAGTTAGCCAGAAGAACCTTTTTATTATATTATATTAGTTGAGGTAATTAAAATGGATGAAAAAGAACTTATTTGCTCTTCTTGCAGTAAAAGAATGACAAATAAAGAAGGAGTGGCAGTATTTATGTGTCCTAACTGTGGTAAAGCTCAAATAGTGCGATGCAAGCACTGCAGAGAGATAGCAGCAACGTATACGTGCCCGGAATGCGGTTTTACAGGCCCAAACTAGAAAATGACAGACGTAGTAATAACACTTAGGATAATGCCTGAAAGCCCTGATACTGATTTGAAGGCAATAGAAGAAAAAGCTAAGATATTTATTGCAGAATATGGTGGGGAAGTAGGGAAGGTTGAGATACAGCCTGTTGCATTTGGCATTAAGTCCCTTAACCTGGTATTTGTAAGCAATGAAGACATTGGAAGCACAGATAAGCTGGAGCAAAATGTGGCCTCAATAGAAGGCGTAAACTCTGTTGAAGTAACTGATGTCAGAAGGGCTATTGGGTAATCTTTTTAATTAGCTTTAATAATTCTTTTAATTCTATATTGCTTCTTATAGAGTTTGGCTTTATGTGTGTTTCAGCTGCTTTAAAGCCGGCCTTTTTTATCTCATTAATTAATAAATCTTTTTTTGGCACGTTTTTCAATTTATTGTGCTTCACTACTTTTGCAACATCATAAAACCCAACTGAGCTTATTTTTGATTCTTTTTTTATTATTTCCAGGAATTTAACCAGCTCTTTGCATTCTAAATTTTTGCACATACTGGTCACAAGCTTTTTGTCCCACAACTGGCCAAGCCACAAAGGCCCTGCATAATCTAACCTTGAACCGCAAACAGGGCATTTATTTGAATTAAAGATATATCTTGCTGTTTTCCTGAACAGGCACGAGCTGCAATGAACAATATATCCAGTATTTTTCATTAACTCATCAACTTTCTTTTTTCCTTTTATGCACTTTAAAAAAACCCTGAAATAATGCTCTTTTGAGTAGGAGAATATTGGTGTTAGAGCCTTGTCGTACTGTGCCCCAATTGACTGGACTTTTGAAATAAGAATCCTTAATCCTGTTTCATGGCAGAACTCATTTCTTAGCGGCTTGCCTGAGTATTTTCTTAAGCAGGCATTTTTGTAACTGCCGCATAAAGCACCTGTATCTGTTGCAGTCACAGCAAGAATTCCTTCACGTGCAAGCCTTTTAATTGAACTGTCCAACAAAAAATTAGGCGAGCCAAATGGGTCAATGTCAATATAATCAAAACCCTTTGAATTTAAAATAAACAGGTTTGCATCAAGGTTGGATATCTTGATGTTTTTGCCTGGCTTAATTTTATTTAGCTTTAAATTGCTTTTTATCAGCTTTACTGCATCATTACTATTGTCATTAAAGGAAATACTTTTTATCTTTCCTTTTTTCAGTTCAAGAATAAGCCTTATTCCCCTTACTCCTGTTGCAGCCAGTGGAAGTGCAACCTGCATATTTTTCTTATCAATTGAATTTAACAATAAAACACTTATATCCCTGTTAAGCTTCATAACCGGATTGTAAAACACAGGCATATCTTTTGAAACTGTTTCAGCTGCATATGCCTTAATTCCTGCTTTGCCCTCTTGCATTGTTTCCATTCAGGAAAAGATGATTAAGACTAATATAAAGTTTTTGGAAAGCTTTAAAAGTGAATATAATTTCCTGATAAGTAAGATGAACACTATCAGATCTCCTGTATGTACTGTTGTGGGCCATGTTGACCATGGAAAGTCAAGCCTGCTTGATTACATTAGAAGCAGCAATATTGTCAAGTGCGAGGCAGGAGCAATAACACAGGCAATAGGGGCATCTTTAATACCTCTTGAAATTATTAAGAAGATATGCGGGCCATTGCTTGACTCGCTAAAAATAAAGTTCACAATTCCTGGATTATTGTTTATAGACACTCCTGGGCATGCTGCATTCACAAACCTCAGGAAAAGAGGAGGAAGTCTTGCAGACATAGCTATCCTTGTTGTTGATATTAATGAGGGCTTTAAGCCGCAGACAGAGGAGGCAGTTGAGATATTGAAACAGCAGAAAACACCTTTTATTGTTGCAGCAAATAAAATAGACTTATTGCCTGGATGGAACTCAGCTAAAGATAACCTGCTGAAAAACATCTCAGACCAGGGCCCTGACACACAAAAAAGGCTTGACACAAAGCTTTACGAGCTTGTTGGTAAGCTGCATGAATTTGGATTTGCAAGCGAGCGCTTTGACCGCATATCAGACCACACAAAAGAGATAGCAATAATCCCTGTATCATCAAAAACAGGCGAGGGAATTCCGGAGCTATTAATGGTTTTGACAGGACTTGCACAGAAATACCTTGAAAACTGCCTGAAATGTGATATTGACAGCCCGGCAAAAGGAACTATCTTGGAAGTAAAAGAGGAAAAAGGCCTTGGTGTAACTCTTGATGTTATTATCTATGATGGTACAATAAAAAAAGAGGATATTATTGTCATTGGGGGAATTAAGAAACCGGTTGTGACAAAGCCAAGGGCATTGCTTGAGCCAATGCCTTTATCAGAAATAAGAGATAAGAAAACCAAATTTAAACAGGTTGATAAAGTATGTGCTGCAAAGTGTATCAGAATATCTGCTCCTGAAATAGAAAAGGTTGTTGCAGGAATGCCTTTGATGGCTAGCTCAAAAGAAAATCTTGAAAAAACAAAACAGGAAATCCAAAAATTAGTTTCTGAAGTTATAATAGAAACAGACGAGCAGGGCATTATATTAAAAGCAGATTCACTTGGCTCTCTTGAGGCATTAATAACAGTATTCAGGGAAAAAAATATTAAGATAAGAATGGCATCAATAGGACATATATCAAAAAAAGATATAATAGATGCAGAAAGCAACTATGAAAAAGACCCCCTAAAATCAGTTGTTATTGGATTTAATGTTTCTGTTAACAAGGATGCAAAATCAGAAAAAGTAAAGATATTCACAAGTGATATAATCTATAAACTTATAGAAAATTTTGAAAACTGGGTTGAAGGAGAGACAAAAAGGTGTGAGGCAGCTGAAGTAGATATGCTTGTAAGGCCATGCAAAATCAAAATAATGCCCGGCTATGTCTTCAGGCAGAATAATCCTGCTGTTGTTGGGGTTGAGGTCCTTGAAGGAAAAATAAAAACAAATATACAACTAATGAAAAATATTACTCCTTTAACTAAAGTAAAGAGCATACAATCTGAAAAAAAGAATGTTGCAGAGGCTGAGAAAGGAAAGCAGGTTGCAATCTCGCTTGACAAGGTTACTGTAGGAAGGCAAATTAGTGAAAGTGATATCCTTTACTCTGTAATTCCTGAGAAAGATTTCAGAAAGCTAAAAGAGCTGAAAAAATATCTTACAGAAGGAGAAATTGCCATCTTAAAAGAAATTGCAGTAATGATGAGAAAAGAGAATGAATTATGGGGGATATAATTTTAGCTATATTTATATATATATCTTAATTAAACTTGCCCTATGGAATTGACTGTTGAAGAATTGCTAACAAAAAAAGGGCTAAAGAACATAAAACATTTGAATGAAGTAATTAATTCAGAATCTTTCTTAGTTAATTCTGGATTAGGTGAGCATAAAAATTTCATTGTATACCCGATAATTCATAAAAAGATGAACCTTACCCACGATTTACTTAATCTTTATGGAATTCATTGGTGTTATGGGGTTTTAAAGGACAATTGGAACTCAATAAAGAAAGTTGATGGAGATACAGGTTTGATATTATCAAAAAGCCATAAAATAAAGCAAAGAAATGGAGCAGTATATGCATTTACACAAAAAATGGTTGATAACACCGGAATTTATTGGTTATTCCAACCTGAAACAAAAGCATGGGAATATTATCAGAATGTTTTAATCCCTTTGTTTAATAAAGATATGGGATTGTATAAGTGTAAAAAAAAGGAGATTTTGGGTTTTTAATTTTTATCAAAAGATATAAATAAACTATTTATTTCTTTTGTCTTATGTTAGAACTGAAAATATTGAACAGAAAAAAGATTAAGGAAATACTGGCATTAATAAAAAAGCAATGGGGGGCTGATTTCAGGACAGAACTTGCTTTCCTGATGAATACCCAAAATAAGATATTTCTTGTCAATAAGGAAGTGTTTAATCTAAACCTTGAAAAACTAAGGATAAATTCAATCGGCCTCTACTTCGGAGAGCTTAAAAACAATGAGTTAAGATTAAGCATTGAGGGCTCACAATTAGTTGGAAAGGGTGCAAAACTAAATACTATTAAGCTGGATGAAAAACAGGCCATGCAGTGGCTTAAAGGCGAGGATATAGAAATAAAAGGCAATTATAATGGGTTTGTGATATTAAAGCACAATAACGACTTTCTCGGCACAGGCAAATACAAAGACGGAAAAGTGCTTAATTTTGTTCCCAAAGCCCGCAGGTTTAAATATAATCTTGAAATAGAGTAATAGTTGAAATTCTCTTTTTAGTAACTTATTGGTGATAAAAAACAAAAGGTTTATAAACTTCAAACCCCTTTAAATGGATAGTGAAAATGAAGGATACTACTCTTTTAAAAAAATCTGAAAATAATAAAATCAATCTAGAAAAAATTATGTCTTCTAAAGACCAAGTGGGAATAGATTTAGGTCCATCTTATAAAGAAATTA
>Ga0268278_1001095_pt1 | contig 16590 bp, 11 predicted proteins | sample saktaG_3_FD_190135 | JGI IMG/M metagenome (GOLD analysis project Ga0268278, IMG submission 190135) | Saline water microbial communities from Sakinaw Lake, British Columbia, Canada - sak_2010_1_5_55m | ecosystem: Environmental > Aquatic > Non-marine Saline and Alkaline > Saline ... | reverse complement strand
AGCTGCCAAGCGGACTTTCGGCTTTAGCATGAAGAGTCTTGAAGACCAGTGGCGTTACTATCTGCAAAAAAAATACAGCAGTATTATAGATAATAATGTGCTTCCGGACAGTAAATATCAACAGCTGACAGAGCATAATCCCGAGGAATCAAATGCAAATTGGGATCCTGTTTTCTCTCCGGATGGAACACAAATTCTCTATTATTCGGATAAGAGTTATACCCTTGGCATTTACAAGCGTTCTACTCTTGGACTCTATAAACCAAAGAAGATCGTGACAAGCGGTTATACTGAGAAGTATGAAGGATTCCATTATCTGAAATCTTCATTATCCTATTTTCCGGATGGCGAACGTTTTGCATTTGTCGCCAAAACCTCAAAAGGTGATGATATTGTTATCTCACAGGTGAAAGATGGAAAAGAGATTGAACGGATCACTCTGGATTTTAATAGTATATTTGAGATAGATGTTTCCCCTGATGGCAAGAGAATTGTCCTTGTAGGATTAAAAGATGCACAAAGTGATCTGTATATTTATAACATAGAAACAAAAACCACATCCAGAATAACTGATGATTATTTTGATGACCGCTACACCCGTTGGTCACCTGACGGCAATCAGATCGCATTTTCTTCTCAGAGATTTATAAAAGAACCCTTTTTCCAGGAAGATGAACATCTTATTTTTTCAAATCTGTACTATAATATTTTCACCTATGACTTAACCACGAATACAATTGTTGCCATCACTTATTCGCCTTACGATCACCAGTATCCCACCTGGTCGAAGGATCAACAGAATATCATTTATAGTGCTTACAGAGACAGTGTTTCGAATATTTTTGCATATGATTTTGAAGACAAGGCAATCGCACAACTCACAAATATTTTCAGCGGCACATTCTCGCCATGTGTGAGTGAAGACAACACCGAAATGGTCTTTTCCAGTTTTTATAAAATGGGCTGGGATCTGTATCTTTTCAGTAATCCTCTCGACAGTCTCAACTATATTGCTCATCAGGAACCTCAAACCATTAACGACAATCCCTTTAATGAAGTCTTCCATTTAAACGAATTTAAAAGATTCTATCGCCTGAGAGAAAAGCTGACTTCAAAGCATTCCCGTTTTGAAAGTGATTTATTCTTTATGAAAGATTCACTCGAAGCGAAACCGGATTTCAGAGAAGATAAAGAGCCGGAAGTTGATAAATACAAACTCAAATTTACCCCTGATTTCCTTTTTGGAGGGCTTGCGTATACGACGGGGTATGGAGTTTCAGCTCAGATATATGTCGCCTTAAGTGATATTCTTGGCAATCATCATATAGATATTTTGGCAGATGCGAATAAGTCATTATCAGAAAGTGATATAGTGTTGAATTATTACTATATCAAAAAACGTATTGATTATGGCGCAGGTATTTTCAATCTTGTCGATGACTATTACTACTTCAAATACTGGATCGACGAGCACGGTTATATCTATGACGGACTAAAGAAGGATAGAAGTACCGGTGTGAATACGCTCATCAGCTATCCTCTCGATAAATTCAATCGTGTTGATCTTTATAACAGCTTATTTTATAACAAACTTGAATGGTATTATTGGAGTGGAGGCGAGTGGCATATTCTCGATCAATATACAAGGGATGCATGGGTCTATGCTCCTTCACTGTTTTACACTCATGATACCGCATTGTGGGGTATTACCGGTCCCATAAAGGGTTCGAGATTACAAGCAGGAGTTCAAAAGAGTTTTGGTTCTCATAATGACTATTTGAACATTTATGGTGATTTTAGAAAATATATCGCTCTGAGTCGGAAATATCAGCTTGCAGGCATGTTGAATTTTGGCATGAGCACAGGTCTTGATAAACAGGATTTCATAATGGGTGGGTACTACAATCTTCGTGGGTATCTTAATAAAGAATTTCTCGGAAACAATATTGCAGTCGGCAGCGTTGAGTTCAGATATCCTTTTATTGAGGAGCTTAAGATCGGTTTTCCTTTGCCAATCTGGATCAGAAGCATCAGGGGTGCGATTTTTGCAGATGTCGGTAAGGTTTGGGATACTTTTGATGAATTTAAAAACATGCATGATAATCCAATTAGAGTGGGATATGGGATTGGAACAAGAATGAATCTGGGTTATTTCATACTAAAGTTTGACTGGGCTTGGAAAAGCACTAAAGGATTTGAGTCGTCACCTTCATTTTATTTCTCACTCGACGCAGAATTTTAAAACTCATGAAAAATGTTATTCTGGTTGCTTTAATACTCTTATTGCTTGGGTGCTCGAGCATTTTCTTGCATAAAACTAAAGTTCCACAGGATAAACATACTGAACTCAATTATATTAACGAGTTGATTCGTACGCACCAATATAGGGATGCAAAGAAAACATTGGAAAAATTTATTCATAATAATCCATCCAGCATGAGCGGGTATAACAAGCTGTTCTTCTTGTACAATGTCGCGGATATATCACCTGATGAAATCGCTAAAGATCAAGAAAACTATCTGGCATTTTTGTATGAAAACTTCATGCAAGATAGTCTGTCAATGCAGGTTGAATACCTATTCTTGGCAACTCTTGAGGATTCTACCGCATCTTTAAAACTCGACACGCTGATCCAAAAATATCCCAACTGCATAGTGTCTACAGAGAACGCGCAGGAAGAGGTTTTCAACTATGCTGTAATGAGAGATGATTCAGTTCGTGCACAAGGTTTGGAAGAATTCTTAAAAATATACCCTGATAATAAATGGACACCTCTCGCATGGAGGTATTTATTTTACTCTTATGACAATCTGCGCAATGTAATGAAACTTGATTCTGCTTTGATTGCTGCCGAACAAAAATATCCTCACGATCCAAGAATGATAAATACAGTAGCAGGCTATTATTTGGATAAAAAACGGAAACTCCCTGAGTACGAAGAGAAAATGAGTGTGATGATAGATTCACTGGATGATGAAGTATGGGATAAGAGTTTTTATTTCTTTGGCGACAAATCGAGGGAAGAGCAGTTGGCGACATATCGTTTCACTCTTGCAGAACTTCATTTTGAGCAGGAGAAATATAATGAAGCTTTCAATGTTTTAAATAACATTTCTGATAATCAACTATTGGCGCAGCATTATTATCTTATGGGAAAGATAGAGATGAAGATCGAGCAGGATGCAGCAGCTTTTAGTCACTTGCTGCAAGCAGTAATAACAGGTGACGAAAGAAATTCTTGGACCCCAAAAGCTGACTCTCTCCTGCATGAATTATATGATGAGCTTTCCGATGGGGGTAAAGCTTTCCGGCAGTTTGTGAATGTGTGGGCTAAGTATAGAGCCCCACTGTATTCCGATGTTACTGAAGCATCGGGTTTAACCGGTTATAAAAAGAGTCGCATTGCCTGGGGTGACTATAACAATGACGGATTTGACGATATCCTTTTCAATGGGAATGTGCTTCTTAGAAATAATACAGACGGCACATTTTCCGATGTAAGCGATGCAGCAGGTATTTCTCATGGTATAACAAACGGCGGCATTTGGGCTGACATAGATCGGGATGGATTTCTTGATTTCTTTGCATCATCATCTGCACAATCACAGGATGATAAACTTTGGAGAAATAACGGAGATGGCACTTTTACAGATATCACCTCCTCTTCTCCAATCTCGGACACGCTTCAAACGGAGGGAGCTGGGTGGGGCGACATAAACGGCGACCTTTATCCTGATCTCTATATTGCGAACTATGAGCATGGTGGAGTATATGATAAAGAGCCGGACTTTTTATTCAAAAATCTTACAAATGGATTATTTAAAGATGTAACTCTGGAGGAACAGATAGTCCCTCCTTTTAATGAGGATCAAGCCGGGAGAGGTGTGAACTGGGGCGACTATAATAATGACGGACTTCTCGACATTTTTGTTTCAAATTATCGTTTGGATAAAAATTTCCTGTGGAGAAACTCAAAAGGTAAAAAATTTCAGAATGTGGCTGAAGAAGTTGGTGTAGAAGGCAACTATGTCGATGGCTGGTATGGACACACGATAGGAAGCGAGTGGGGTGATTTTGATAATGATGGAGATATGGACTTGATCTGTGCAAATCTTGCTCATCCCCGCTATATTAAATTTTCCGATATGACCCAGCTTTTTGTGAATGATATAAAGAAAAATCAATTCTATGATATAAGAGAAAGTGCCGGTATCACCTATGATGAGTGCCACAGCGATCCATCCTGGGGAGATGTCAACGGTGATGGTTATCTCGACCTGTTCATTACCTCAATATATCCGAACAGAAGAAGTTATCTGTATCTGAACAATGGAGACCGAACGTTCACTGATATTACCTATCTTGCAGGAGTTCGCACTTTCAATTCATGGGGGGCTGCTTTCTCGGATTATGATAATGATGGAGACCTCGACCTGCTTGTATGCAGCAGTGAGGGAGTTCATCTTTTCAGAAACGATACTACTCCAAAGCATTGGATTAAAATAAAGATTGTTGATCGTAACGGGCAAACACCGATTATCGGCACACGGATCGAAGTTATCCAAAATGAAATGAGGCAAATCCGCGAAATCGAGGGAGGCAAGGGCACCACGAACCAGCACAGCATGGTGCAATATTTTGGATTTCCCGCAGGTGATGATGTCTCGATAAATGTATATTTTCTTGATGGCGCGATGCAAAAATATCAAAATCAAAAAATAAATCAAACACTCACGATTCGTTATTCCAAATAATCTCACTCTCTCGATATAAATTAAGATCGTTCCCAAACAGGGGTTTAGGAACGAGGCCCAAGAAATTCAATACACCGAAGAACAATAACAAAAAGACGGTTCTGAAATATTAGTATCTTATCAACCAATTAGATGTTGTTTTGGCAGAAAAATTTCATCCATAATCTCTGTGGTTTTATTCTTTTTGATGGCACCGAACGAAAGTTGAAAGATCAGAAGATCAATCAAACGCTGACGATAGGGTATTCGCAATACTAACGATCCATTCACGAGTCGGTCATGAGAGGAACGACTCGGGAAGATTGAATATCTAATATTCAACAAGAAATATCCAATGTTGAAGGAGGAGCACTCCTCAAGAAATCAACAAAGGATTGTGTCGTGCCCAGTTCATCTTTGCAAGCTGAGTCGTCTAACCTATATAAGATTTCTATTTCCATAAAATATTAAGAGCTTCTCGTTCCTAAGCCCCTGCTTAGGAACGCTGTTGTGATTCCATTACGTTCCCAAAGAGGGCTTTAGGAACGAGTGAGTATTGGGGGTTTAGGAACGAGGCCCAAGAAATTCAATACACCGAAGAACAATAACAAAAAGACGGTTCTGAAATATTAGTATCTTATCAACAAATTGATGTTTTTTGGCAGAACAATTTCATCCATAATCTCTGTGGTCTCTGCTTGGCAGGGCGAAGAGAAACGAAGACCGGTGGTTTTATTCTTTTCTGGTTTCTGTTTACCAAATTAGGTTAATTCAATTTGCCTGCAATAAAAGCGGTTGTCCATGCTGCCTGAAAATTATACCCTCCGGTAATTCCATCGATATCCATAACTTCTCCGGCAAAATAGAGATTTTTGCACACTTTGCTCTGCATAGTAGTAAGATCGATACTTTCCAGGCTCACGCCGCCACAAGTCACAAACTCATCTTTAAAGGATGTTTTCCCTTTCACAGAATACACATCATTGGTCAACACATTCACCAATTTATTCATTCCCTTCTTTCCGAATTCTCCCCACTTTTTCTTTGCGGAAAGATTGCTTTTTTCAAGCAAATAAAGCCATAATCTTTCAGGCAAAAAATAGGGTCGCACATTTGATAATAGTTTATTTGTATGCTCATTTACAATGCTTCTTAACATATCCATAACTAAGTTGTTATTCTGCACATTTACCCAGTTCACCTGAATCTTAAATTCATATCCTTTTTCACTCAAGAATCTCGCTCCAAAAGCCGATAATTTCAGGATTGCCGGTCCGCTCATTCCCCAATGAGTAATGAGTAGGGGACCTTCGGATCTAAGTTTTGTTCCCTGTATGCTTACCAAGGTTTTTTCTGCCGAGACTCCCATCAATCCGGTAACCGAATCATCGGGCATATTGAATGTGAATAATGAAGGAACAGGATCTTCGATCTTGTGATGTAATTTTTCAAGCCATTCCAATCCCTTTCTTTTCGGAGAGCCACCTGTTGCAACAATTACCTTGTCAAAAATCATCGATGGAACATTTCCTTCATCAAAGACCAGTTCCAGCTTGTCACCGATCGGATTTATGGCTTTTATTCCTCTCCCAACTTCAATCTCAATCCCTAATTTTTTCGTTTGTTGAAGAAAGCAATCTATAATGCTTTGTGAGCTTTGAGATGCAGGAAAAACACGATTGTCATCTTGAATGGACAAGGGAACACCTCTGGATTCAAACCACTGCATAGCATGTGTGGTACTAAAGACGCGAAGAGCCTTTTTGAATGCTTTTCCTCCTCTGGGATACGCTTCGGATAGTTCTTTTATTGAAGTGCATGCATTGGTAAGATTACATCTTCCTCCACCCGATATTTTTACCTTTGCCATGAGCTCTTTTGATTTTTCAAAAATAACAATTTTGGCATCCGGATAATTTTCTTTTGTGGCAATCGCTGAAAAGAAACCGGCAGCCCCGCCTCCAATTATTGCAATGTGCACTTTTAGCATCTTGATCTAACCGGCATTTTTCATCTTGGCGGCAAAGTAATCTCGTTTTCGTTGTTGTTTTTCCTTTTCCCATTCCTTTTTTTCCATTTGTGTCATCGGCTTTTCTGTCTGCGGGAAAGGGTTTTCGTTAACAACTCTTATTTTAAGGTTTATCAATTTTTCAATGTCTCTGATAAAAGCATTTTCTTCAGGTTCGCAAAGGGAGATCGCATTACCTTCTTCCCCCGCTCGACCGGATCTGCCTATCCTGTGGACGTATGTTTCGGCGACATTCGGTATATCATAATTTATGACATATTTTAGTTTGTCTATGTCGATACCTCTTGCTGCAATATCCGTTGCTGCCAACACTCTGATCTCTCCGGCTTTAAATTGCGCAAGGACTTTTTGACGGTTATGTTGGGCTTTATCACCATGTATCGCTGCCGATTTGATTTTATTCTTTTTCAAGTTACGAGCTATTTTGTCGGCACCATGTTTTGTCCTTGAAAATAACAATACCTGATCGATTTCTTTATCCCGAAGTATGTGAAGCAGTAAATCTTTCTTGGTTATTCTATTGGTATAATAGAGATATTGCCGTATTGTTTCGGCAGTTGATGATATCGGACTTACATCGACTTTCTGCGGATTTGTCAAAATTTTCCTCGATAGTTTTACGATATTGTCCGGCATGGTTGCAGAAAAAAACAAAGACTGACGTTTCGCCGGTAATTTGGAGATGATTTTTCGAATGTCGTTGATGAAACCCATATCGAGCATCCGGTCAGCTTCGTCCAACACGAAATATTCGATAGTATTCAAGCTGATGAAACCCTGATTCATCAAATCGAGAAGTCTGCCGGGAGTTGCCACAAGAATATCGACACCTTTGCGAAGGGCATTCGTTTGTGCGCCTTGCTTTACGCCGCCGAAAACGACCGTATTTTTAATTCCCGTAAATTTTCCATAAACTGCAAAACTGATGCCGATTTGAATCGCCAATTCGCGCGTGGGAGTGATGATGAGTGACTTAATTTTGCGCGGACTGTTATCCGTATTACGGTCACGAACGAGGTGTTGCAGGATGGGAATAGCAAAAGCAGCAGTCTTGCCTGTGCCGGTTTGAGCACTGCCTAATACATCATTTCCTCTTAGAATAAGTGGAATAGCTTTCTCCTGTATTGGTGTCGGTTCAGTATAATTTTCTTCTTTTAGAGCTTTTAAGATTGGCTCAATAATTTTTAGATCTTTAAATTGCATTGTTCTCTCATTTTGATTTCTAAATTGAAATAGCAGTATACATACACTGTTTATCTTTTACTTTTGACTAAAACAGTGTATGTTTGACCAAAGTTTTTATATTTATGTAAGCGATATAACGATGAGTATTAACGGCAAAAGGGCTTGCCCCCCTCACATTAACGCTACATTGCTGAAAGCAACATAATTTTTGATAAAAATAGATATCTGAAAATCCGGACAGGTCTTCCGATCTGCCGTAATTCATGACATTATGTTTTTTATTCTTTTGGAGTTTTCTCTTTTTTCTGCTTGCGTTTTTCCTTAAGTGTAAGTTTCGCCTGTTTTTGATTTTCTTTTTTACCCTTATCTTTTTTTCCTTTGTCTCCCATTTTTATTTCTCCTTAAATTATTTTTTTTCAATGTTTCTTATCAAAAGTATAACCTGTTTAAGCTAAAAGTGATAACTTTTTCTTATAAATACTATGTCAAGAAATTCAATCCTTACCTCTACTTCTCATTCCCAAAGCCCTCTTTGGGAATTTAATGAATCAAGAACTATTATAAATTATAAAGACAGATCGTAGCGACATGGCTAGCAATTGTTTCGACATCACAATTTATTCAATGCTACTTCCATAGACTGCTTGATACTTTTCTTCAGAATTTCTGGATCGACTTTCTGAATATACTCCACGGCAGATAGATCATCCCCGCGTTTCCTGTTTTGCCGAGGTTCAAGTGCTTCAATCATTATAGCTTCAATTGCTGGTATAATCTTAATGGCATCATAAGATGAGGGCATAGTTCCGAGTTTACCAGTTTCAGAAACAGGCAAAAGTCCAAACCATGAAAAACGATCCCAACGAGAAGAAAAACGATCAAGTGTATGTTCATAGAGACGCCTCCCTAAAGCTCTATCTGTTGTACGTCCAACATAAATCACCTCTCTAACATCATAAAGTAAATAGATGCCGATTTGCTTGTGAAAGTTAACTGGATCTGCTCCAATCTGTTGCATGCCGAGAATTTTTGGCGTGGATACCCAGTCAATTGCATCTCGACGCCAGAACATTCCGAAAGAAGAAATAATGTCATATTGGTCATCTTCGTCGTCTTCTTTTTCATCAGTTGCTTCCTTACCTACAATAGTTTGCCGTGTGATTTCTGCCTTTTTTTTCCACATATAAAATCCACGGTCAATTCTCTGAAATGGACAATCTTTACCCTCATCATTGATTGCTGTAGTAAGGATTGCGCTAACGGTTGATGTAGGTGTTGCGCCAAGGCTGGATCGAAGTCCATCCGATTTAATTTTCTCGGCAATATCCTTATAATCAAGCGCTCCAGATGCTTCACTTAGGACTTTTTCTACCGCCTTTCGCCATGTCATTTCCTTGTTCGTCATTTATTTTCCTTTCTGTCGAGAATATTTTATATTGCTAAAATAGCATATATTGAGAAGTTGAACAGTATATGGTGTGCTTATTAAATATGCTAACATTAATAAATATCTCTTTTATGTCTTTAATCTTATTTCGGATGGAGATTTAATATAAATACTATGTCAAGAAATTCAATGTGCTCAATAATTTAACAAAATTGACATAAAAATTTTAGCTTTTGAGATACCTTCAAAGGAAAATCTAATATGAATGTAGAAAAGCAAATCGACAAATTGAAGTGGCTCAGGGAGAGCATTATCGGCAGAAATATGCCTTTTGAAACACCCTTTGGAACCAAGCCACTGGTGTATGCCGATTATACTGCAAGCGGTCGGGCAGTGGATTTCATCGAGGAGTATCTTCAGTACATTTTACAATTCTATGCCAATACCCATACTGAAGATGATTTCACAGGCAAAACAATGAGCCATCTCCTTCATGAAGCAGAAAAAAACATTAAAGCAATGGTCAATGCTGGGGAGCATGGCAAGGTTATATTTACCGGAACCGGCGCAACTGCTGGAATTACCCGACTGCAGCAAATACTTGGCGTGTACTGGTCGCCAGCCACAAGAGAAAAAGTTCACGAGTTCCTTAATAGCTGTCTGGATCATCAAAAAGAAAAAAATACTAAATGCCATGAGCGATTATTAGACTTCATAGAACAGCATAAACCAATAGTATTTGTCGGACCGTATGAGCACCATTCCAATGAGATCATGTGGAGGCAAACGCTGTGCGAGGTGATAGAGATTCCCCTCAACGCAGATGAGGAGCTTGATCTGAAAGCGCTGAAGAAGCAGCTCGAAGATCCAAAATATAAAACGAGGAAAAAAATCGGTTCCTTCTCCGCAGCTTCAAATGTCACAGGTATTAAAACTCCGGTTTATGAAGTTGCTCGGATCCTTCATGAACATGATGCTCTCGCTTGTTTTGATTTTGCTGCGTGTGCTCCTTATATCGAGATCGATATGAACAGGAACAAAGAGAGCTATTTTGATGCGATATTTTTTTCACCTCATAAGTTCCTAGGAGGTCCGGCATCTTCTGGTATCCTTATCATTAATGAAAGAATTTATAGAAGGGATCTCCCGCCGACAATTGCGGCAGGTGGAACTGTTCGGTACGTAAGCTTTGATAAGGAATGCTATATTGAGGATATTGAAACTCGCGAAAAACCGGGTACTCCCGGGATCATTCAGGCGATCAAGTCTTCACTGGTCATGCGTCTCAAGGATAAGGTCGGAACAAAAAATATCGAGTGTATAGAAGAGTACTATGTGAAGTCATTTTTTGAGAATTTCGGACATGATGAAAGGATGAATATTTACGGACCGACCGACCCGGCTAAAAAAATCGGCATTATTGCATTCAATATTAAGCACGAGGATCGCTTACTTCATCCAAAATTTGTCACTCAACTTCTTAATGATCTTTTCGGTATTCAAACCCGGGCTGGCTGCTCGTGCGCGGGACCCTACGGACATCGGCTTCTCCATGTTGATGAACTGCACTCTAAGATGTATCGATGTGTGACAGGAATCATCAAATTCCAGGGGATCAAACCGGGCTGGGTGCGCTTTAATGCTCATTACTCTTTATCACTGGATGAATTCGATTATATTCTTAAGGCAATAAAGATCATTGTGGAGCATGGGTATTTATTCCTTCCACTTTATACATTTGATATAAAAACCGGAGAGTGGTCGCACATTAATGCAAGTCCAAATCCATTAAACATAGAATTCAATTTTGATTCAATCCTGGAGAAAAAACCGGTGCGTAAAATGAATATTCCGGAAAATGAGTGGTATAACAGCAATGTATTGCAGGCAGAAGCTATCATTGACAAATTGAGAAGTTCATCGCAGCAAGTAGAATATATAAAATGGGATGATGAAATTGAGGAAAGTATGACTTTTTATGTGGTTAACACGAAGAGATGAGTGAATAAGGAATAACTATGAAAAAAAGAGCACTGATAAGCGTTTCGGATAAAACAGGAATTGTAGACTTCGCACGGAAACTTGTGGAACTGGATTTTGAAATTATCTCAACCGGAGGTACATATAAACAGCTTAAAAAAAATGGCATTCCGGTCGTAAAAGTATCGGAAGTTACAGGATTCCCCGAAATTATGAATGGGAGAGTAAAGACGCTCCATCCTTCCATTCACGGTGGCATACTGGCTGATAGGAGAAATCCCGAACATATCAAGTCTCTCGATGAACAGAAAATAATGCCAATCGATCTTGTTGTTGTGAACCTCTATCCTTTTAAAAAAACTATAGAAAATCCCGATGTGACAGAAGCAGAAGCAATCGAGCAGATAGATATCGGCGGTCCCACAATGGTTCGTGCAGCAGCGAAGAATTTCCATAGTGTTGTAGTTATCGTTGATAGGGATGATTACCCATTTGTGACCAAAGAGCTGAAAGAAAACGGAAAGGTGAGTCTCGAATCACGAAGAAATCTTGCAAAGAAAGCATTTCAGCATACTGCTGAATATGATACTTATATTTCTAATTATTTTTCTAAAATTTGCAGTGAAAAGCTGCCTTCTCAACTATCGTTTTCATTACCTCTTGTGCACACACTCCGATATGGTGAAAATCCTCATCAACTCGCAGGATATTATGAAGACGATCCAATCATACTTCAGCTTCATGGGAAAGAACTTTCTTTTAATAATTTGCAGGATATCGATGCTGCGCGGAGAACTATCCTTGATTTCATGGAAAAACCTACAATTGGAATTTTCAAGCACTGTAATCCCTGCGGTATCGGTACTGCAGATACTCTAAAAGAAGCATATGAAAAAGCATTTGCAACTGATACCCAATCTCCTTTTGGAGGGATCGTGATTGCAAACCGTTCACTCGATATGGAATCAGCTTTAGAAATTAATAAAATTTTTACTGAGATCATCATTGCTCCAGATTTCCAAAACGATGTATTAGAAAAACTCAAGAAAAAGAAAAATAGACGACTCATAACTTTCAAGCCCGAACTGCTTGTATCATTTAAAGGAGCATATAATATTCGTTCGTGCATGAATGGTTTTCTTTTGCAGCAGGAAGATATTTTATGTGATAATGAGAAAGAATGGCGAGTGGTAACAGAGCGAAGTCCTTCTGAAGTAGAATGGGAGAAGTTACGCTTTGCCTGGAGTACGGTAAATCATCTTAAGTCAAATGCAATAGCAATTTGCAGAGAGGATAGGACTGTCGGGCTTGGAATGGGGCAGACCAGCAGGATCGATGCGACGGAACTTGCACTTTTAAAAGCCCAAAAATTCGGATTGGTTGTGAAGAACTGTGCCCTTGGCTCGGATGCTTTCTTTCCTTTCCGTGATACGATCGATGCGGTTGCAAAGGAAGGTATTACCTGCATTATTCAGCCTGGTGGATCGGTAAGGGATGATGAGGTTATTCTGGCATGTGATGAACATAACATCGCGATGATATTTACCGGTATGAGACATTTTAGACACTAGCTATTTTGAAATATATGGATAAAAAAATATTAACATCCCTCCCAAGCATGCGAAGGAGAATTCAAAATCAAAGAAACAAACACTTTCTTGTTAAGTTGATTCCTAAATCCTTTGTACTATTTGTTCCTAAGAATGTGAGCGTTCCCAAACGGGGATTTGGGAACGAGATAAATATATTTGGGGACAGGATAATAAATAAATTTAGGAGCGAGATAGTACATAAGTTTGGTAACAAGATAATAATTGGTTTTTCTAAAGCCCTGATAGTCCTTGTTCCCAAACCCCCGTTTGGGAACACAATTTAATAATGCGAAGTAGATATAAATTTACCGAGATTTCTGATCATTTATACTTCCTTACTTGGACTATCGTTGGGAAAATAAAAATTTTTGTTAATCAGAAGTATTGCGATATTATAATTAAAAACTTCGAATTTTATAGAAGAAATAAAAATCTAAAAATCTTTTACTATGTAATTATGGATCATCACATCCACATGATTGTATCTCATCCAAAAGATATTGAAACAGTAATACAAAATATAAAGGGTTTTACTGCAAAAGAAATAATTGGGTCTATGAAATCTGGAAGAGAAAAAGAAATTTTGGAAACCTTGAAATTATTGAAAAAGAAATTTAAAATAAAATCTACGTATCAGTTATGGCAGGAGGGGAGTTATCCTAAAATTATTAGTTCGTTGCAGATGCTTCATCAAAAGATTATGTATATTCATCAGAATCCTGTGAAAAGAGGTTTCGTTTCTGAACCTGAAGATTGGTGTTATTCTAGCGCACGTAATTTTGCAGGAAAAAGTAATCCTTTTGAGGTTGATGAACTTGAATTATGAAAGTCTAAACAGCATTCCCAAACAGGGGTTTGGGAACGAGATAGTTCGTAGGTTTGGGAGCAAGATAATATATAAGTTTGAGAACGAGGAATCGAGATCGAGATCGGGTTTGGGAACGAGAAAATATATAGTTTTGGGAACGAAGAGTCGAGATTGTGTTTGGGAACAAGGAAGTAATAAATGAAGTCGAAATTACGTAAAGTAATAATAATATGCGGTCCTACCGGAGTGGGGAAGACTGCCATTGCATTGCAACTGGCAGAAAAACTTGCCGGTGAGATTATATCTGCAGATTCCCGCCAGGTATATAAATATATGAACATCGGCACTGCCAAACCGACATCCGACGAACTAACTCTGGTTCCGCATCATCTCATTGACATTATTACTCCTGATAAGAAGTTTACTGCGGGAGAGTTCGTTAAGAAAGCTGATGCAGCAGTTTCCAAAATAAAAAGAAACAGACATATTCCATTTGTTGTTGGAGGAACTGGATTTTATATTAAATCTCTATTATATGGACTGTGCAAGATCCCTCCAATTCCTGCTGAAATAAGAAACGAGCTGAGGCAGAAAGTTGAAGAAAATGGAGCACAAGCGCTTTATCAGAAACTGAATGAGGTAGATCCAATTTCAGCACAAAAGATCGAACCAAACGATGGCAACCGAATCGTGAGAGCTCTCGAAGTGTACAAAGCAACAGGAATGCCGATTTCTTCTTTTTGGCAAAAAGACGTGCTTGAGCAACGTTATCAGCATTTCACGATTTTCCTCAATGAAGAGCGCTCAATTCTCTATAAAAAAATAAATTCCAGGGTTGATAAAATGTTGCAGCAGGGCTTGTTTGATGAATTCAAACATATTCTCGAAAAGGGATACACGCAGAGCGATCCGGGCATGAATTCACTGGGTTATAAAGAATTTTTCGATCATATAAATGGAGTTCAGGACTGGCATACGACTGTCGAGTTAATAAAGCAACACATGAGGAATTATGCAAAAAGACAGCTCACCTGGTTCAATAAGCAGGAAATACATTTGACAATTTCTCCTTCACTACTTACTATATTGGATATAGAAAATCAAATCATGGAGTTTCTGGGACACAATGAAGCACGTGGCAATAGTTAATAATTATAAAATCTATCAAAATGATTATAAGGCGGAATTGTATCAGCTTTTAAAAGAGCATAATGTAGAGAAACCCACAAAAAAGCTTAAAGAGACTGCTATTAATAACCTGATTGATGCCTGCCTGCTTATGGAAGAATCCCATAAATGCGATATTTGTATCGATGAAAGCTGTGTGCATTTTCAATTTCAAGAAATCCAAAACCACTACAAATCTCATGAAGATTTCATCAAAGACCTTGCGGAATCAAAAATCTCTGTTGATAAACTCTTAGAAAATATTGGGAACGGGCTCCGGATCAAGGAATATATAAAACAAGAATTTCTGGATTCTGTTGAAATCAAACCGGAACGTATACGCGATTTTTATGAAACCCACAAAGAGCAGCTTCAGTATCCTGAACGTGCCAGAATTTGTCACATATTGATCAGTAACCGCGATCCAAAAGCTTTTAATAAAATGGAGGAAGTGAGTAAGAAATTGTATGAGAATGAAGATTTCTGCAACCTTGCAAATGATTACTCCGAATGCCCCAGTGCAAAGAAGAGTGGTGATCTTGGTTTTATTAAACGCGGAGACCTGGTTGAAGAGCTTGAAAATGTTATTTTCTCTATGAATAAAGATCAAGTCGCAGGACCGATTCCAACGGATTTTGGTTTTCATTTTGTGAAATTGATTGATAAAGAAGAAAAGCGGATTCCATCATATGATGAGATCAAGGATTCGCTCAAAACACAGCTTGAAAAGATTACCGGAGAACTGGAATTATTACATTGCATCAGGAAACTGAGAAGCAAGGCAAAGATAGAAATACTATTCGATCAGCTATGAGAATTCAAAGGGTTTTCCTCATCATCCTTGATGGGGTAGGTGTTGGTGCATTACCTGATGCGTCATTCTACCATGATGATGGAAGCAACACTCTCGGTAACTTAGCAAAAAAAGTGCATGGTCTCAAACTACAAAATCTTCAAAAATTAGGATTGGGAAATATCATCAAAATCGCAGGTGTCCCGGCAGAGAAAGATCCTTTTGGAGATTTTGGAAAAGCGATTGAGATTTCTGCAGGCAAAGACAGCACTACAGGGCATTGGGAGATCATGGGAGTCGTAAACGAATATCCCTTTCCCACATATCCGGATGGTTTTCCAAAAGAAGTGATAAACGCTTTCATTAAGAAAACGGACTGCAAGGGAGTGCTTGGCAACAAAGCGGCGTCCGGTACGGAAATCATAAATGAACTCGGTGAAGAACATCTGAAAACCCATTTTCCGATAGTGTACACCTCAGCGGATAGTGTGTTTCAAATTGCAGCTCATGAAAAAATCTATCCCATAAAAAAATTATATAAGATGTGTGAAATTGCCCGAAAAGAGATATTGATAGGCACACATCGGGTAGGAAGAGTTATTGCTCGTCCTTTTATTGGTGAGAGAAAAGGAGAATTCGAGCGAACCGGACATAGAAAGGATTTTTCTGTGAATCCTCCGTCAAATACAATTATGGATCTGCTCTCAGCTCAGAATATTCCTGTTGTCGGAGTCGGGAAAATCGAAGACCTTTTCAACTTTCAGGGAATTACAGAATCCATTCATACACCTCACAATCCCGAGACAATGGCTATGATACTTTCCTTTTGCAAAAAAATCGATAGGGGACTTATTTTTGCAAATTTGCCTGATTTTGATACTCTTTGGGGACACCGAAATAATTTCGAAGCATTTG
>Ga0268278_1001093_pt1 | contig 16626 bp, 8 predicted proteins | sample saktaG_3_FD_190135 | JGI IMG/M metagenome (GOLD analysis project Ga0268278, IMG submission 190135) | Saline water microbial communities from Sakinaw Lake, British Columbia, Canada - sak_2010_1_5_55m | ecosystem: Environmental > Aquatic > Non-marine Saline and Alkaline > Saline ... | reverse complement strand
AGCTGAAATTTATTGGCAGGATTGGATCCGGACTGGAGAATATCGATGTCGCCTTTGCACTGGAGAGAGGTATCGTGTGCCTGAACTCTCCGGAAGGAAACCGGGATGCGGTAGCAGAGCATGCGATAGGAATGATAATTTCATTGATGAATCACCTGAACCGGGCCGACCGGGAGGTGAGGAACGGTGTGTGGATCAGGGAAGGAAACCGTGGCAACGAGATCAAGGGAAAAACCATCGGGATTATCGGGTATGGGAATACCGGAAGCGCCTTTGCCCAGCGACTGAAGGGATTCGAAGCCAAGGTGATCTCGTACGACAAATATAAAACCGGCTATTCCGACGGCAACACGCGGGAGACCACGCTGGATGAGATCTTTAGCCTGGCAGATATCCTCAGTTTGCATGTGCCGCTTACAAAAGAGACCAACTTCATGGTTGACGCATCCTTCATTGGCAGATTCCGGAGGCCTATCTGGCTGATCAATACGTCAAGGGGAAAAGTCGTCAGGACTTCCGACCTGGTGAATGCATTGAAATCGGGGAAGATATCAGGGGCGGCTCTGGATGTTCTGGAATATGAAGATAGCTCTTTTGAGACTCTGGCTCAAGATCTCCCGGATGATTTCCGCTACCTGATGGAAGCCGGTAACGTAATCCTCACACCCCACATTGCCGGCTGGACGCTGGAGTCAAACATCAGGCTGGCGAAAGTGCTGGTGGAGAAAATATTAAGGAGAATGAAGGAATGAAGGAATGAAGGAATGAAGGAATGAAGGAATGAAGGAATGAAGGAATGAAGGAATGAAGGAATGAAGGAATGTGGTGTAGCGGCAAAATTTTGGTATTTCGCTACCTCGCTACCTCGCTATTTCACCATATTTCTTAGTTTTGCCGGAGAAAAATTAGTCAGGATATGAAACAGGAACACAAGCTCTTTCAAGGGAAAACCCTCGCGATCCTATCGGGTGGCGGTGACACCCCGGCAATCAACTCGAGCATTGAAGCGGTCAGAAACAGGGCTTCCCTGTTGGGATTTAAGGTATATGGTGTCCGCCAGGGGTGGAAAGGCATGCTGGGAGATGGTGATGTGATCGATCTCACGAACCAGCCTTACGATGGATGGTATGGCGGCACGGCGTTGCGCTCAAGCCGGACTAACCCATTCCCCTCGAAGAAGAATCCGGAGAGTCGCGTGCCTCAGGTTTTACGAAACCTGGAACGGTATAAGATCGATGTACTGGTCACCATTGGTGGTGACGATACCAATGGAGCGGCGAAACGGCTCTATGAGACAGAAGGCATCCCGGTGATCGGATTTCCGAAGACCATCGACAACGACCTTCGGACACGTACTATCCACCATTACAAAGGGAGAAAAATCGAAGCGGTGATGTGTCCGGGGTTCCCTTCCGCAGCTAAGGCTGTTGCAGAGTTCTCCGCTAACATCAAGACAACCGCCGAGTCCCATTCCCGCATCATCGTCCTTGAGGTGATGGGTCGGGATGCCGGCTGGCTTACTGGCACTGCCATCTTTGGCGGAGGCGGGCCACTGGCATTGATCCCGGAGGTGGAGGTGACAAAGGAGCGGAAAGAGTTTTTCTTTGAAACGGTGAAAGAGCACTATATGCGCTCGCCTAAGAAGTGCCTGGTCATCCCGGTATCGGAGGGAGTTCGCTGGTACGATGATAAATCGGGCAAAGTGGATGTGGTCTATGCCTCCTCTGAAGTGGATGAATATGGCCACCCGCGATTTGGCGGGATCAGTGGGGTGATCGCCTCGGAGATATCCAAAAAACTTGGGATTGAAGCGCGCGCCCAGATCACGGGATACTATGCCAGGGCGGGCAACTGCCGGCTATACGACCGCAGGTTGACACAAACCCTGGCTGATAAGGTAGCCGATCTTTTGATCAGGGAAGAGTATGGCATGATGCCCGTGATGAAAAATCTCGTCCCCTATGTCGAACTGGAGGAGTTCAATACTACGGCCATCGACATGGGAAAGGTCGGGAATAAACCGCTTCCCGACGACTATTTCGATGCCAACACCTTCTCCTTCACGGATGCCTACAGGAATTTCCTCGAGATCGTGATGGAGAAACCGGAGTTCGAAGATTTTCTCTACGACTTCCCGGTGGTGATACCCGAATAAAAAATCATTTAATTACGATATGCACCGTATTCCTGGATTTTTGCTCCAGGATGACATTTCGCCCGGAAGTGATGCGTTGGATGGCTTCGTCGTTGTAATGCCTGATAGTGTACAGATCCAGTCCCTCATTGTAACGAATTTCGAATGATTTTTGCAACTCCCTGATCAACTGTTTGATCTGTATAGGATTGTGGTCAGTACATATTGAAAAACTGATCGCGGAGTTCTGCATCACATTCGCTTTCACATGAAGCTGCGCCAGGAGGATGAAGATCTGGCTCAGGTTCTCTTCCACGATAAATGAGAAATCCCTTGGCATGATGGATATCAGCACCTGGTTCTGCTTGCGGATAAAGATAGGGGTGTCGATCTTCCACTCCTCCAGGTTTTTCACTTTCGTCCCCTCTTCCTCCGGATGAAGAAAACTTTTCACAAGGAGAGTGATGTTCGCATTTTCCAGGGGTTTGATCGTTTTCGGATGGATCACTGTTGCGCCGAAATAGGCCAGCTCCACCGCTTCGTGGAAGGAGAGAATATCCAGTTTTACCGGGTTCTCAAACCATTTCGGATCGGCATTCAATATCCCGGGAACATCTTTCCAGATCGTCACCTCTCTTACCCGCATGCAGTATCCGAGGATGGCAGCGGTGAAGTCGGAGCCCTCACGGCCAAGGGTAGTAGGCCTTCCAACGGGATCGGAGCCGATAAATCCCTGTGTGAGGCCGATGCTCCCTTTGTGATCCTGGAAGAGGGTAAATAGTTGTTTCTGGATAGCCAACTGCGTCTTTTTCCAATCAACACGAGCATCCCGGAAGGAGCTGTCGGTATAGATTAGCTTCCGCGCATCGAACAGCGTGACCGGGAATCCAGTATCAATCAGGAAATGATGCAGGATCGTGGTGGAGAAGATCTCCCCGAAGCTGACAATGCGGTCGTAATATTCGTCATATCCGAGAACAGGTTTCTGCCGGAGAATGTTCCTCAGCTCTTCGAATTGTTTTTCTAAATCTGTAAAGAGGGAGTGACTGCTGTCTGATTTTTTGGAAGGAAAGAGGCCATTGGCAATTTCCAGATGAAAATTCCTGAGCCTTAAGTACTCCTCCACCATAGCGACAGAATCCCCCTCCATGTAGTGTTGAAGGATTCGCTCAAGCGCATTGGTGGTTTTTCCCATCGCTGAGATAACCAGCATCATAGACCTCCCTTTGAATAACTCCAGTATCCGGGCCACATTCCTGACCCCTTCAACCGAGTTAACAGAGGCGCCGCCAAATTTAAAAACCTCGATGTTCATTTGTGTTTCGAGTTTTGAGTTTCAGTTGCCGTCAGTTTTAACTGACGGGTTAGAGAAGGTTTTGAGTTTTAGGGCTTCAGCCCAAAAGTTTGGGGCTAAAGCCCAATTTGCTGAGGTCCTTTCAAACCGGCAGCTAAAGCAGCCGGCAATTCATCTTCCATCATCACCACCTCCTGACCTCCTGACTTCCTCCCTTCCTGACCTCCTGACCTCCTTCCCTCCTTCCCTCCTTCCCTCCTGACCTCCTGACTTCCTTCCCTCCTGACCTAATTTCCTAATCCCGTATCGCGTATCGCGTATCTCAAACTGAAGAACAAAAGTAACGAAATGTTTGATGCCCCGTACCCGACGATTTTGTAACTTTGCACTCCTTCCCTGATAGATAGTGAAAGCCAGCGAAATAGCATCTCTCTTCCTCCACGACCCCCGGAATCAAACCCTTGCCGGAGCTCTGGCTTCAGGTGAGATCCGTAAATTCCACCTGAAAGGGCTTGCTGGCTCATCGAAAGCCTTTGCAACAGCTGTACAGTTCCGCCTGGCGCCTGCGCTACACCTCATCCTCCTTCCTGATAAAGAGAGGGCTGCCTATTTTCTGAATGACCTGGAACAGATCTTTGAAGAGAAGGATAAAAAATCTGAAGAGAAAAAGATCTTGTTTTTTCCCTCCTCTTACAAACGCGGTTACACGGCCGGTGTGAGGGATAACCAGGGCCTTTTGTTGCGTACCGAAGTGATGAACAGGCTGCACCAGGGGGAGAAGGAGTTTATCGTGGTTAGCTACCCGGAAGCCATGGCCGAAAAGGTGGCAGATAAACGTTTTTTTGAACAGCACACGCTGAAGCTGAAACAGGGAGAAGCGGTCTCACTCGATTTCGTTCTTGACCTGCTGATTGAGTACGAATTTGAGCGGACCGACTTCGTGCTGGAGCCGGGCCAGTTTTCTCTTCGCGGCGGGTTGATCGATGTCTACTCTTTCGGCGGAGACCACCCTTACCGCATCGAATTCATCGGAGATAAGGCTGCGTCTATCCGTTCGTTTGACCCGGCGACACAGCTTTCGATAGATACGCACAAGGAGATCACGATCATCCCCGATATCCGGATTGATCCTGATAAGCGGATCGATTATACGTCAATATTCTCCTTCCTCTCTGAACAAACCGTCATCTGGGCAGAAGAGCTCGAAGTCATTGCCGATGGAGTTGAACAATCTGCTGTGAACGATCTTTTCCTTGGCCGCGAAGGCTTCCTGAAAGAGATACAAGCTTTACCGGTGATTGAATCCGGGCACAGGACATTTTTTACACCTGACCTTGAACTGGCTTTCCACACCTCCCCTCAGCCCTCGTTCAACAAAAATTTTGACCTTTTGATTGCCCAGCTGCGGAAACATTCCAACGAGGGTTACAGAAACATCCTGCTTTCTGATAATCCCAGGCAAACCGACCGGCTGATGTCGATTCTGGAAGATATCCAGGCGAAGCAGCCCGATCAGCCACCCATTGAGTTTAGCTCCCTCTGCTACTCCATCCACGAAGGCTTCATCGATCACGACCTGAAGGCTGCCTTCTTCACCGATCACCAGATTTTCGAACGTCACCACCGCTTCAGGCTGCGGGACGGCTATGCCGGGAAGGAGGTGATGACCCTGAAAGAGCTTTACAGCTTGAACCCCGGAGATTATGTCACTCACATCGATCATGGGATTGGGGTGTTCGACGGTCTGGAAAAGCTCGTCAACAATGGCAAGGAGCAGGAGGCGATCAGGCTCATCTATAAGAACCAGGACATCCTCTACGTGAGCATTCACTCTCTCCACCGGATATCGAAATACTCGGGGAAGGAGGGAGCGACCCCAACGCTGAACCGGCTTGGATCCGACTCGTGGAAGAAGCTCAAGGCCCGCACCAAAAGCCGGGTCAAGGACATCGCTAAAGACCTCATCAAGCTCTACGCCGAGCGAAAGGCTACACATGGATTTTCCTGTGTCCCCGACACCTATTTGCAAACCGAGCTTGAAGCCTCTTTCATCTATGAAGATACACCGGATCAGATCAAGGCTACGCTGGATGTGAAGAAGGACATGGAAGCCGGTTTCCCGATGGATCGCCTGATCTGTGGCGATGTAGGGTTCGGGAAGACCGAAATTGCCATCCGGGCAGCTTTTAAAATGGTGTCAGAGAGTAAGCAGGTCGCGATCCTTGTCCCCACCACCATCCTGGCATTGCAGCATTTCAAGACCTTCTCCGACCGGCTCAAGGATTTTCCCTGTAACATCAACTACCTCAACAGGTTTAAAAGTGCAAAGGCACAGAAAAAGATTTTAGAGGAGCTGAAATCGGGAACGCTGGATATCGTAATCGGAACCCATCGGCTGCTGAGCAAAGATATTGCATTCAAAGACCTGGGCTTGCTCATCATCGACGAAGAGCAAAAGTTCGGCGTATCAGCCAAGGAGAAGATCAAGCAGCTGCGGATCAATGTGGATACACTCACACTCACAGCCACGCCGATTCCCAGGACTCTCCAGTTTTCGCTGATGGGTGCACGCGACCTCTCGATCATCAACACAGCTCCGCCCAACAGGTTTCCTATACAGACGGAGATTTACCCTTTCAACGAGGAGGTGATCCGGGAAGCTATTCAGTACGAAATTTCACGGGGCGGACAGGTCTTTTTTGTCAACACGCGTGTTCAGAACATCATGGAAGTCGCCGGAATGATCCAGCGCATTGTTCCGGATATCAATGTTGCCGTGGCACACGGACAGATGGAGGGAGCTAAACTGGAGCGGGTCATGCTCGATTTCATTGAGGGGGACCACGATGTGCTGGTGGCCACCACAATCATTGAATCGGGACTGGATATTCCCAATGTTAACACCATTATTATCAATGATGCACAGCATTACGGATTGAGTGACCTGCACCAGCTACGCGGAAGGGTAGGGCGTTCCAACAAGAAGGCCTTCTGTTATTTGCTGGCCCCGCCGATGTCGGCCCTTACGGATGAAGCCCGGAAACGGCTGCGCGCCATCGAAGAGTTCGCCGACCTGGGAAGCGGATTTAACATAGCCATGAGGGACCTCGACATCCGGGGCGCCGGGAATATCCTGGGCGCCGAACAGAGCGGGTTTATCTCTGAGATTGGGTTTGACATGTATCAGAAGATCCTCAATGAAGCGATCCTGGAGTTGAAGGAGCAGGAGTTTAAAGATCTTTATCAGGTTGATCAACCGAAAGAGTTTGTCAAAGATTGTGTGATCGAGACCGACCTGGAGATTCTCATACCTGATCATTATATCACACATATTACCGAACGTCTGAGCCTTTACAAGGAACTTGATTCTATCGAAACGGAGGAGGAGCTGTTCCAATTCCGAAGCAGACTGGTCGACCGGTTTGGACCGGTGCCTCTTCAAACCAAAGAACTGATACAGACCATCAGGTTGCGGTGGCAAGCCAGAAGTCTCGGATTTGAAAAGCTGGTACTGCGGAAAAGCAGACTGGCGGCTTACTTTCCCTCCGATCCTCAGTCGGGGTTCTACCAGTCGGAACAATTTTCTGCCTTCATTGAATTCATCAAAACACATCCTTCATATTGTCTGATGAAACAGGAACGTGACAGACTCTCACTGGTCTTCAGGGAGGTGCCGGGGATTGAAGCAGCTATCGGAAAACTTTCTGTTTTTCCAAGATAACTGCAAATGTTCCTAATTTTTTTTACTTTTGAATAATTGATATGACCTTATGGAGTTTTTTATTCTTGCAATCCTAATCCTTGTCAGCGGCATCTTCTCCATGTATGAGATTGCTCTGGTATCTTGCCGGGAATCCAGGCTTCAGGAAAAAGCTGAAGATGGAAATATGGGGGCGAAGATAGCGCTGGGCCAGTTAAAAAAAATCGAAGACTTCCTCTCTACCATGCAAATCGGGATTACACTCGCCAGCATCCTTGCAGGAGCGTACGGCGGTGTTGCTATAACAGCTAAAATACTACCTTATCTCCAGGGACTTAATATTGATCCTGATCTGTTATATAGGATAACATTATCCCTGGTTGTGACTTTTGTTACCTATTTTACGCTGGTTTTCGGGGAGACGGTGCCAAAGTCGATCGCTTTCAAGCATTCAGAACCAATCACCATCACACTTGCCCCGTTTATGAAGGGGGTGGCAAAGGTGCTTCACCCACTGGTTTGGGTGTTGAGCATGTCAACCAAAGGGATCATGAAACTCTTCGGAGTGAAAAGCAGTACAGAGCCTCATATCACGGAAGAGGAGCTGAAGCTGATGATCCGCCAGAGTTCCGAACATGGCGTGATTGACAAGCAGGAGTCGGAGATCATCAAAGATGTATTCCGCTTTGGAGCAAAGACAGCCTTCTCCATCATGACACCCAGGATCGATATCCGTTGGATTGATCTGACTATGCAGAAGGATGAAATCTTAGGACTCATCAATGAAATGGGATATTCGAAATACCCGGTTGGCGATGGATCACTCGACCAGATAAAGGGCATTCTCGTGGTCAAAGACCTGATCGGGATTCTTCACTCAGGGGATACGCCTGATATTACATCCATCCTGTCAGAACCTCTCTATGTGACAGAGAACATGTCGGCATCCGACATCCTGGAGAAATTCAGGGAACGGAAGATCCACATAGCAATCGTCGTAGATGAGTATGGTACTGTTGAGGGACTGATTACGCTCCACGACCTGGTGGAACATATTCTGGGCGACCTGCCCGACCTCTCTGATAAGGAGCCTCCCGACTACGAACAGAATCCTGATGGGTCATACATCATCAGTGGCAGTATGAACTTCTGGGAGTTAGCCGATATGCTGGAGATTCCGGACCTGGATGATGAAGAGTTTGAAGAAGAGGCCCGGAACTTCAGTACTGTTGGGGGATTGGCTATGTATACCCTGGGAAGCATTCCGGAGGTGAACGATCACTTCACATTTGGTGGCTACGACTTCTCCATTCTCGAGATGGATGGAAATCGGGTGGCAAGTCTCTCTGTTCACATATCAAAAAATCAACCGGAAGGCTGAAAGTTACTAACAATTAACAATTCAGTAATCCCATCTCCTTTCACTTTTCTTATTTTTGTCATTCGTCAATAGGTATAATCAAATCTTATATGTTATGAAGAAACTTTACCTTTTCATTATTGCTTTAGCTATGGTCGGATACATTTCTGCTCAAGACTGCTCAGACCTCTTTATTTCGGAATATGTGGAGGGGTGGTACAATAACAAAGCAATTGAAATTTACAACCCTACCCCCAATGTCATCACCTTTACCAATACCTACCGGTTGATCCGATGGTCGAACGGCTCTACCATTGCCGATCAGGATATTCTGTATGTATTGCCCTTGACGGGAGATATTCAGCCCTACCAGGCTCTTGTCATCATTCAGGATACCAACTTCCCGGGACAGGATTCCATGGTGTGGGCCGGATTGAGAGCTAAGGCGGATTACCTCGCTCCTGCCGATTATAATGCCGGAACCCAGGGATGCCGGGTTGTTTTCTGGAATGGCGATGACGCTATTTCTATCCAGAAAAAAACAGGTGGGAACTGGGTGGATATAGATATCTTCGCTGAGATTGGTGTTCGGCCTCTCAACTGGCAGGGAGAGGTCACTCCTGCAGGCGCCTGGACCGATACGCCCCCCTACTGGAGAGGGGAAGGTGCATATCTGACCCAGAATCAAAGCCTGATCCGTAAGCCAACAATCAAGCATGGCATCAATAGAGTCACAATGAACACATATGGAGATACAGTGACCGGAGGTTTCCCCAACAGCTTCAACGCCCTTGTTGAGTTTGATTCACTTCCAGCCAACTTTTTTGACAGCCTCGGACTTCATACGTGTGATTGTAAATCACTGAGCATCAAGGATCGGCAAAATCCGGATCGGACTCAGATTTTTCCCAATCCGGTAACCGGAAATCAGGTCACCCTCCGTGCCCTTGAACCGATTGAATCCATCGAAGTCTACAGCATGTTGGGAGAGCGCATCTACATGATGAAACTCATCGCCAATACGCGTGAGGTCGTGCTTGATATTACATCTAACATGCGTAACAGTGTTCTGATGGTTCAGGTAAATACAAGAAATAACAGGGTATCCACGCTAAAGATGGTGGTCCGGTAATGGGCAGGAAATGGTATGAGGATTCTATCAATCATTTTTATCGCTCTCCTCTTCCCAGGATTCCTTAGCGCACAGCTTTTTACAATCAAAGGAACTGTCTCGGATGCCACTACGGGTGAAACCCTGATAGGGGCATCAATCCTGTATGGTGAAGGGAAAGGAGTTGTGACCGACATGGATGGACAGTATGAACTGAAAGTCCCCAGCGGGACATACACCATCAGGGTTTCCTATGTAGGCTACCTGGAACAGACACAGACCCTGACGACAGGCAGCAAACCGGTAACCCTCAATTTCAAACTTAAAACCATGACCCTCACCGAAGTGGAGGTCGTAGCGGATATGGCGCTGACCCGGGAAACGCCGGTGGCCTTCTCAACGATCAGGCCGAAAGAGATTCAGGAAGAGTTGGCTTCACAGGATATTCCGATGATCCTGAATAAAACACCCGGGGCATATGCTACCCAGCAGGGGGGGGGTGATGGGGATGCCCGGATCAACATCCGTGGATTTAGCCAGCGAAACCTTGCCGTGATGATCGACGGGATCCCGGTCAACGATATGGAGAATGGATGGGTTTACTGGTCAAACTGGTTTGGGCTGGATGCCGTGACGCGGAATATTCAGGTACAACGTGGCCTTGGCGCGTCCAAACTGGCGCTGCCTTCTGTAGGAGGAACCATGAATATCCTGACTCAGAGCATTGAAACCAAACTGGGAGGCAGCATCAAGCAGGAGGTGGGGAGTGATGGTTTCATGAGAACAACCCTTGGTGTAACCACCGGCCAGATGAAACATGGATGGGGTGTGACACTTTCCGGCTCCTATAAACAAGGGAAGGGCTGGGTGGATAACACCTGGACCAAAGGATGGTTTTTTTACCTCAGGGTGGATAAAAAATTGGGAAACCACCTGATTACCTTCTCAGCCATGGGAGCGCCCCAGGAACATGCACAGCGGTCCTATAAAAAGACGATTGCCACGTTTGACAAAAATTATGCTGCCAAACTGGGAGTGGATACTGCCAATTTAGGCCCATCCTTTGGAATCAAATACAACCCCAACTGGGGGTATCTGAACCGGTGGCAATATGGCTCAAACGGGGAGGTATTATACCAGGATGAGCCAGAGAAGCTTTCCCAGGCCATGAACTACTATTTTAAACCACAGCTTAGCCTTCGCGATTTCTGGAGAATACACGACAAGTTATACTTGTCTAACATTATCTACGCTTCATTTGGCCAGGGTGGAGGTACCGGAACGGCAACATCCGACAAATTCGGCTCACCCGGAAGCTCTACGCCACCCCTCGATCCGTTTACTGGCCAGGTAATGTTCCAGAATTATTACAACTCCAATATGGAAGATTCTACCGGACGATCAAGCGGCATCCTGCGAAGCAGCCGGAATGACCATTACTGGTTTGGATTGCTCTCTACATTTAACTGGGAGATTACGGGTGAATGGACTCTTTCGGGCGGCCTCGATCTTCGGACATATCGCGGAGAGCATTACCGTGAGGTATATGATCTGCTTGGTGGATCCTTTTTCCTGGACAACTCCAATAGAAATAAATCCTGGAATCAGAAGCTGTATGATGACGATAAAATCCTTTACAACAACGACAGCAAAGTTCGATGGGGAGGCTTGTTTGTGCAGGCAGAATTTAAACGGGGAGGTTGGACCGCGTTTCTGAACCTGACTGCCGCACTGTCTGCTTATCAGCGGATTGACTATTTCCGGAAAAAGGATGTTACCCTTGATAATATCAGCTATACTGAGGTTGTTGGGTATGGGGATGTTTTTTATTACAATGGTTCCCAGAACCTCATCTATTCAATGGTAGCCGGCGATTCTCAGTTCCAGTCTAACGATACTACGTTCGTTGTCAAACGGGCGGGATCTACGCGTGACACCCTCTATATTGTGGATGCCAGCAGTTATGATATGAACTCCCCGGAAGCCCGGTTTACCAGGACGCCATGGCGGATATTTCCCGGATATACAGTGAAGGGAGGTGTCAATTACAACATTGATGAGCGAAACAATGTCTATATGAACCTGGGCTACCTCTCCCGCGCGCCACGATTCAACAATGTGTTTGATACGGATAACAAAGAGTTTCTGGATATCCGCAACGAAGTCGTCCAGGCGTTCGAACTGGGATACAGCTACTATTCGAAAAAAATCGGACTGAACATTAACGGGTACCTTACCAACTGGAAGAACAAACCGCTGGATAGCCCGATTTATGCTACATTTGAAGAGGATTCATATCCTGTGAATATCAATGGCATTGATGCTTTCCATATGGGGATTGAACTTCAGTTCGGTTGGAAAATCATCCCCTCCCTGCAATGGGATCAGGTCGCTTCCTGGGGCGACTGGCGATGGATGTCGGCCGATACCGCTTATATCTATAGCGAAGCCAACACCCTGATCAAGAAGTTTTACTTCAATGCCAAGGGAGTGCATGTTGGCGATGCAGCCCAGTTTCAGTTGATGGAGAGTCTGCGATGGGAGATCATTAAACGGTTGTACGTCTCAGGGTCATTTACCCTCTTTGCCAAAAACTTTTCAAATATGGATCCGGTGACACTGAGCCCCGACTACAATCCGAACTATCTGGATGAAAATGGGAAACCAAGGGATTCATGGGAACTTCCGTTATATTACCTGGTTGACCTGAATGCCGGGTATCGGTTTGTATTCAAGAATTTTAAACTGGACCTGCGGGGTACCGTGCTGAACCTGCTTGACCAGAAATACATCGCCGATGCCCAAAATAACGATTCTTATGCCACGAGTAAAACAGACTTCGATGCAGCATCTGCAGGGGTCTTCTTCGGCCTGGGTAGAAGGTTCAACTTTTCAATCATGATAAGCTATTAAAGGAAATAGCGAGGTAGCGAGGTAGCGAGGTAGCGAGGTAGCGAAATGGCGTTGCAGTGATAGTGATGATGATTCAACTAGAAACAACTAACGATAAAATTATTAGTCTTAATAAGATAGAAAACAGAAAATGATGAAGTATACATTGATTTTTTTGGGAGCGGTATTGTTCTCTTTGCAGACAGGGTTTTCGCAGAATACCATTGCTGAAGCCCGGGCCCTTGCACTGGGAACAACAGTGACGGTGAAAGGTGTTGTGACGAACGGAGCCGAATTGGGCGCCATCAGGTACATGCAGGATGCCACAGCCGGGATTGCGGCCTACAGTTATGATATGAGTTCAGTTAAACGAGGAGATTCAGTAGTAGTTACTGGCGTATTGAAGAACTACAACTACTTGCTTGAACTGGACCCGGTGAATTCATTTACGGTGCTTGCCGGGAACAAGCCTTTGCCTGCTCCCCAGTTGATTACTCCGAATCAGATGAGTGAATCCTATGAAGCTGAAATCGTTAGAATGAATAACGTGCTCTTTTCCAATGCAGGCGGTACATTTGCTGGCAATACCAACTACACGATCACAGCAGGAGGAGAGTCGGCGCAGATAAGAATCAACAACAGTTCTTCGCTGGTTGGGGAGATCATCCCTTCGGGAGAGGTAGACCTGGTTGGCCTTTGCTCCCAGTTTTCCTATACAAGCTCATCCTCCGGATACCAACTACTGCTTCGCGATCCCGAGGATATCCTCTCAGGAAGTTCCATCCATATTATCTCCCCCGTCACTCAGTCGAATATAACCACTACGGACTTTATACTGAGTTGGGAGACAGATGTTGACGGATCCACAGAACTCTATTACGGCTTCACTCCCGATCTCGAAGTCGGCCACATTTCGACACCGGGTACTGGAACGTCTCACACCTTAGGCCTTACCTCCCTGGCGCCTTCCGACCTGGTTTATGTGAAGGTATTCAGTGTGACCGGCCAGGATACTGCCTTCGGCCCTGTAAGGCCCTTTATCACCGAGTCGGTCTCGACCGGAGATTTCAAGGTCTATTTTACGGCCACTGTTGATAACTCAGTCTCCACCGGCGCCCATGCGATCTTTCTGGATGCCTCGGCCGACGACACTGTCATCCAGTATATCAACCGTGCCAAGTATACCATTGATGTGGCGATTTACAATTTTACCATTGAGGGTATATCAAATATCGCCAACGCATTGAATGCCGCATTTTCACGTGGGGTGACCGTGCGGGTGGTGACCGACGGTTCTACTGGTAACAGTGGAATTCCGGAACTGACTGGTGGAATTAAGAAGATAGCCCGCCCCGCCGGCGACGGGATCATGCATGACAAATTTATGATCATCGATGGGAAATCGACCGTTCCGAATGATCCGATCGTGTGGACAGGTTCCTGCAACTGGACTGAATGGAATATCAACACCGATGATAACAATATGCTCTTCATCCAGGATATGAGCATGGCGAAGGTCTATATGCTTGAATTTGAAGAGATGTGGGGTTCCTCTACGGCTAACCCGGATCCGGCAAAGGCAAAATTCGGCATCGACAAAACTGATAATACCCCGCATGAACTGATCATTTCAGGGAAACGGGTGGAGGTCTATTTCAGCCCGTCGGATGGGGTAAACAGCGTGATCATTGATCATATCAATAAATCGAATAACGACATTGAGGTGAATACCATGCTGATTACGCGGGATGATATTGGCAATGCATTGGCCGCCAGGGCTAATATCGGCATTAACACACAGGTGATGATCGACAATGAGAGTACCAGTGGCGCCACGGTGGTGGAAACTCTGAAAAATACACTTGGAAATAAATTCAGGGAGTTCGGTGAACCGGGAACGCTGCATAGCAAATCGATGATCGTCGACCAGTCCAACTCCTCTTCCGATCCGTTTATCCTGACAGGTTCACATAACTGGAGCAGTAGCGCTGATCAGAAGAATGATGAAAATACAGTGGTGATCCATGATGCCGGGATTGTGAACCTCTATTACCAGGAGTTCAGTGAGCGTTATATCAACGGGATTCCAGTGAACCAGCAGACAATTCTAAACCTTGGCCCCAACCTGGAGGTGTGTGCAGGGGTTGAGGTAATCCTGGATGCCGGAAAGTTCACTACCTATAACTGGTCTACGGGAGATCTTTCCCAAACTGCCACCGTTGATTCGACAGGAGTTGGCATCGGGACGAAGATGGTCTGGTGCAGGGTAAGCGATGCGTATGGATATCAATGGGATACAGTCTATATCACGTTTAAGGATTGCTCAGCTATCCCGGAAAATCAAGAACTCATCTCCCGGGTGAGGGTATACCCAAATCCATCTGACGGTCATTTTACACTTACATTCCAGTCCAACTGCCAGGAAACCATTACCTTTGAATTAACCTCGTACAACGGAAGGACAGTCTCCTGTTTCGAGAAGGAGGTTATAACTGGCGAGAACACAATCATCATCAATCAGCGGGATCTTCCTTCCGGACTATACCTGTTGCAGATGAGATCAAGTAGCAGCTTCGTCATACGTAAAATAGTGATATCGAATTAGCAAATGCCGGACAGCTTAGTCATCATTCCCACATACAACGAGAAGGAGAATATCGAACAGATCATCCGGAAGGTTTTCTCCCTGGAAAAGGATTTTAACATCCTCATCGTTGAAGACAATTCGCCTGACGGAACTGCAGGGATCGTAAAGAACCTGATGCAGGAGTTCCCATCTCGCCTTTTCATTGAAGAGCGAAAGGGCAAGCTGGGACTGGGAACAGCATACATTCACGGATTCAAATGGGCCCTAAAGCAAGGCTACGGGTTTATCTTTGAGATGGACGCTGATTTCTCCCATAACCCTGAAGATCTTCTAAGGCTCTATGACTCGGCAAAAAATCATGGTGGCGATCTGGTGATCGGCTCCCGTTACATCACGGGCGTCAATGTTGTGAACTGGCCAATCGGACGGGTGCTGATGTCCTATTATGCCTCCAGCTATGTACGGCTGATCACCAGGATGAAGGTACGCGACACTACTGCCGGCTTCAAGTGTTACAGGAGTGAGGTGCTGAAAGCCATCAACCTTGACAAGATTCGGCTTATGGGATATGCTTTTCAGATAGAGATGAAGTTTACTGCCTGGAAGCTGGGATTCAATATCATAGAGATTCCAATCATCTTTACCGACCGAACACTGGGGACATCTAAAATGAGCAAAGGAATCTTCAAGGAGGCCATCCTTGGAGTGATCAAACTCAGGTGTAAGAGCATTATCCATAAATACAAGCGGGTAAATGCATGACAAGAAAGGATTTCTGATCCAAAACGCTACCATCGTTAACGAAGGCAGCATTTTCGTTGGTGATGTGCTCATTGAAAACGAAAAGATATCCGGCATCTGGCATCAGGGATCCCGGATCCCGGATCCCGGATCCCGGATCCAGATTATTGACGCCACCGGTAAATACCTTCTCCCAGGCATAATTGACGACCAGGTGCATTTCCGTGATCCGGGGCTCACGGCCAAAGGGGACCTCTACACCGAAAGCCGGGCCGCCGTAGCTGGTGGGGTGACCTCCTTCATGGATATGCCTAACACCAACCCGAAAACCATCACACGAAAGCTTCTGGAGGAGAAATTTGAGCTGGCTGCAGGAAAATCGCTGGCTAACTACACATTTTTCCTCGGAGCGACGAACGAAAATCTGGAAGAGATACGAAACATAGACCCCCGGAAAGTTTGCGGGGTGAAAGTCTTTTTGGGTGCATCCACCGGAAACATGTTGGTGGACAAGCGGAAGGCACTCGAAGGAATATTCTCACAAAGCCCAGTGTTGATTGCGGTCCATTCGGAGGATGAGGAGATCATTCAGGCAAATATCCGTTCCTTTCGGGAGCGTTATGGAGAGGATGTGCCTATGGAGGCTCATCCCCTCATCCGGTCGGCCGAAGCCTGTTTAAGCTCATCCGAGCGGGCGGTTGCGCTGGCCAGGAAATTTGGTTCCAGGCTTCACATCCTGCATCTCTCCACTGCGCTGGAGTTGCCGCTCCTTGACCGGGGCATGCCAGTGAGTGAGAAAAAAGTTAC
>Ga0268278_1001085_pt1 | contig 16711 bp, 17 predicted proteins | sample saktaG_3_FD_190135 | JGI IMG/M metagenome (GOLD analysis project Ga0268278, IMG submission 190135) | Saline water microbial communities from Sakinaw Lake, British Columbia, Canada - sak_2010_1_5_55m | ecosystem: Environmental > Aquatic > Non-marine Saline and Alkaline > Saline ... | reverse complement strand
ATCATTATCAACTAAAACAGTTATTAAGAATAAGATAAAATCAAAGAGACAAGTATTTTAGAGAAGAAAGAAAATATGTTAGTCATCTTGATTAAAGGTAAATGAAAAAGCAAATTCTTTTTTTGGGGCTAAGGTATTAAAAACAAAAAAAAAGAGGGGACATCTACCTAATGATTAAACAATTGGAAAAGATATGGGGAAATACAAAAATCCACTTTATCTATTGAAAATCAATCATTCTTAGGCAACATTATTATCCGTCGAAAATCATCAGGTGTTAAATAAGTATCAACAGCATTTTCAATATCTTTAATAGTTATTGAGTTCGTTTCTTTAATGAATTCTTGATATCCCACTGGTTTCCCTTGATAAATAACATCCTGAGCGGCTTTCAGAATAATAGAATCTGGATTCTCAAAAGATAAAAGTAAACTACCAATAACTCTTTGTTTTGTCTTATTTAATAGTTGAACAGAGTTTTTATTATCTTTTATGACTTTTAAGATTAAAGAGATTACTTCCTTATAAGATTCCGGTTTGGTAACCACCTGGATCCCAAATAAACCAATGGAGTGTTTTGACATAAAAGTAGACAAATTGTAACACAACCCTCGTTTTTCCCTGATTTCTTGAAAAAGAGGAGATGTTACCCCCCAACCAATCATTTCAGAAAAAAGCCTCAATGCTTTACTACTTTTTTCTTGAGGACTACCAATTAGTGCTAATAATTCCACGTGGGCTTGTTGAATATTATGATAAAACTTTAATTCTCTTTTTTTGTTATCTGCCAATTGTATTTGAGGCCTTGTATTAGGTAGCTGTTTCTTACCAGCAATAAAATATTTTTCTATAAATGTTCTTGCTTTATCTGGCTTGAGATTTCCAATTAAAAGGATAGTAAAATTATCGGGATAGTAATATCTAGAAGCAAAATTTAAAAAATCTGTCCGAGTCAGTTTTTGCAAAAATTCTTCTAGGCCTAAAACCTCTCTTCCTAAGGGATGAGAGCCAAAAATAAAACTTCTTCCCATGTGTAATATAATATGAAAAGCACTATCTTGTTTTTGTCTCATTTCTTCCGAAATAACTTGTATTTCTCTAGAAATTGAATTTTCGGGAATAAGATATGAATTTACTATTTCAGCAAGTACCTCTATTAATCGTTCGGCGTATAAAGCAGGTATTTTCCCATTATATATTGTTTTTTCATAATCAGTGCTTGCTTGCTTGTACCCCCCTGCTTCTTCAATGTAACCACTTAAGAGCTGGGCTGAAGGAAATTTCTTTGTGCCCCTAAGCACCATATGTTCTAAAGCATGTGCCAAACCAGCTTCTTGGGGCAAAATCTCATCCACTGTTCCTACTTTAACAACTACGGCAGCCGATACAGAATTCAAATAAGGCAAATACAATAAATAAGCCGGAATATTGGTTTTATTTGGTACTTTTTTAAAACTAAATTTTTCCATTATTTTGTATAATTATAATAATAACACTAAACAGAATTAACGAAAAACTTAAAAAACAAAAAGAGGAGCAATTATTTAAAAGCCCCTCTGGCTTAGCTGCTATCATCCCTTAAAAACATTACTAAGAATGAGGATATTGGTATTATAGGAAAGATTCAAATATTTTATCTCAGTCCTAATTCCTGTTTTACTTTGAGATCGAAATCAGTAGTAAAAAGCTCAGTAAGTTTTTCCGGCTTGACCCACTTGATTTCAGCAATTTCATGCGGTTCCTTTGGTTTTGCTACTGGCTCAGGGGATTTTAAAGAACATAAATGGTAGACAATTGTCACTGGGAATTGGGGATGAACCCTGACAGAAATTTGTTTTTTAGATTCTATATCATAACCAGTTTCTGCCAATACTTCCCTCTCTACACACTCTTCCCTGCTTTCATTAAAATATTGCTTTCCCCCAGCAAAAGCCCATTGCAAGACAAAACCATCTGCACTTTTTTCTAACACCTTTCTTCTAATAATTAAAACTTCACCTTTGCCATTTAAAACTACCTCGGGTTAATAAATGTTTTTGATTCTTTGATATTTTTTAACATAATTATTTTATTCTATAATCCAATAGTATAATGAAACCCCGTTTCCTAAGATATTTCTATCTTACATTTTAATACCACAAAATCCCGTGTCAAGAAGAATAAGATAATGAGTAAAATAACTCAAGCCGAGTTTCTCATAAGTCATTGACTTCTTTAGTTGACATCTTTGCTCTTTTACCAATATCAGCGATGTTAAGGAATTTGATTTTTTTGTCATAGTTTTTTCCTTTTTCTATATTATGGGGATTTTGGAATTGTTGAGGAGGTGGATAGATACCATTACTCTTCTTTTTCACAAACGAACCGCGTAAAAGACGAAATGCCAGTCTTCTCTCCGGGTCGTATACCATCGGCGTACCAATAAGTGCGCCGCACTTTGAACACTTGAAGCTCGATACGTCTTTCTTGCTGTTACTCTTGAATTGCAATGCGGTCAGTTTTTGTGGCTCAAAAATTCTGTCGAGATATATCCTCAACAACGAACCACGCCCGTCTTTTTGATAAAGAGCAAGATGTTGCCCACATCTACTGCAATATAAGTCAAGAAAGTGTGAATTGCCGCCACGAGCATTCACATACTTGTCATTCTTGAGTCTGTGTTGCATTTTTTTGATAGATCATAGTTATTTACCTCCTTTCCGAGTGGATTATCAAGGAGCTTTTCCTCCTCGATAGTCTATTTTAATATAAAGAGTTTTTAAATATCAATAATTAATTTAATAAAAAAATCTCTTTAAATTTTTAATTTTTAAACCTTTTTGAGCGAACCCATTTCTTTTCTTGTGAAATGTCACTCTATCTAAGTATTTAAAATTATAATTCTTTTACGATTTTTATTGCTTTATCCAAAAATTTCTTAAAATTCTTATCTTGTTCCCAAATCTTTCTTAACTTCGATCTTAAATGTTGATGTGAAGGATACCCAATATCTTCGCATAAAAGTAAATCATCAAAATCAGTATTAAGTAAAAAAGTTAAGGCTTCTTTTAGGTCTTCTGTTTTTTCCTTCGAAAGAAATTGTCTACAATATCTCTTGTAATAATGTAAAAATTGAAAATGAAATAACTCATGGCATATTGTTGTAGTTTGAGAGGGAAGACTGTGCCACATTGAAACCATAAACCATTTATCTTTCTCATTGTATGGACACATAAAACCAGAAGTAAAGTAACATTTGAAATTATCGATAAAGATTGGTTCTTGAGTAATCTCTTCTAATCTTTTAAAAAAAGTTTTCTCAATCTTTCTCCATGATTTTTCTACATCTTGTGCTTCTACTTTAATAAACAATTGGCGTAACTTCTTTTTGGGATGAGAAAGTAAATATTTATAAACTAAAGCTTCGGCAGTTCTTTTGTCCTTTTTAATAACTTGGGTTAAAAGATGATCTGGTATAAAAATTACTTGTTTTCTCCAATCAAGTCCCCATAAGTTTCGATCCCGAGCGATCAAAACCCAACTCCATGCATCCTTTTTGAAATCGTAATAAAAACTTACTTTCGACATAAATTATATTTATATGATTATAAACGAATTTTAATAAAAAAGAAAGCCGTCCATGTATTAAAGGACGGCTATACTGTTCTTCCATCAAAGACGTGATAGATCATAAAGATCCCACACTAACCACTCTAAGGTCTTTAAAGAATGAGGACAAAAGAAGTCATCAATCTTCCAGATGCTTCCGTGTCTTATCCAAGAGTTATAAGGACAACCGCCTCCACAAATTGCTAGAGCTGGACACTTCAAACATTTGGAAAAATTAAGTGTAAGTCTTTTACCCCATTCTTGCCAATAAGGATGATTATAAGGATCGAAATTCTCGAGTCCTTCTTTTGGCCGAACAAAATATTTACCACTACTATAGAAAGCAGGACAAATACCAATTTCTTCATTAGGACCGATGACAATTTGTCTGCCGATAGCAGAGCAATCACGATCATAGAAATATTGACCAACAAAGGCCTTGACCTTACGTATCATTCGATCTTCATATACACCTATTTCTCTAGCTATTTTATAACACTCAATCATTGCCTCAGCCACCTTTTGAGGGTATAAAGGATCAAGCACTTGGAATGTTCGACTCTCAAGCATGGGATTAAAACCGATTGCTTCTACCCCTAGTTCTTCCACAAACCATTTGAAAATAAAGGGAAGTGCATTCACGTTTTGCTCAGGAATAGTGCAAGATACACCAACATTCACATTAAATTTCTTTAGTAATCGAAATGCCCTAACAGTTTCGATGAAACTCCCTTTTTTGGATTGCCGATATTTCCTATAGGAATCGTGATACTGGCGAGGCCCGTCAATAGAAACTGCAACCTCAACATTATGTTTCTTCAATGCCAGTACTATTTCCTTATCAACTAATGTACCGTTAGTGTTAAGAGATAATCTTATATCTTTTGGTAGCTTTCCCTGCTTCTTTAAATTTTCTATATACTGTAGTGTCTGTAAAAAAATTCCCTTATTTATCAAGGGCTCTCCGCCATAAAAGTTAATCATTTTTGTTTTAGAAACTTCGGGATCAATTCTTCTAAGACATCTAATGTATAAATCTAGAGCCTTTTGTACTGTAGAAAACGACATTAATGTAGGCCTAGTGTTTTGTACAAATGGCTTTTCAATGAAGCAATAGGTACATCCTAAATTACAAGAATCCGTAAGTAACAGATAAAGTATGTAGATCCCTGGCTGATAAAAATCCTTCTTTAGTTTTTTAACCTTCTCTTCCTCGCTATCTTCACTATCGACAAGAAAATTTGCTATCGTGAGTCTCTGAATCACTTCTTGAACATTTCCTCGGTTGGCTCCAAAAATAGTATCTGGAGTTTCAAGGAATTGGCAGACTAATCTAAACGACTGACGTGTAAGATAGATTACTTCATGATTAATTGCATAATATAATGCGATTACATCGTTTTTCCGAAACACGTGTGTAAATCTCGAGAATTTTTTCATTTCTACCTCCTTAAAAGAAAAAAATTAAACTCGGGAGAATATAGAAATAACACACAATTCTATATTCTCCCGCTGCAGTTACTTACAACGTGATCCACTTGTGCAAGTATCAGAGCAAGGGCCACACTTCACCGAAAACTTTTTCCACTTCAAGATACCAAAGATTCTCTGCCTTGCTGCTTTACTAGGCTTCACAAGGCTCATCCTTTTGATAAGCATAGATACCACCTCCTTGCCTAACCGGCAAACTATCCACTAAGATATACCTAATGAACAATTTGCCGATTAGGAACTGTTTTTCAATATTTTCAATATATTTCCAGAACATATTTACTTTTCAAGGTACATCTTTTAACTATCTTAGTCTAAGTATAAAAAAACAGCTCTGTCAAGCTATTAATTAATACCAATTAAATTCCTAATTCATTGGCTACTTTGGGATTTAAAGTAGTAGTAATAAGCCGCTTAATATTTTGTGGTTTAACCCAACGAATTTCTGCTATTTCATGGACTTCTTTGGGTTTAATAATAGGATCCGGCGAAGCTAAACTACAAAGATGATAAGCAATAAATACTGGGATTTCGGGATGAAAAGCTAAATCAATTTGCTCAATCCACTGAATATCGTAACCAGTTTCAGACAAAATATTCCTTTTGACTGACTCCTGACGTGTTTCATCAGTCCATTGCGTACCTCCGGGAAAGGCCCATTCTAAAATTGAGTTATCTTTTCCTTTTTCCAACACCCTCCTTTTAATCATTAACACTTTCTCTTTATCATTTAAAACTATTCCTAGATTAATAAATGTTTTTGATTCTTTTCTGGTGTTTAGCATAATTGCAAGATACTATCTTAATAAAGAGTATAAATAATAATTTGTGCCTGAAAGTGACTTTATTATTATACTTTAAAAGGACAACTACTTGTTTGTTGCATCTGCTTCACTCTGTTCCATAAAAATTAGAATAATTAATACTTCTCCGTGATAGAAAGAATTTCTTCCATGCCCACTTCTCCTTCTAGTGCTTTCATTATCCCATCCTGGCGCAAAGTTATCATCCCCTGTTTTTTAGCTTGGGCCAGAAGCTTTTCTGAAGAAGGCTGGGTAAGAATAATTTCTTCTACCGCCGGGGTCATCTGAAAAAGTTCAAAAATTGCTATTCTCCCCAGGTATCCTTTTCCATTACAGGAAGGACAACCCTTTGATTTGTAAACATAGTATGGTTTTTTATACGGTAATTTGCTTTTTACGGCAGATGGGAGTTGGCTTAAATTCTCTTCGATAATCTGCTGTTCTTTTTCTGTAGCTAAAACTTTCTGTTTGCAATCGGGACACAGTCTCCGCACTAACCGCTGAGCAATCATAATATTTATTGCCGAGGGCAACAAAAACGGCTGTACTCCCATATCAATTAACCGGGGAATTACCCCAATAGCATTATTGGTATGAAGGGTAGATAAAACAAGATGACCAGTAAGGGCAGCATGAGTAGCCAGTTCTGCCGTTTCATTGTCACGAATCTCTCCCACCATGATAATATCGGGATCCTGACGGACAATCTGACGCAAGCCATGGGCAAAAGTGTAACCAATATCTGGCACTACCTGGGATTGATTTACTCCCTCCACTGTATATTCTACCGGATCTTCCAAACTAACCACGTTAGATTTGTCTTGGTTAAGCAACTGCATAATGGCATATAGAGTGGTAGTCTTTCCGGAACCAGTAGGGCCAGTAAGCAGGACCATGCCATATGGCTTTCTGACTTCTGTATTAAGAATATCTAAATTCGTACCTTCTATCCCTAATTCTTTGATATCTTTTAATCCTATTGTGGGATCTAAAACCCGGATAGCTACTTTTTCCCCCAGGGTGGTGGGGAAAATGGCAATTCGAAAATCAATCCCCTTTTCATCAATAATGGTAGAAAAACGGCCATCCTGGGGTTTTCTAGTTTCATCAATCTTGAGTCTTGACATGATTTTTACCCGGCTAACAATAGCTTTCTGAATAGACAAAGGCAATGTTAACTGTGTTGCTAAATTACCATCCACTCTTAAACGTACCCGCACTTTATTGCGCATCGGTTCGATATGAATATCAGAAGCCCGGGAACGTACGGCATATTTTAAGAGAGAAGCCACTAATTTCACAATAGGTGCTTCTTCCGCTATCACCCCTGCTGTTGATTCCAAATCTACTACCTGGTAAGAACGTTCTGTCTCGCTCCCGGAAACAAATCTTTTTTGAAAATCTGCAATCAACTCTTTAAAATCTTCGGTAAAAGTTTGGTATTGCTTAAGAATATTTTTAAAATCGGAGGGGGTAATGATAAAAACCCTCATTCCCAATCCCAATCTTTTTATTACAAACTGAACTGTTTGTTGATCTTTAAGATCATCAGGATAAAGCATCCCGATATCTAGAATATTCCCCTCTTTATTAAAGGCAATGAATTTATACTGCCGGGCTGTGTCTTCAGGAATTAACCCTAATATTTTTTGAGAAATGTTTTCGGAAGCATCAAAGAATTTTACCGGTAATTTAAAAAGTTCGCTCTTTACCTGAGCGATTTTTTTCTCATCACCTAATCCTTTCTCCAAAACAACATCTTCAATTCTTTTCCCCAAGGACTTGGCTTCCTCTAAAATAGAGGGGCCATTTTCTTTTTTCACTACCCCCTTCTGGATAAGAGTGGAGAGAAATAATTCTTCCTGAATCATAAAAAACAATAAATAACAGATTAATATTAAGAATCAACAAACAACACTTAAGCACCCCATATATCTTTCAAAAAACCCAGTCTCCTAATTTTAAAAGGGCTTGAATGGATTAGCGCGTCCTAAGGGCGGCAAAGAAAGAGGCCAAGTGATATAAGCCTTGAATGTTTGAAAAATGGAATTATCTAAGACACCTTCTATATCAAGTTGTTGGGGCACTAAGGGGGCAGCAGGAAGAAGCTCGTCCATTGTAGGTTCCTGAGCTATATAAACCGGTTTAAAAAAGGACCATCCCAGCCAACCGGCAATACAAACTAAAACCAAAACTGCTAACCATAAGCCAAAATTCGTTTTTTTCTGTCTTTTGATCTCTATTGCCATAAATTTATTCTAAGTAGTAATATCTTAAAACAACATTTATCTTCAGGGAAGAGGTGGCAGTACTCTTGCTTCCTGAGGTGGAGCTGCTAGGAAAAATGAATTGTAAATCCACTTTTCTTATATCGGTTATCCTAATATCTTTTTCTATATCATCCAGCCATTTTTTAAAATTATCATAAGTGGTAGTAAAAGAAGTCTTGATTTCTAGGTAAGGAAGATCTTTACTCTTTCCTTCCTGAAAAGATAAACTATCAAAAGAAATCTTGTTTTTTCCCGAAATAGCATTAAGGGTTGCCAGCACTTGAGCTGTTTCTGCTTTACTGGGTAGAGCCAAGTTAATTTTATTAACATCCTCTCCCATCTCGTTATACTTTTGTACCAAAGAATCAGCTTTGGCTTTGTATTCTTGAAGCAATTCTATTTTTCTCTGCTCCTCCTTAATGTTTAATTCCAAGTCTTTCTTATCTTTAATCCCTGGCTTGATATAATTAAAAAACAGAAAGAGAGAACCCGCTAAGAGCAAGGTAATAATCAAGATAGATAAATTTTGTTTTGCCGTTTCTGTCATAAATTATAATGATTCATTAATAGGAATAGACTCTACCGGAGCCACAGCCGGAAATGATTCCGGATGATAATGAAGAATATCAGGCTGAAGAAAAATGTCTAAAACAAAATTAGCGCTTTTATTAGTCCCTACTTTTACAGTATGAAGAGCCACCGCCTTTACCTCCTGGGAATTATTAACTAATCCACTAATGGCTTCGCTCAGAACACCCTGATCTCTTGCTATCCCCTGAAGAGCAAGAGAGTTATTATCCGGATTAAAAGTCAAGCTAGTGTAGTAAACTTGAGGATGGGTCAAGCTCTCCAATAAAGTAAGGTCTTGGGAAAAGTAAATATGCTGCCCTAACAATTCTTTCAAAACATTTATCTTCTTCTCAAAAAGGGCTACCTGCTCTTGCTCCCCCGAAGAAAAGGTTTCTCTTAAAGCCTTCAATTCCTGGCTCAGATTAGACAAATATACTTGCTGATGCCCGTTCCAGTACTTCAAGCCCATGACTGTTCCAACAGTTAAAAGAAAGATAATAATAATAAATGTTAAAAGCCCTCGGGGCCAGGTAGAGGGAAATTTTTGAGGTGTTAAAGTGTCTAAATTAATACGATTCATTTCTATTACTTATATTTTACCTTATTTTATTTTGTCAAGCAAGGATCTCAAGAATATTAGCTTTATTCCTTGAATACAACTGCACAGGCTGTTGTTAAGGTAGGACCAACATTTTTAATCAAGGGAGCCAGTTTGGGATCATAGACAATTAACCCCTGATTAAAGGGATCGGCCCTAAAAGCTGGCAGGGCCAATGTTTTCTTGTAGTATTCCTCCAGCCCGGGAAGAACACAACCACCACCGGTAAACATTACTTTTCCCACCGTTCTCTTTGTCTGGATATAGTAATTATTAATCGCTTTTTCTATTTCTCTTTTTATCACGTCTAGAAGAGGGGTTAACAATCTCACAACATCAACTTCTCCCCTGTTTTGAAGATCAAGACCATAAGATCTTTTAATTTTTTCTGCTCGAAGAGGATCAATTCCCAAACCACTGGCTATTACTTGGGTTAAATCACCTCCAGCCGTGTCAATACTGTGGCTGAGACGAAGTGATCCCTGATCTACAATATTAATAGATGTTGTCCTTCCCCCGATGTCTACTACCGCAAAAGTACCTTTTTCCTTTCTCCCAAAAAGCCGAGCTACTGCTATTGATTCCAACTCTAATTGTTGAAGATTGACTTGGGCCATTTCAGTGATTTTGACATAGCGGCCAATAGTATCGGTGGGAATAGCAACCAAAAGCACTTTAATTTTCTCCCCCAGGGTTTCTACTAAATGCCAGTCCAAAGTAACCTCCCTTAAGGGCATGGGAATATACTGACCAGCCTGGTATTTAATAGCCTGGACAATTTCCTTGTTTCCCATCTGAGGCAATTCAATTAAGGAAACAAAGCTGGCAAAGCCGGGCAAGGCCATATATGCTTTTTCTCTTCCTATCTTGGACTGGCTCAATAATTTTTTCAAAAGCAAAGCGGTGCTTTCTTCAAGGACCTTAAAGTCACTTGTTTGAATAGCATCATTAAGTCTTTCTAAATGACCGTATTTCTCCAGAATACCATAATTGGATAATTCCAACTTTCCATTTGTCTTTTGCAATAATACTACCTTAATAGAAGTGGTACCAATATCTATTCCTAGAAAATGTTTTTGCCCAAATAACCTAAAAGACATATAATTAAAGTATAATACAGTATTATAACAATTCCAAGATTAAAAGCAAAGAATAAAGCCCAATTAGCAGAAAACAAGTCTTAATGTCTAGGTATTAGCTAATTATAAACACTAATCTTTATGCCCCACCGTATTTTTAATTTCTTTTTAAATTTAATTTTCCCCCAAGAATGTCTTTTCTGCCATAAAGAGATGGATCGTTCTTATCCGCTTTGCAGAGATTGTGAAAAACAGATCCCTTTGTTTTCCTCCTGGATTGTACCTCCTTCAACAAAATATCTCTCCGCTCTAGGTACTGCTTCCTCTTATAAGAACGCTATTCTTCGAGCAACTATCCATTGTTTCAAATACAGAAAAATCATCTCCCTTCAATATCCCCTTGCTGGTCTTCTTATCAAATTCATAGAAAACAACAATTATCTCCTATCTTTTCAACAGAAAGATATATATGTGATTCCTATCCCCCTTTCTAAAAAGAAACAAAGACAAAGAGGATTTAATCAAGTTGACTTGATAGCTCAGATTATATCAAAACACTTTCATTGGAATTATATACCTGACGCCCTTCAGAGAATTAAAGATAATCCTCCCCAGGCTCAAATAGAAGATACCCAAAGAAGAAAAGAAAATGTTAAAGGGATTTTCCAGATGAATCCTCTAAAACAAAATCTAACAGAGAAGATTGTTATTATAGTAGACGATGTTTATACCAGTGGGGCTACCATGGAAGAAGCAGCCCGGATATTAAAGAAGACCAGAGTTAAAAAAATCATCGGTCTGGTACTGGCCCAATAGATTCTTTTTTCCTATCCCCTGATAACAATTTCCAAATAAGAAATAAATAAATCAATAACTGAGGAATGGCCTTCTCTGCTATTAAAACAAATCTCCATAACGGAAGGGGGTGAAGTTGCTGAAAATAATACAAGCTGGGAGTAGCTAAGAAAGCTATATTTACAAGAATAAAAATTTTATCCTTACGTTTTCTACTCATCAGAAGAAGAATTGTTACTATTGGCAACCATAGAACAAGCCAGCTTTCCCAAAGTTCCTTATGCCACATTAACAATGTAGCTAAGGTAAACAGCAAGTAATAAATCCTTTCTGATTGCTTTTCTAATTTAACTCGCAATGTTACAAAGAAATAAAACAGTAATACTAAATAAGGATAAATCAAGGAGAAAACGTTCCAAATTTTCCTCCCATGATCGAAAAATATCTCTCCTCCCAGGGCATAAACACCAAAATTATCGATATAATGCACCTGTAAAGGAAGACGGTTCCCCTGAAGTAAAATTGTTTGGAAAAATGTCTTTATTGCCGAAGGGGAATAAAGCTGCCAATAACCTAAATAAGCAGCAGTAAAGAAAATAAACAGTGAAGAAAATAAAATTAGAGCTTGTTTATTTTTTCTTTTCCAAAAGTAAGGAAAAGCAAGAATTGTCACCGGTTTCCAGGCAAGAGATATAATCCAGCTTAAGGCAGTAAATATTTTCTTCTTATAAAGAATAGCTGCTACCATGAATAAAAAGAATATGGCAGCAAGATGATTGAATTGTCCCATACGCCAGTTGCTAAGAATAGAAAAATAGGAAAGCCAGATAAACAGGACTAAAGCAATGGTTACCGGTTTTGCTTTCAGTTTTTTTCCTATCAAATACAATATATAAAGAGACAATAAATGAAGAACAACAGAAATCCAGAGGAAGAACTGATAAGCAGAATCCGGATGAGAAAATAACACAAATGGCCAACCTACAAGCAGTGGAGTGGCAGGTAAATATTTAAATGGCATAAAGTAAGGAGTAACCAGATTAAGAGAAGCAGGCTTTCCATAAATAAAATTAAAGTGAAAAAAACTGTAACTACTCTGATAAAGAGAATAAAAATCCTCCCCTACTGCTGCACAAAGAGTGTAACCTAATTTAAGACAGTAGGGATGAAAGGTATAATTAAGATAGAAGCCAAAAATAAAAATCCCTATTCCTATAAGACAAGAGAAAAGAAAATAAGAAATAATTCTTTTAGTTTTGGGTGAAACCATTAACTATTAAAAAATATCATTTAAGATAAAAGCGGAGGGTGGAGGATTCGAACCTCCAAGCCCTTGCGGGCACCGCTTTTCGAGAGCGGCGCAATGCCATTCTGCCAACCCTCCATAAAATAGCTTGGCAACAATTTTTTATTTAATTTTAAAAGTCTCAATTATTAGAAACATTGGTATTTCTTTTTTAGCTAATTCCTTCATTCTTTTCTCGGCGAGTGTAGAATATTTTGATCTTCTCAGTGTTATATCTCCGTCTTCCTTTTTTGCTTTTAAAATCAGCTTTTTTGTGAAAATTTCCCGAATTCCCCTAATGGCAAAATCGGCATTTCGTAAATAATTAAAATATGTTTCAAGCGACCGATGATAATAAGTAGCTTTGACTCCACTAGCCCAGAGAATATGTTCTTCTGTAGCAGAGAATAAATATCTGCTAATTGCTCTAGCGAAATATTTTTTGCCATTTTCTTTAACGATAACCCATTGCTGGTGAAAATCATCATGAAAAACAGGGTGAGTAATAGAGCAAATAAATTGGCCTTTATTTTTCAAGATGAGTGATACTTCTTTGATAGTACTCTGTACATCTTTGATATCCATTAAACTCATATTTGCTATGGCTAAATCAAAATATTTGCTTTTAATACCATATAGATCAGCAGCATCTCGAGCAAGGTATCTTATACCTAAGGGTTTTTCTTTTTCTTTTGCAATTGCAAACTCCAATAATTTTTTTGAAATATCAATAGCTGTTACCTTTGCTCCTTTTCCGGCAAGTAATCTAGAAAAATAACCATTACCGCAACCAATTTCTAAAATCTTTTTCTCACGAATCTTTCCAATGATTTTAAAAATTACAGGGTCAATATCATGTTTTTGATGCCAAGCTCCAGTATCACCAACTTCATCATTCCACCACTCTGCCACTTTATCCCATTCAGTTTTTTTTGAAATCTGTCTCATATAAATTATTTGAAAGCTGTTACTAGTGCCCCCGGGAAGAATTGAACTTCCATTTAGAGCTTAGGAGTCTCTTGTTCTATCCGTTGAACTACGGGGGCAAAAGTGTATTCTGCACTCTATAATTAGTCATTGTCATCTTATCAAATTTCTTCTTGAAAATAAAGAGAGAAAATGATAAGCTTTCTATGAACCAAAGTATTCTCGCAATTACTCTTACAGGTTATAATACAATTAATACTGGAGTAAATTGGGCTGTATAGACTATCTCTCTTCTGAGATATTTATAGAAATAATAAGTCCTAATATAATTTATAAAGGGCCCATGGTATAACGGTAACATACCTCTATGGCATAGAGGAGTCAGGGGTTCGATCCCCCTTGGGTCCACCAGAAACGATTTCTCGCCTCGCTCAGGGCTTCACCTTTTGCTTCAGCGGACGAATTTTCAAGCAATTCCCAAACAAATCAATCTTTCTTGTTGCCCGAAAAGCGACGGCAAAGCAACAATTTTTCTGTCCAAAAGCGATTACGAATTTAATCAAATAAAAATATGACAACATACTTTCTCTACGCCAGAATATCAACAGAAACTAGTTTTTTAATATGAGATCCAAAAGTTATCATCACCAACACAAAAGATATTTTGAGATAAGCTGGGAAAGATATGGGAAAATAGTAAGGGGTTTAGCTAAAAAAGTAAAGGATGAATACAATCCTGATTGTATCGTTGGTAATTCTAAAGGTGGTTGTATTATCGGTGGAACTATCGCGGCAATTTTAAGATTGGACTTTTATCCCATGAGAATTTCTCGGAGGAAAAATGATAAAATAGTTTTTAAAAAGCCAAGAATATCTGTGCTACCACCTAAGAATCTTTTGAGCAAAAAAATTTTATTAGTTGATGATATGAGTGTAACGGGAGAGACTTTTAAAATCGCAAAAAAGATTTTAGGAAAGAAAAAACCACAAGAAGTTAAAACATTAAGCCTAACAAGACACAAAGATTCTTTTATTCCAGATTTCTGTGGTTTATCTTCTGATGATTGTATTATTTTCCCATGGGACAGATGGGTTTATGTCAATAAAGGATTTGAGATACATCCCGAATTGATTATTTCTTCTAAATAGCAACGATGTGTAGCTTTATTAACACGAAAAATTGCAGCAGTGAAAGAGCAAGAGTGAGATTAAAAATCCGCTTGCGGATTGTTCTCAAAATGAATTCGAATTTCGTCCAGCAAACACCACAAAATTATGGCAATAATTAAGAAAAAATGTTGGCCAGAATGGTTTGATAAATTCTGTTCTGGCGAGAGGACTCTTGAACTACGTTTAGCTGATTTTGATTTGAAGGATAACGATATTTTGATTATGGAAGAATATAACCCAGAGATAAAACAATACACTGGTCGTACAGCTTCTTTCAAGTGTAAAAAAGTAGAGCATTCTGCCAAAGATCCTCTTCAGTTTTATAACGTAGAAAAAGTCCATGCTAATGGTTTTTGGATTATTCAATTGGAAAAATTGGAAAAAAAGAAATATGAAGAACAAATACCATCAAAAGAAAAACCACCTTTTCTTTATCACGGTTCTCCACATAGAGATATTGAAGAATTTGAGCCAAGAATAAGCAAGGGTACAGGAGAAGAATGCGGAGCAATGGTATATGCTACACCCGATTTAGCAACCGCTTCTGCGTTTTTAACAGAAATTGAAAAAGAATGGTCTGCTGGAAGACTTGATGACACTTTTTACACTATTATCCCACTTTCACGAGAAGAATTCATTAAAAACGATAAAGGCGGATATATTTATGTTCTACCAAGTGTCACTTTCGAATCTGACCCGAAGAGAGGCTTGGGTGAATATGAATGGGCTTCAAAGGAAAAAGTTAAGCCATTGAAAAAGATTGAATACGCGTCAGCGTTAGATGCGATGCTCGAAAATGGGGTACAAATATATTTTATTGACGATAAGACTTTCAGACAAATTAAGGAATCTAATGATCATGGCCTTTCAATTCTCAGAAATCTTGAATCTGAAAATCAAAGAAGGGGTATCAATATTAAATTATTAAAGAAACAGGATAAACCGAAAAATGCTTTAATTCCTGAATAGCTTAGTTCCAGCTCACGCACACAAAGTTCACAATTTTTTGGGCACTTGGCGCAGTGGTTAGCGCGTCCGGTTTACATCCGGAAGGTCGGGGGTTCAAATCCCTCAGTGCCCACCCTAATTATTCTTTACAGTATTAACAAAAACTGATACACTGAAAAATCAGAATACAGGATGCCGGACTAGCTCATTGGTAGAGCGTTTGCTTGAAGAGCAAAGCGTACTCAGTTCGATTCTGGGGTCCGGCACACTGAAAATACGGAAGAGCAAAATGTCCGGTGTTTGATTCACCATCTCGGCCCGGTATTAATAATTATCCAATAACACTTAATATGATTTCTCCCACTCTCAACAAAGAAGTTAATAACAGCAGCCTCCCAGAAGAAGGTTCTATCATTGAAGGAGCGATAATGGAAAAGCAATCCCTGTCTCTTTTAATAGATCTCTCCCCTTATGGAACAGGGGTTATTCGAGGAGCTAATTATTCCCGGGCTCGTGAGTATATTAAAGATCTCTCCTTCCAAGATAAAGTGCTGGTAAAAATTATTGATTGGGACAATGAGGAAGGATTAATAGAATTGTCCCTAAAGAACTTAGCTGAAGAAAAATCTTGGGAAAGCGTAAAGAAAATGAAAGAAGAAGGAATACTTTGCTCCCTTTCTATTATTGAAGCTAATGCCGGTGGTCTAATGGGCAAGATAAAAAACATTAAGGGGTTCTTGCCAGTATCACAATTATCGGTAGAGCATTATCCTAAAATAGAAGGTGGTGATAAATCAAAAATATTAGAAAAATTAAAGGAATTCATCGGCCAAGAACTGCAAGTAAAGATATTGGATTTTGATCCCATTAATAACAAATTAATCTTCTCTGAAAAATTAGTGGAAAAAGACAAAGTCAAAGACCTGATCAAGCAATACAAGGTGGGCGATAAGATCAAAGTAACTATTACAAAAATAGTAGACTTCGGTGCTTTTGTCCGAGTGGTGGATCAACCCATTGATGGCTTAATCCATATTTCAGAAGTCTCTTCCCAGCCGGTCAGCGATGTTCATTCTGCCCTGAAAGAAGGCGAGGTTAAAGAAGCTATCATTATTGGCATCAATGAAGACAAAATTTCCTTCTCCTTAAAACCCAGTCTTAAAAAGTAATCACCGTAATTCAAAAAG
>Ga0268278_1001083_pt1 | contig 16714 bp, 9 predicted proteins | sample saktaG_3_FD_190135 | JGI IMG/M metagenome (GOLD analysis project Ga0268278, IMG submission 190135) | Saline water microbial communities from Sakinaw Lake, British Columbia, Canada - sak_2010_1_5_55m | ecosystem: Environmental > Aquatic > Non-marine Saline and Alkaline > Saline ... | reverse complement strand
CATTCATCTGGAACTAGCACACCAACAATTCCGTATTTTCCGGCGGTTGTTAATCCATATGTAGGATCAGGTGCTGTACTTACTTTCAGCTTTGTCATGAAAGTAGTCTCAGTGCCAATTGTTGTCGGCTGAGCTACCTCATCAATTGTGAAACAGCTTGTTAATAATATCATCATTAACAGCACTGTGATTAAGAGAAACGTTCTTTTCGCAATTTTCATAGTCAATTTCCTCCTTCTATTTTATTACTAAAAACTTCCCTGTCTGAACATCTTTTGTGTTCAGATCTTCAACAGTAAATATATAAAGACCAGTCGCAATGGCCTGATCATATTTTGTAATCATATCCCAGGCATGTTCACCCCCGGACAGAACGAACTGAATATTTTCCGACGATTCACCCGCCTGAGACGAAATATCCTGAAGCAATTGGATATCAGAACCATTGTAGGAATCGGAATTATGATCAAATTCGTCAACTAATTCCCCGCTTAAGGTAAATATTTTAATTCGTGCTCTGGCAGGAAGGTTGTAAAACCAGATCATTCTTTCCCGTTCACTGTAACCATCCCAGATAGCCCGGCCTTTATAGGGGTTTGGGTAAACACCGATTTTTCGGGTAAAATTCTCCGTTTGCGGCGTTTGTCCGGCTACAACATAGGCCAATTGATTAATGATGTTACTTTCAAGACTTTCAAGTCCGGTTGCTTCATCTCCCTGATCATAGGATGTGACAGAATATACATTTTTATCCGGCCAACCGGCTTTAATGCCCGTGTTCACAAACCGGTAAAACATTGTATCGCTGTCAAGGATCTTGAAATATAAAGTGTCATTATTTTCTATGATGAAATTATAAGTTTTTATTGTATCACTTCCGACTATCTCAGCATTACATGCCTCATTTCGATCTATTCTAATCAAATCAAAACCAGTATCATAACCAATATTATCATCCATGTCAAACTGAGCAAGAAGTGACCAGCCGCCTGTTGATTCTTCATTGTAGGTTTTCTTGCGTGAATATATCCGATAGCCCTCAAAGTCACGTTTCTGTGTAAGTGGATCTTTTGCGTATTCCGGTTTGTTATTCCAGTAGATGGTCACACGATCACTTTCGGCATAGACTTTTATTTCCGGTGATGGCGGCGGCGCTGGCAGGATATATCTGTCCAGAATCCCATTCATATTAACATCTTCATCCGGATCCAGTACACCATTCCCGTTAATATCTTCACCATTAAATGCCGTTTGAGCCCAATCGGAGTTGGCATGCAGAAAATATCGTCGCGTTGCGTTGTCGGTTATCGAATTATTTGCCCACCTGGCACAGACAATGGCAAACGCAACCCGGACAGAATCGCCAGGTTCGAGAACCCATTTTGTCGAATCATAAGTAGCGCTGGTTTCATCGTATGATGGTGCACTGCCGAAAGGTCCCGCTGAGAGTAAAAATAGCCAGCTGTCAGGTTCGCTCGGATAGCCATCACTGGTAAAACCGACAGTCCCAATTTTTTTCGGTACGGATGTATGCATAAAATCGTAGCGCTGTGCGTCATCAATAGGCAGAACATATTCCGGATAGTCTGCGTTAGAAGATGTTGTCCAAACCCACTGTCGGTAATACGTATCCCAGAATCCCAGCGGAACAGTTGTATTTCCTAAGAACCTCACGCCGATATAACTTTGCGCATATCCGTTATCGCCATCTTCATCATACTGATAGGCAATATTACGGGGATTTCCGGGAAATTCATCATCTGGATAGGGATCGAAAATTGTTTTATCAAATCCATCCAGATTATCATACCAGGTAAATCCGCCGCCGGGTTCATAAATACTGGTATAATTCATATTGCCAACCGATGCATCCATCCAGATACCGCAGTAAATATCTTCGATTGACCAGCCGCCGCTTTGAATCAAATGGGACTCATTATATATAGTATAGTCTAAAATCACAAAGGATTCTGTAAATGAATAATTCCAGGCATAACTCTCCTGATGAATGCGAATTCCCATGGGAACATGATTAACCACAGAATTGTCGTCAGTAAAATCACAAATAAAGTCTTGATGTGAAACGGCTTTGGGTGAAAAATATTTACTGGTCTGGATTGACGATTCGATTTTTATTGTGTCAGAATTTAGATCGCTGGTAGTGAATTCAAAGCCCTCAGCTGCGTAATCGAATGCGCCATCAACAATAGCCGTTGATACCCGTTTAGTGCCCTGAACCAGTCCTCCTATCCAGAGTCCGGCATAGGAAAAATGCTCAACTTCCTCCTTTGCAATATCCGCATATTGTTTATAACGACAGGAAGGTTGGTCCGATTTATTCCAGCCTTCACCCAGCAAACCAAAGTTCGTGATGGTCAGACCTATTTGCCCTACCGTTGTATAGTTATTGTAGTCATCAACGGAAACCTTCCCCAACTTTCCAACAGAACGAATCTGTGAAACAGCAGGCAATGAAATAAAAATTATAAAAATTAAGTAAGAGACAGTGAATCTTGGGAAATTATGGCGTTTATGAATCAATATTTACCTGGTAAATCTATTTAATTTCTGATAATTAGTTTAGTACTCGAAGGTTCAATTTGTCAAGTTATTTAATGTTAATTCTTTGTTAAAAAGTGACATTTTATAGTAAGAAGTGCTTCTTTTCTCCATTTTCTAAAACAATTTTATTCTGAAATAAATTTTAAAAAAACATCACCAATTACTGTAAGGCAATCTACAAAAAGAAAAATCAAACATAAAGTAATTTTTTATTTTTTCTACACTTGTTTTTATATCATCTTCATACTATATTTCGTATGACAGGTGGCGATTTCTACTATATATGTATTGACTTAAAGTAACATTTAAAGTACTGAAAATAGGGTAGTTATTAACAAAAAAGAAAAACTTGGAGGAGTAATGAGGATTACACGGATGTTGTGTGTTCTGTTGGCGCTTCTGCTGCCAACATTAATTTTTGCCCAGACCGGTTCTATTCAGGGGCGTGTTGTCGATATGACAACCGGGAGTGAAATTATAGGTGCCAATGTCGTAGTTGTGGGAACGACAATGGGTGCGGCAACTGACGAGAATGGAAGTTTTATCATTGAAGCAGTACCGGCAGGTGCTGTGCAGGTTATGGTATCGGTTATAGGTTACTCAAAAGTAATTCGGGATCTGAACGTTTCTGCAACGGGTGTCACTAAAATCAGTGTTCAACTGGAAAGAGAAACTCTGGAAATGGGAGCGTTAGAAGTACTAGCTTCCCGTGCAAACAGAACGACCCCGGTTGCCTACACTAACGTTGAAAAACTTGATATTGAAATCAATCTCGGTTCACGGGATATGCCGATGGTTTTGAACACAACACCGAGTGTCTACGCCACTGAACAGGGCGGCGGCGCCGGCGATGCCCGTATCAGTGTTCGTGGATTCAATCAGAGAAATGTTGCGGTAATGATCAACGGTGTTCCGGTTAATGATATGGAAAACGGCTGGGTCTACTGGTCAAACTGGGACGGTGTTGCCGATGCTACTTCTTCTATTCAGTTGCAGCGCGGTCTTTCTGCCGTTAACCTTGCCGCTCCGTCAATTGGCGGTACGATGAATATCCTAACTGACCCTACTGCTTTAAAAGCAGGTGGTCGCTTCAAGCAGGAATTCGGCAGCGGTGGTTTTCTTAAAAGTACGCTTAGTTATGCTTCGGGTCTAATTAATGACAAGTTTGCGGTAAGTGGTACTGTCGTCCGTAAAACCGGCGAAGGCGTTATTGATAAAGCCTGGACCGATGCCTGGGCTTATTATCTGGGTGCCAGTTATCAGGCAAATAAAAACAACCGGTTTGAATTCTTCGCATTAGGTGCGCCACAACGTCACGGTCAAATGCGCTATGCTCAGAATATTGCAGCCTATGATCATGAATATGCAGAAGAAGTTTTCAGTGATGAAGCTCTAGCGATTGACGATGACGCCAACGGTACACCCGATGTATTCGATACATTCGGCGAAGCTGGTCGTGAATATAACGAAAACTGGAATACGGTCAGCAGCGATTACAAAGGTCAGCAATACTTTTATATGTATGGCGATAAAACTGTTGATCGTCATGATCCGAATTATCTGAACGAAAGTGAAAATTATTATCACAAACCACAGGTGAACCTGAACTGGTATCTGACCTTAAGTGAAAAAATGCGTCTTTCAACGGTTGCATATTTTTCTGGTGGCTCTGGTGGTGGAACCGGTACCTTTGGCGATTTGATGTGGGACTATTCAGGCCCTTCTCGTGCAGTTGATTTTGATGCAACAATTGCGATGAATCAAAGTAATGAGACCAGAAAAGGTGCTGCTAAACCTATTGGTGAATCAGCCGGATTTCTGCGCAATAGTTACAATCGTCAATGGACAATCGGAGCCATTTCAAAATTGAATTATGACGTCAGTAAAAAAATGAAGGTCCAATTTGGTGTCGATTTGCGTAAAGCGGAAATCGAACATGGCCGTGAAGTTCGTGATCTTCTTGGTGGCGACTATGTGGTTAATGGACAACTTGACTACTACGCCGGAACTTACTCTAAATTTTACAATGAGTTTGATCATGTTTATACTGACGGTTCACTGGATTATGATGCAACTTATGCAAATGCAAAAGACAAAAAATTAGGCGATATTGTCGATTACCATAATCACAATACCGTTGATTGGTTAGGCTTCTTTGGTCAGGCGGAGTACAAAACAAACCTGTTCTCAATATATGGAATGGGTGGCTATTCCATGATCAAATACGGGCTGGTTGATCACTTTAAGAAAGCTGAAAATTACACGGCCGAATATGTGACCGCAACCGATGATGGGGAATTGCAGATTGAAGCCGATTGGATTTCTGCTATTCAGTTTAAAACAGGTGGTTTATACAAAATCACTGATAACATGGAAGCCTTTGCAAATTTCGGTTATGTGGAGAAAGTTCCGATTCTTGATAATATAATTGATGATACAGAAATAGCATTGGCGCCGGACCCGACTAATGAGAAATTTATCAGCACAGAACTTGGTTTGAATTTCAGGGCGCTTGCTGATAAACTTGCTACCAAAGTCAATGTTTATAACACCAACTGGAAAGACCGAAATCTTGTTATACCGGTTAGTACAGGAATGGGTTCAAGTGGTGATACGGATCTTATATTTCTGACAGGATTAAACCAATACCACAAAGGTTTTGAGTTAGAAATGGCCTATCAGCCTATCAAAATGCTGCGTCTTGATGCAGCTATGTCCTATGGTGAATGGATATATACGGATGATGCAGAAGGAACATACAAAGATGTTGTAGAAGACACAACTGCAAAATATACCTATGCAGTTAAAGATCTGATGGTTGGCGATATGCCTCAAAGTATTTATTCCTTTACTGTTTCAGCATTTCCAATTAAAGGCCTGGTTGTAGCGGCGACAATAAATTATTATGACCGCTTCTGGGCAAACTGGGATCCAACCAGCCGGGAAATCGGAGCTGATGGTACTGCCGACCGCGAACAAAATTGGCAAGTTCCTTCCTATAGCAAAGTTGACCTGCATGCAATGTACAATTTACCAATCCATTTTGGTAATGTTGGTTTCCAGACATATTTGCATGTTTTCAATGCTTTGGATGCTATTTATATCCAGGACGCGGTTGATAACAGCGAATATAATGCATTTACCGGTGACGGGAAAAATCACTCTGCTGATGATGCGGAAGTCTATATCGGGATGCCTCGCCGGATCAATTTTGGTCTGAATATTAATTTCTAGTACTGATTTTAAAATCACAAAAAGGGCCGCGTAAAAGCGGCCCTTTTTTTCATCAACGTCACATTGACATACTGACTAGAATAAATACACATTGTACTTCGTGTGATTATTTTTGTTTAAAAATAACTCAAGTAAATAACTTGACATGAGGTAGTAAATTCGTTAAAATTTTCTGCTTTTTTATTTTTACACTATTATTAGAATAAATAATGAAAAATCTGACCGACTTTATCTATCATTTTGCTGAAAATAAACCAAACTTTCCGTTTATTGTACACGGTGATTATAAAATTACTTTCCAAAAAGCCGCACAACAGATATCGTCAATTTCCAACGAACTGGTAAATGCCGGTCTGAAATCCGGCCAGACTGTGGGAATATTATTACAGAACTGCCCGGAGTTTGTACTGACCTACTTGGCGGTATTGAATGTTGGTGCCGTGGCCTCCTTTCTACCCTGGACAATGCCGGAAGGCGAAGTTGCTACCCTGGCGACTACATCGAGAATTGATTTTCTTATCTATTCAACCAATTTTCAAAGACATGCCGATCAAATTCGGAACCTTTCCGGACATCCAATCAAATGTTATATTCACGGTCGTGAAACCGGCGAAGATGCGACTAATATTTATGACTTTATCAATGATACTGTATCGTTTAGCACGCCATCCTTGGTAAAGACACGATCGAATGCTGTAATTTTATTCAGTGCCGGTGATTATTCGCATCCGAAATCCCTGGTTTATACCCACGAAAATCTAATCAAAAACTCTCAGGCCATTTCAGAAAGATTCCAGGATAATTATCAATTCCGTATCTATACCAGTTTGCCATATTTTCACTATTTCCCATTTACTTTGGTTATCAATCTGGCAATCGTAACAGGCAATACAATCATTATTCCTTTTGATGACTCCCGTGAAAAATTGTATGAATCCATCCAAACCCAAAACGTCAACATTTTCGTAAGTAATAGTGGACTTATTGAAGAACTGGTAAGTGAGAAATATCTTGAGCCGGAAAAACTTAAATCCATCGATTTTTTCATTCCAGTCGGTGACAGTTTTTCAATGGATACAAAAAACATCATATTTCATCGGTATAATGCCCAGACTATCGAGGCCTATGGCGTTGCTGAAGCGCCGGTTATCACGATGAATTTTAATTGCAATAACATCCATACGGCATCCATTGGTAAACCACTTTCTTGCTGTGAAATTAAAATTGTTGACGAATTCGACAATGAAGTTCGCGATAAAGAACCCGGATTTCTGCTCGTCAGAGGCGATACTGTTTTTCATCATTATTTTGATCGCTACCCTATCGTCGATAGAGATCATGAGGAATGGATAAATACGGGTGACGTAGCATTCAAAGATAACGAAGGTTATATCTTCTGGGTATGTAAACAAAGTGATTGGATCAATCGTAACGGATTTCGGGTCAATCCGGATTCAATTCTGTCGATCATTAAAAAACATCCTGATATACATGAAGCTACTGTTTATAATTTAAAAGAAAGCCTTGGGCATGATTGTATCAAACTTGCTGTAACCATATCAGGTAACCCAGATTTCAGCGACAAGGAATTAATGTCTTATTGTCAGAGTCAATTACCCAAATATCTTATTCCCGACTCAATTCAAGTCGTGGATCATTTTGATCGAAATTGTATCGGAATTATTAAAAAATCACATATAACATTTCAGGAACATTAAGGAGGACAGTTTGAAAGAATTCCAAACAAATGAAATACGCAATATTGCTGTTTTTGGACATGCGTCTTCAGGAAAAACGTCATTGGTTGAGGCAATGCTCTATACCGCCGGTTTAACAAGCCGTCTTGGCAGAATTGATGAGGGCACTACAGCATCGGATTATAATGAAGACGAAATCGTCAGAAAATTTTCAATTTCATCCTCTCTCCTTCATTGTGAATGGAATAAGTTAAAAGTTAATATTATCGATGCCCCCGGATATTTGGATTTTATCAGCGAATCAAAAGCGATTACCCCGATTGCCGACCTGGGTCTGATCGTTGTACATGCACAATCCGGTGTGGAGCTTGGGACTGAGTTGGTTTTTAACTACACCAAACAGGACGAATTACCAATTTATTTTGTGGTTAATATGCTCGATAAAGAACATGCAAATTTTGATAAAACTCTGGAAACAATGCGTGAATCTTTTGGTAAACAGGTTGTTCCGTTTCAGATTCCTGTCAATCAGGGTGTTGATTTTGATACAATCATCGATATATTAAGTAATAAACAGTTTACTTTTTCAAAGGATGGCAAAGGCACCGCCAAAGAAGAAGCAGTTCCGGCAGATATGCAGGATAAAGTCAATTCTTTGCGGGAACAGATCACCGAATACGTCGCTGAATCCGATGATGCACTTCTGGAAAAGTTTTTTGAAGAGGGCGCCCTCTCTGAAGAAGAATTGATGACAGGTCTTAAAAAAGCGATTATTACCCGAAATCTGTTTCCGGTTTTTACATGCTCCGCATTCCAGAATGCTGGTGCTTCTACGCTTCTTGATTCAATCATCAAATACGGCCCGGCGCCGGATTTCAGAGGAATAGTCACAGGTGAATATAAAGGTCAGACGATCGAACGTAAAATCAATGACGATGAACCCACCTCGTTAATGGTATTTAAAACGACCAGCGAGAAACACGTCGGTGAACTATCGTTTTTCAGAATAATGTCCGGTACGGTTCGCTCAGGTATTGATTTGATGAACTGTAAGTCCGGGAACAATGAACGCATCAACCAGATATTTGTTGCCAGCGGTAAAGAAAAACTTGAAGTTGCTCATCTCCATGCCGGTGATATCGGGACAGTCGTAAAACTGAAAAAAACACACACCAACGATACGCTAAGCGATTCAAAATCACCAATAATATTTGCGGATATAGTACTTCCTGAGCCTGTTCTCCAGGTAGCTATCGAACCAAAATCCCGTGACGACGAGGAGAAAATCAATGCCGGTTTGCAGACACTGACCGATGAAGATCCGTCCGCGACATTCCATTACGACCCGGAATTAAAACAGACGATTTTATCTGGTCAGGGCGAACTGCACTTGACAATTCTGCTGGAAAGACTAAAGCAAAAATTCAATGTCGAGGTTGAGCAACTTCCACCCCGTATTCCCTATCGCGAAACCATCCGAAAAAAGGCCGAATCAAAATATCGTCATAAAAAACAGTCTGGCGGGGCAGGTCAGTTCGCCGAGGTCTGGATGACCGTTGAACCTACTGAACGTGGAGCCGGAATTGAATTTACCAATTCTCTCGTTGGGCAGAATGTTGACCGTGTTTTTGTACCTTCTGTTGAAAAAGGTGTGAAAGCCGCTTGTGACGATGGCATATTAGCCGGATATAACGTTACCGATATAAAGGCTAATTTTTACGACGGCAAGATGCATCCGGTTGACTCTAAGGATATCGCCTTTCAGATTGCTGGAAAAGGTGCCTTTAAAGAAGCATTTATGGAAGGCGACCCGATTCTCCTTGAACCGATTTACGATCTATCGGTTATTGTTCCCGAAGAGTTTATGGGTGATATCATGGGTGACGTATCCGTTCGTCGCGGTAAAATTCAGGGTATAGAATCTGAAGGATCATTTCAGTGCATTAATGCAAAAGTACCGCTGGCAGAATTGTACCGCTACAGTACTTCCCTGCGCTCGATGACTCAGGGTAAAGGAATGCACAAGCAGAATTTTTCCCATTACGAACCGATGCCCCGCGAAGTCCAGGAAAAGGTGGTTGCCGAACATAAACGGAAGCGTGAAGAGGAACATTAAAACCGATGAAACGCTTATGGGCTCCCTGGCGGATTGAATATATAAAAGGTCCGAAAGATGACAGTTGTTTTTTCTGTAAATATTTACAGGAAGATAAGGATGAAAGGAATCTGGTACTCTACCGTGGCAAATCCGCATTCGTCGTTATGAACTACTATCCCTATAACAATGGTCATTTGCTGATCGCGCCCTACCGTCATTCATCGGAGATCAGTGAACTGGACGATGATACGAAGCTGGAAATGATGAACCTGATCGCCCATTGTCAGAAGGCATTGACCGAATTGCTGAATGCCCAGGGTTTTAATGTGGGTATTAATTACGGTGAAGTTGCCGGTGCCGGACTGAAAGAGCATCTCCATATCCATGTGGTTCCCAGGTGGAACGGCGATACGAATTTTATGCCGGTTTCCGGCCATACGAAAGTGGTCAGCCAGGGACTAAAGGAAACCTGGGATACCTTACGCAATTATTTTGAAAATTTGCCGGATAACTGATTGACTCTGGTAGATATTTCATTTAAATTAGCACGCTTTTTTAAGAAAGATTCCGGCGTAGTCCCGATAATTCGGGATAGGTGATTCAAATTAGAGATTTTTTATAAATGATTTTATTCCGGCGTAGCTCAATTGGCAGAGCGGGTGGCTGTTAACCACTAGGTTGTAGGTTCAAGTCCTACCGCCGGAGCATCAATTCTCAAATAACATACTATCTCTATATTCTCTACTCAGAAGCGATAGACCATTTTTACATTGGCATATCCACAGATCCTGAAAAACGATTGGTTTATCATAATTCCCAGAAAAAAGGCTGGACAATGCGCGGTCGCCCATGGCATTTGGTTTATTCTAAAATATTTCCAAGTCGTCAAGAAGCGCAATACTGGGAAGGTTGGTTAAAGCGCCAGAAATGCCGTGAAATCATTGAACAGGTTGTCAGTCTGCAATTAGAAGAATAAGTACCGGGTGGCTGTTATCCCGAATCTCGGGATGTAGGTTCTTCCACAGGAACTTTTTTGGAGAAGTCCTACCGCCGGAGCCACTACCTTTAAAACACAAACCACTCACAACATTGTACTTTGATATAAATAGATGAAAAAGCCCAACAAGTTAGCCGGGCTTTATAATAACATTTAATAACCAAATTATTTAAGCAGCAGCATTTTTCTCACCTGAATAAAATTCCCCGCCTGAATCCGATAAAAATACACTCCCGAACTATACCCAGACGCATTCCATTGCACCTGGTAATTCTCAGCATTCTGGTGCTGATTAACTAGTGTTTCAACCAATCGGCCTGTGATGTCGTAGATCTGAAGTGTAACATCTGAGGAGTTGGGTAAATCATAGGAAATAGCAGTAGTGGGATTAAAGGGATTGGGGTAGTTCTGGTATAAGTGGAAATCATGAAGTAGTGATGTCCTTTCCCTATCGGGCAGGCCAGACTCATCCGTATAATCCACCTGAAGATTATCAATATAAATTGTACCAGAATTAACCGAATCTAAAGCTGCACTTGTGCCCAGCATAATAGCAATGGCATTGATTGTCAAAGGATAAGAAAATGCATCATTTTCCGTGGTCATTACTCCATGAACATAGGCTGTCGTATCTTTCAGCCTCCCCGGCACTGCAATATTATATTCCGCACCACTATTATCAGTCACTGCCAGAAAACAACGATGGCCGGAACCATCTGACAGAAAATCAAGGGTGACACTCTTTGGAAAACCGCCAAGCTCTTTATTGGTATTCAAATAAATCCAACTCGACTCAGTCACACGGGTAAAACAATAATCGATCCGGAAGGCACCACCTCCTTCTGTCTTCGGTTCTGATACCACAGACAACTGATTACCAGTAGCGTCAAGCATAATGCCACTCAGGGTCCAGTCATCCATCGAATCCATATTATCCAGCAGATGAACACCTTCAAATACTTCAATTGTTACTTCCGCTGTATCACTGTAGCCTTCATATTCGACAATTATCTGGGTGCTACCTATTGACAAACCTTTGAATACACCATTGCTATCTAGTTTACCAACAGATGGATTGGTTATCGTTACTAATGCATTGACGAATGACAGACCGTGTTTGTCACCGTCATTATCATAAAGGGTTATTGAAAAATCAATAATGTGGCTTGTATCGGTGGTCGCTTCCTTGGGATATATAGAAACATCTGTAATATGTTGTTGGTAAACATAGATCGAATCGCTGAATTCCTGGTAATGGACCAAAACATAGCCGCTGTCCTGCCAGGTCTCAGAAATGAATTTTCCATCTACAATACTGCCGAAGTCATCAGGCACTGTATAAGTTACCTGGCTTTCATCAATGGATAACTGATTAAAATTGTCATCCCAGCCGCTGACATTTAAAGCGACATGTTCGCCTTTAAACAGGCGGCAGTAATCTGGTGAAACTTGGATGCTTGACAATTCACCAGTACTGGCTGTTGAAATCACCATTAACGCATTACCAACGCTTCTCTCGCCACCATCTGATGGTGAGTTTACAACATTATTACGAACTATCATCTCTGATGATCCACCACCATCAAGATTAATACCGTATGCTACACCCTGATCTATCATGAAATCGGCCAGCTCCGGTAGACTCATGCCTACACTGAAATCCTGCCGTCCATCAACAACAACAAAATATAGTTTACTGCTATCAGCCGAAAATCCGACTGCGGTGCGCGGATGACGGTCCGTCGCAAATGTAGAGCCGCCGCCTTCTTCCCGATACCCATCCAGAGCATAGTTAATACCATTTTTTACTATCATCGGGAAGCCCCCTACTAATTCCTTTAATCGCGGTAACTGACCTGATAAATGTATTAACAATTGAACAGTATCACCTGCCTGAAGGTTTTCTGTCAATAATAATGAATCCAAACCACTAGCGGAAATAACAGCAGAGCCAGATGATAAAGGTGTTTTATTTCTATTTTTTGACTGCACGACACAATTGATTGTATCATTAACAAACCATTCACCATCTACAGGCGCCAATATATATTCCACACCATTTGTATCTGTCCCGGTACTGCTTCCATAATATGAATTATATAAAACCACCTCCTGTGATCCTCTCCCCATATTTATCTCATCAATTTGAATTGTATTGCTCTTAGTAAATAATTTCATACTCAACACATTGGTATTGATACATGGACGATTATTCTCATCGAATCCTACTGTTGACCAATAGATTGGATTTGTTGCACTAAAATTTTCCTCTTTTATTAATTCTCCACGAATCACCTGAGAATTCGTAGTCCCCGTAGTGGCATCAAAATAGTCACCATTAATTGCACAAACCACCTGATGTAACTCCGACTGATTCCTGAATACCATTGAACTTAGTTTTTCTGTTGTCGGTTTGACATCATTGGCTTTCATTGTCTCTATAATGATATCCGGATCAGTAACATCGGACTCTAAAACATAAATAATCCAGGGTTCGGTTGTTTCTATTATTTCTTTATAAACTGTATTAGGTCCCACAGTCATCGTATTGATCGTAATAAAATTATGCTGGGCAGACAGGCTCCCAACTGCAATTAAAAGACAGGCAGTAATTTTTGATCTCATGATTCAATGCTCTCTTAGTTAAGTAGAATTATTTTATTTTCTTCAGCACTATATTCAACATTTAACTAAAAAATATATACCGGATGGACGTTTATTCCAAGTGATAGTTATATTATATAAACCTTTTCTTTAATAGAAGAGATTTGCCAAGAAGAAAACGAGTAAAACGAAATCATAAATTCCCTCACCTTCCTCTCTGAAAGTCTTCCACCCTCCCGAATCCTATCAATCACCTGTTGATCCATAGATCGTTTTTATATTGACATATCCGCGAATCCTTTGGTGAGATTAAAATACCATAATTCGAAGACACAGGTTTGGCAGGGATCAATCATCAAATTCGTTCAGGAATTTCGACCAGAATTTTTGTTTGTCATCAATGGGCAGACCATTCCGGTTTTCGATGTCGTATGACCATTGCGCAGGATTATTAATCACGTAGCGCCGGATTTTGTTCAATTCCCGTTCGTCGCGGATGACGTTTTCGTAATAATTGCGTTGCCATACAGACACACCCGGTGTATTGCGCAAAATGTTGATGCGTTTAGTGGCAGCGGATTTGAAACCGGCAATAAATGATCCGATTGTATTTGGTTTTAATGAAAATCGGGAATTATGTAGGGGCGCACAGCCGTGCGTCATGTTTAATTGATCATCGATAATTTGGGGCGAACCGCCGTTCGCCCCTACGGGATAAATAACAACAATTGCATGTACATGATTTGGCATGATAACGTATTTATCAATATCGATATTGTCACGGATTGATTCCGTTTTAAATATTTCATCACCTACAATTTTCCCAATGTCATTCAACCGCATTTCGCCGTCAATGATTTCCCCGAATAATCCAACCTCCCGGAGGTTTTAAACCTCCGGGAGGCTTATAATCGAGCAGGCGGATGGATTTGCGGTGGTGATGGTGCATTAGGTTTTTTCTTGTAGGGGCGTATGGCAATACGCCCTTGGTTAGTTTGTTATCGATAATGTAGGGACGAACGCTGTTCACTTTGCCCCTACTGAAGTGCATAATAATACTTCCCGACAATGTTTACAATATTACGAATTAATTTGTCTTGATATGATCGCAGATATAATCAGTAAGTTCTTCGGTTCCCATGATTCCGCCCATGTCGATGGTCACCCAGTGGTTGGAAAAATTCGCCATTAATGCATCTGTGATACTGGTACTTTCCTGTGTGAATCCTAGATCAAAAAGGATTTGCTGAAGTGCCAGAAACGCACCGAAGGGATTGATGGTGTTGCTTCCTGCTAATTTCGTCGATGAGGCCTGCATAATACGGTAGACGGATATAAGTTCCGGGTTAATTTCGATAGAGTACGATAATCCATACCCGCCCATGGTGACGCTGGAAATAGCGGATATTATATCTCCATTTTCAGCAGTTGATAAGAATACGTCGTATTCATCGGGATTGACAAGCAGATCCTTAATTGCGGCATTGATATATTTATTGGCGATTGTAATCTCGGGATACTTTTCTCTAATTTCTGAAATTGCACTGTTCCAGGCCAATTGACTGTGCCTGAACTTCAGCCCCTGATCAATAAAACAGACCTTGGTGCGATTCATCTTGTGTATATAGTCGAAAGCAACTTGAATAAAATTACGAATATTCTTATTTGTAAAAACATTGGACTGTAAGATAAGCGCAGATTCCTTGTCTTTATTGAAAATTTGTTCCGAGGATGCGATTGTGCTTTCGAAAATCTCCTTGATAACCAGATAATCAACTCTTTTGGACTCAATATCCTTTTGCGTAGTCAGCCAACTTTGAAATAATTTCACCGGGTGAACACTCATGGTCAACGATAACCGGTTGCGCAGTTTGTAGATGATTTCCCGGGCATGTTTCATATCGGCAATTCGGGGATCTCCGAGCGGACCAAGCAGAATTGCATCAAAATTATGACCGACTTCATGGATAAATTCATCGGGTATTGAAATCCCTGATTTGATGTAGTAATCGGCACTATAGGGAAAACTGCTGAACTCTATGCCGGAATTATATTTTCTGTTTAATGTATTGCTGACTTTTTCGACCTGGGATATCAAGTCGGGACCAATCCCATCACCGGCAATTACGGCAATTCGTACTGATGACATTGCATAATCTCCTAATATCGAAAAATATTATCATAATACGGTTCGGTGAGTCGATAGTCTCCAAACCCGGTTTCATCGATAAAAATAAATGTTCGGTTTATCTCATAATAGTACCAGACTTCATAGGGTTTTGAATCCAATTCAAAGGGATGTCTTTCGATGTCATTCGGCGGTCCAAACAGGATGAAAATCATTCCCATGTCTGTTTTCCACCCTTCCATAAAACCGGAAAAATGCTCATTCGCATAGCGCACTCGGCGGTAATACTCATTCATAAGTTCATTTTCTTCTGTACCGGGCGTTGGGTCGAGCTTATTCCAGAATCTGACGAATTTCTCTTTCTTTTCTTTTGGGCTGGCCTTTTTAATTTTTTTAATGTCTTTACTGCTGGCGATATATTTCACTTGCTCAATGGCCATATCCAGATCATCGATCAGTTTTGACATTCCTAACCACCTTAATTGAAATATCCGATCGCTTGAAACTTTCCAATCTCCCATTTCGATATCAACGGAAATTTTATATTTTGAATAACCCAGATTTTTTCGGTCGATTTTCATCCGTTTGTTGCTGATACCGGAAGCAAAAGTATCCATAACGGTACTTGACAGGATTTCTTTACCATCTGTTGTAAATATTGTATAGGTAATTTTGGCAGGTCCGCCATCGGATAATAAGTTAAAACTGACAATAAATTCCGGTTTTAAATCGTTGACGGTACCTTCGATTGAGGAAATATTATCGATTTCACCTTTTTCGTTGGTAAATTCCTTTTCAATGATATTGATATTGCTGAGTGTAATCGGTTTTTCATAAAATTTTCCGATTTCTACAGGTTCTTTGCGAATGCTTTTCTTTTTTGTATTTAGATCAAGGACGGCAATGGTTGATGAATATTTTCCCGGCAAGAGCCGAAATGATACTTCATTGATATCGAATAATTGCTGGGAATTGGTTTCCTGGAAGGATTCAGTCTCCAGAGATTGTTCCCATATTTTTGAGGCACACTTATTTTCATTTTCATCAATGATTAAAATGGATAACTCGTATTTTGCGGAATAAACATCATTCGTTTTAATAAACTGAATTGCATCAAAAGGTACTTTTGTTTTTATGATCACTTTAACCGAGTCTCTGCTGAGCATTGGGTATGTGCCAACTTCATAATAAAAACTAGGCAAACTTAATTTTTCATCTTCACTTGGTGGTTTAGATCGTTGTTTATTGCCCCCAACTAAGGAAGAAGTCATTGCACATATCAGAAAAATCGCGCCATAAAGTCTAATTTGCATATTGTCTCCAATTGTATCTGCTGAGTCCTTTGTCTGTTCCAAACCAGACATAATCCCCATCGATCCGAACTTTGTTGATAT
>Ga0268278_1001072_pt1 | contig 16797 bp, 24 predicted proteins | sample saktaG_3_FD_190135 | JGI IMG/M metagenome (GOLD analysis project Ga0268278, IMG submission 190135) | Saline water microbial communities from Sakinaw Lake, British Columbia, Canada - sak_2010_1_5_55m | ecosystem: Environmental > Aquatic > Non-marine Saline and Alkaline > Saline ... | reverse complement strand
ACACGCCCAGTTGTAAAGAGAAGTGCTGATGATTTTGGTGTTTTTAATCTTATAACAAGTCCTGGGAATTGCTCTGGATTATACTCTGTGTTTGGCAGAGTAGATGCTATTTTTTCTAGATTCAATGGATGCTGAAAGTCTGTAGAAACAACCATATTAACAATTTTTATTCCTTTAGCCATTTTTAAACCCCCTATAAAGCCTTTTTAAAGGCCTTTTTAAATGAATAAAAACTACTTACTCATAAATCTTTCGGTTTTTAAGCAATAATTAAGATTTTGGCCTTTTCCAGGCCCGATTAAAGAAAGATTTAAATAGAAGTTTATGCATATTTCATAAAAGGCTTAGATTTATAAAATTTAGTTGAAACAGTTTTATAAAAAACAAAAAGGAGGTTTAAAAATGGAAACATGGATATGGGTTGCTTTGGCAGTCGTAGTATTGGCCCTTCTCTATTATTTTTTCGTTATGAAGAAAAAATAGTTAATTAAAGGAATTTAAAGCCGTTAAGGCTTTTTTATGATTTTAATTAAATTGAACTTTATTTTTATTTATTTTATTTTTATTATTTGATTATTTGAAAATGGAACTAAATGTTAACTCTTTCATTAAAAGACCAAAAATAGGCCTTGTGCTTGGAAGCGGAGGTGCAAGAGGTATAGCCCATATTGGTGTGCTAAAGGTTTTAGAGAAAAATAATATTCCAATAGATTATATCGCAGGTGTAAGTGCAGGAGCATTTGTAGGGGCATACTATGCGCTTAATAGGAAAGTAGAAGGATTTGAAAAAATATGCCTTGGTTTAACAAAGAAAAAAATTCTTTCTTTTATTGACCCAATTAATCCAAAAAAGGCATTAATTGCAGGAAATAAACTTAAGCAAGAAATACGCAGAATATTAGAAAATAAAGATTTTAATGATATTAAAATCCCTTTAACAATTATTGCAACCGACCTTGAGAATGGCCAGGAAGTTCGTATAAAAAAAGGGAATCTAAGTGATGCTGTCAGGGCAAGTGTAGGCATTCCCGGGATATTTTATCCTGCGAGATTAGATGATAAATGGCTTGTTGACGGCGGACTTATAAATGCAACACCTGTTGATGTAGCCAAAGATATGGGTGCTGACCTTGTTATTGCTGTTGACTTAACAATGAGCAGCGAAGCAAGATTTAAAGAACCAACAATTGTTGGGACACTGATACAGTCATTTGATATAATGAGAACAGAGCTTACAAAACTAAAGATTCAATCAGTCAGGGATTTGGTTTTAATACAACCAACTATTGATGATAAAGATGAGATTGATGCATTAAGGTTTTATGAAGCAAAGCGATTTATAAAGGACGGTGAAGAGGCAGCTGAAAAGGCCATGCCTGAAATTAAAAGAAAAATAAAAGAATTTTCTTAAATTTTAAAAATTTATTTTTATTCTGATTTAAATAAGAAACGCGGTCTATACATATAAGTTGCTAAAAGCAGAGTTGCTGGTATTACTGCAAAGACCCATAAATTATTTTCTGGATAAACTTTATAAAATAGAAAAGATAAAAATGCAAAAAACAATCCTAACCATAAAATATACCTTATTTTTAAACCTCTTCTTACCCATTCTTTTCCCCATTTAGATAACTCAAAACGCTTTTGATGCGTGAGATAAATAATCATAATGATTGAAGCAATTATTATTAAAACTAATCCTTTTATTGATGCTCCTACAATTCTCAAGTATAATAAATAGGAAGCAATTATCACAGCAAAAACCGTTGCAAATATTTTTTCTAATATCTTTTTTCTATATCTCTCTTTTGTTATTGTCTGGTCTTTTATTCCTTCTTTTTGTTCCTCATGTTGCATATTCTCACCTTTTTTTCAAAATACGACACTATAATATTTAAAATTTTGCTTTTTAAAAAGCCTCGAGATTGATTTACCACAGATTTTTAAAAAAAATCTGGTAAAAACAAGTGCGATTCCTAGCCTTCGGCCGGAATCCCATAAATAAGTTAAGCCTCGAGAGGGATTTGCACCCCCGACCTGCAGATTACGAATCTGCTGCTCTGGCTAACTAAGCTACCGAGGCAGAGAATTAAAGCTGTTTTAGCAGCTCTTCTTTGCTTGGAAACTTCTTCTGGCACTCAAAGCACACAGCATGCTTTTTGCCTTTTTCATCCTTTACATAAGTGCCCAATATCTTTTTCAAAAAAGTCTCTTCAATCCTTTTCTTGCATATTTCGCATTTCATAAACTAAGGTTAAATTATGGCTTTATAAATCTTTTTAAGAAATTAAACTCATTTAAATTAAAACAAAAAGATATAAATAGTTTCAATAATTTCAAATTCTGGAAAGAGGATGATAGAAATAAGAATTCACGGAAGGGGTGGCCAGGGAGCTGTTACAACAGGCCAGATAATGGCAATAGCAGCTTTTGACGATGGCAAGCAGAGCCAGACATTTCCCATGTTTGGTGTTGAAAGATCAGGAGCCCCTGTTCAGGCATTTGCAAGGATTTCTGATGAAAAAATAAACATAAGGAGCCAGATATACAGCCCAGATATAGTCATTGTTTTAGATGCCTCTTTGCTTGAAACAGTTGATGTAACATCTGGCTTAAAAGAAAAAGGCACTTTAATAGTTAACACAAACAAAAAGCCTGCTGATTTAAACATAAAGGGAAACTTCAATGTTCATACTATTGATGCAACATCAATTGCATTAAAGATTTTTAGAAGGCCTATTGTAAACACACCAATGCTTGGGGCATTCTCCAAGATAACAAAAGAAATCTCATTAAAATCATTGGTTAGGGCAATTGATGAAACATTTTTAGAAACAAAAGGAAAGAAAATAGCTGAGCTTAACAAAAAGGCAATAACAGCTGTTTATAATCAAATAAAATGACAAAACCAAAAATAACAATCGGGGCAGTAATAGAGGAGCCAGGCTCAACAATAAAAAACAAGACAGGCGGCTGGAGGTCTTTCAGGCCAGTCATAGACCAGAAAAAATGCATAAAATGCGGAACCTGCTGGAAGTTCTGCCCAGATAATGCAGTAAGGAAAAACAAGAAAGGCAAGTTTGAAATTAATTATGATTATTGCAAGGGCTGCGGAATATGCTCAAAAGAATGCCCTGTTAAGGCAATAAAAATGGTGAAAGAGGAGAAATGAAAAAAGTAATTGAAGCAAGCACTGCTGTAGCACTTGGTGTAAAGCTATGTGAGCCAGGGGTAATTCCTATGTACCCCATAACACCACAGTTGGTCTAAGTAAATACTTAACCAGTGGATACGCACATAGTAGAGCGCCTTGCAGACTACATAAATGATGGCCTGCTTAAATCGGAGATGATTCATGCAGAGTCAGAGCATAGTGCAATTTCAGCAGCCTTAGGTGCAGAAGCAATGGGTGTAAGAGTATTTACAGCAACAGCTTCGCAGGGCCTGGCATTAATGCATGAAATTCTTTTTGTAGTTTCAGGAATGAGGCTTCCTGTTGTAATTGTCGTAGCAAACAGGGCTTTAAGCGCTCCAATAAACATCTGGAACGACCAACAGGATTCAATATCAGAGCGTGACTCAGGATGGATACAGCTTTATGTTGAATCAGCACAAGAAGCACTTGACACAGTAATCCAGGCATATAAAATAGCAGAAAACAGAAAGGTTTTATTGCCAGTCATGGTCTGCTTAGATGGATTTACTTTAAGCCATGTTTACGAGCCAGTTGATATTCCTGAGAAAAAAGATGTTGATAAATTCCTCCCAAAATACAATCCCTTATTCAAGCTTGATCCAGAAAAACCAATTACAATGGGCCCAATAGGATTCCCAAACACTTACATGGAATTCAGAAAAGCAACGCATGATGCAATGCTTGATTCAATAAATATAATAAAAGATGTAAACAATCAATTCAAGAAATCATTCAATCGTTCCTATGGAGACGGATTAATAGAAACTTATAAAATAAATGATGCTAAATATGCTATTGCAGCAATGGGCACTGCATGCAGCACAACAAGGGTTGTTGTTGATGAGCTAAGAAAACAAGGTAAGAAAGTTGGCTTAATAAAGATAAAATCATTCAGGCCATTCCCAAAACAAGAAATAATAAGCTGCTGTAAGAACATCAAGGGAATTGCAGTTATTGACCGCAACATATCATTAGGAAATGAAGGTGCCATGTACACTGAATTAAGATCAGCATTTTATAATCAAAAGAAAAAACCAATAATAAAGGGCTTTATTGCTGGCCTTGGCGGAAGGGACATAACCCCTGAGCATATTAAAACAGCTTTTAAAAAAATAGAAGACAGCAGTGACACTGATTGGTTGCTTTAGTTTTTTATTTCAGGAGACACAAATGACAGCAGCACATCATTTAATAAAAGAGTTCCACATAAAGAATGTTTGTGGATATTGCGGAAAAAAACTAAAAGGAGAAAATTGGAGTTCAGAGTTTGAAGCAGAGATTCATTACAAAAAAATTGTTTGCTCTGAATGCAAATCAACAAACAGGGTTAAAGTTGATTTTCACGGCTCTGGCCATGACCATTGGGATGGCAATGGCTTTAAAATAAAGGCAGATGAAAGTTTGGAAAAAAAAATTAAAAACCAATAAAATGGAAAAAACAATTGCAGGAATTTCAACACAGGAATTGTTTGCATCAGGACACAGGGCCTGCGCAGGATGCGGCGTTGCTTTGGCAGCAAGGCACGCACTAAAAGCAGCTGGCAAAAACACAATAGTTGTTACTGCAACCAGTTGTTTAGAGGTATTTAGCACTCCATATCCAGAGACTTCCTGGAGAGTTCCATGGATACATGGTGCTTTTGAAAATGCAGCAGCAATTGCCTCTGGCATTGACAGGGCTTTAAAAACACTAGGCAAGCGAAAAGATATTAATCTTTTAGTCTTCGGAGGGGATGGAGGGACATTTGATATTGGCTTTCAGGCACTTTCAGGAGCAGCTGAGAGAGGCCAAAACTTCTGCTATGTCTGCCTTGATAATGCAGCTTATATGAATACTGGAATACAGCGTTCAGGAGCAACACCAAAATATGCATCAACAACAACAAGCCCTGCAGGAAAATTGATTCATGGAAAAACAGAATTCAAGAAGCCAATGCCATTTATAATGGCAGCACACGGCGCTTATGTTGCAACAGCTAACATAGCATTTCCCTTGGATTTTATTAACAAGGTTAAGAAAGGCCTTGCATTTAATGGGCCAGCTTATATTCAGGTTTATGTTTCATGCCCAACAGGCTGGAAATTTCTTAATAATATGACAATAGAAATTGCAAAGCTTGCCTTCCAATCCAATATAACTCCTATTTACGAGATTGAAAAAGGAATACTAACAATCTCAAAAAAGCCGGCAAATAAGATTCCTGTGAAGGATTACCTGAAAACACAGGGCAGGTTTAAGCATATGACAAAAGAAGAAATAAAAGATGTACAGAATCATACAGATGACCAGTGGCAAAGGCTTCTTGATATGGAAAAAAATAAAACAAGATTATTCTAATTAACTGATAATAGTCCCATTAAATTCTTTTTCATCTAAGAATTTCTTTAAATTATTTAAATCATTTCCTTTAATTATTACAACCTCAAGCCCGAGTTTTTCTGCTTCTCTTGCTGCTATTGGCCCAAAGGGAACATTAAGGCCAGGATTCCATTTATTTCCAACAAGTTTTCTTAACTCCTTCCATGACATTTCTTTTATTGGCCTTGCATCATGATTGTTTTTTGGCTCTTTGTCATAAACATAAGAAATATCGCTCATATTAATAACTGTTTTAACATTGAAGTTTTTTGCGAGAAGAACAGCATCATAGTCACTGCTCCAGCCAGGCTTCCATCCTGCTGCAATCAAAACCTTTTCCTTGAAATTAACCTTGTCATTAGGGTTATGGATTACAACTTCGTGAACATCTCCAAGAAATAATGTTTTTACAAGCTGTGCATTAAGCCTTATTGTATGTATTCCAATCCAATCCAGATCATCATTCCTTACATTGCTTACTTTTGCAGCAGCTTCTTGATAAAGTCTGCAGGTTTTTCCTCCGCCGCAGACAATAATTGCCTTGTTTCCTTTTTCAACAAAATCTATTATGATTTTTTTGAAATCTTTTAGAAACTCAACATCTATTTTGTCAGGAATTATTATTGAACCACCTAATGATATCACAATTGTTTTTCCCATATTAACCTCCAACTCCAATAAATATTATTCCAATTATTATTGTTATTATGCCAAGCCATTTTAGCTTATTCATTTTCTCATTCAGGAATTTCATTGACAACAGGCAAACCCAGATATAAGAGGCTGCACATAAAGGGTAAAGCACAGAGAGCTCTCCACCAGTTAATGCTATTATAAAAAATATAGATGAAATACCATAAAACAAAAATCCTAAAATCAGCTTATGATTTTCTATGAGTTTCTTAATATTTAGTGAAAGTGTTTCAGACCCTATCTTAAAATAAAGTGCTCCGAAAGCTCCAATAATTGTTGCAAACAAAACCATTAATATTGCCCATAAATATGTTGCCATTTCAGCTTGCACCCCTTCCTATTAAGCTAATGCCAATTATTATTGTTATAACACCTGCCCATTTCCATGAATTCATGATTTCATTAAGAAAAATAATAGATAAAAAGCTTACCCAGATAAACGATGTTGCAATAATAGGGTAAAGCACAGATAATTCCCCATGCTTTAATGCAATAACCAAAATTACAGCACCCAGGAAATAAAGAACAAGCCCGGTTACCAATGGTAAATTGCCTAATAGCTTTAAAATACTAAAACTTAGATTTCCTGAGCCAATCTTGAGAAATATCTGGCCTGCTGCAGTAAGGAATGTGCACAATAAAACAAGCGCTATTGCCTCTTTTTTTGTCTTCATAAAATATTTTAAAACTCCCCATTCATATAAATAACTTTTGGATTTAAATTCCATAAAATGATAAGTTATATAAATAAATAATATCTTAAACTATTAGAGGATTGAATGTTAATAAATAACTTAATAATATTTTTAATAGCATGCATTGTGCTTGTAATAAGCGGCAACTTACTTGTTAAAACCCTTACAAAGATAGCTGCCTTTCTAAGACTAAGCGAGTTTGTTGTTGGCTTTATAATAATGGCCTTTGCAACCTCCATACCTGAACTATTTGTGGGCATAACATCTGCTCTTGCAAAAAATTCTGCACTGGCACTTGGAAATGTGATTGGAGCAAATATAATAAATTTAACATTAGTGATAGGCATTGCAATACTTCTTGGAAGGGGAATAAAAATTGAGAGCAAGAAAACAAAGACAGATGCACTCTACATGGTTTTTATTGCTTCACTTCCAATGGTTTTAATGATAATTGGCGGTTCTTTATCAAGGATTGATGGAATTATTTTGTTAGCTGCGTTTGTTATTTATGCAAGAAGAATCTTAAAACAAAGGAGATTATTTAAAAAAGAGGTTGAGGATGGCATTAAAAGGCCTGAAATTATCCTTACAACAATATTGTTTATCTTCAGCCTCGCCTTATTGTTTTTAAGTGCAAGATTTGTTGTGGGATATGCAACCTTGCTGTCTTTTGATTTAGCACTGCCGCCAATAATTGTTGGATTATTTATTATATCAATAGGAACTACTTTGCCAGAGCTTACATTTGGAAGCAGGGCAGTTCTGGCAGGGCATTCAGAGATGGCCCTTGGAAACTTAATTGGCTCTGTGATTGTAAATTCAACACTTGTCTTGGGAATAACTGCAATCATATTTCCAATTACTGCAAATATACTTCTATTTTCTGTAAGTGCAATATTTATGGTTATAGTTGCATTCTTATTTGCAACATTTGTTGAGAGCGGCAATAAACTATATGTTAAGGAAGGAATATCCTTGATTCTGCTTTACATATTCTTTGTTATTATTGAGTTCTACATAAATACAATATGAAAATAAGAAAATACAAGCTAGAGGACAGGAAAGAAGTAGAAAGCATACATTTTGAAACAGGTTTTCTCGGGAAATCAATGGAGAAATTTCTTACAAGGCATGAAGAGTGGGATGAAGAAATAAAATACTATCTTGAAAATGAGCCAGAGAGCATTTTTGTGGCTGTTTATAATGATAAGGTTGTTGGCTATCTAATTGGGTTCTTGGATGATTCAAAGCACAAAATAACATCAGATTTCATTAAAAGAACCATAATTAATCTGATAAAAGCATCTTTTATGCCTGCAAAGGACAGGAAATTCTGGACAGGCAGGATAAAGTTCCTTTTCAGGGCTGTTTTAGGAATTTCTGAAGAAAGAAAATTAAAGGTTCCGAAGAATGCAGGCCATCTCCACATAAATCTTTTGCCAGAGGCAAGGGGAAAAGGCATTGGCTCAAAACTCCTGAAAATGTTTTTTAATTATGCAAAAAAGAATGGAACAAAAACAATTCATGCTGATGGATTTGAGACAAGGCTGAACCAAAACAAAAATTTCTGGCTGAAAAACAATTTTAGGGAATACTCAAAAGTAAAGACAAGCTATTGGCAGGAGCAATATCCCAATGAAGTGATTTATTCTGTATGCTATGTAAAAAAATTGTAATTTTCATCAATATTTAAATACCATTGATTGTTCTAGTGTTATATGGCAGATTATAATAAGGAATATTTCAATGAGATTATTGGGATTTTGAAGAAAAAAACACTCTCAAAGCAGGAAATTTCTAATTTAAAGACTCGGCTATGCAGGAAATATAAGATAGACATCCCAACAGACATAAGAATATTATTAAGTGCAGATGCAAAAGACCGCAGATTGCTTAAACATCTGATAACAAAGCCAACAAGGACTATTTCTGGTGTTGCTGTTTGTGCTATTATGACAAAGCCAATAAAATGCCCTCATGGAAAGTGTACTATCTGCCCCGGCGGTCCTGGGTCAATTTTTGGAGATATGCCCCAGAGCTATACAGGAAAGGAGCCAGCAGCAAGGCGCGCTATAAGAAATAATTTTGATCCTTATCTGCAGGTTATGAACAGGCTTGAGCAGTATATAATGACTGGCCATGTTCCTGACAAATTGGAGCTTATTATAATGGGTGGAACTTTTCCAAGCTTTAAAAAAACATATCAGGATTACTTTATCAAATATGCATTAAAGGCAATGAATGATTTCTCTAAAATGTTTTTCAGGAATGATAATCTTAATCTTGAGAATTTTAAAAAATTCTTTGAGATGCCTGGAAATTTTCAGGATGATGCACGTGTTAAAAGGATTCAAAATAAATTAATAAAACTAAAAAACAAAACAACTCTTGAAAAAGAGCAGAAAAGAAATGAAAACTCTAAAATAAGATGTGTTGGCCTTACAATTGAGACAAGGCCTGATTTTGCAAAACAAAAACATGCTAACCAGATGCTAAGGCTCGGGGCAACAAGAGTCGAGCTTGGTGTCCAGACTGCTTATGATAATATTCTTGAAAAAATAGAGAGGGGGCATACTGTAAAAGATTCAATTGATGCAACAAAAACTCTAAAAAATCTTGGCTTTAAGATAAATTACCATATGATGATTGGCCTGCCTGGCTCAGGCAGGAAAAAAGATATTAATTCTTTTAAAAAAATATTTTCAGACCAAAGCTTTAGGCCGGACATGCTTAAAATATATCCCTGCATGGTTTTAAAAGGAACAAAACTTTATGAGTTATGGAAAGATAAAAAATATATTCCTACAACCACTGAGGAAGCAGTTGGAATAATAACTGAGATAAAGAGGTTTGTTCCGCTGTATGTAAGAATCATGAGAGTTCAGAGAGATATTCCAACCTACTTGACAGAAGCAGGAGTTAATAAAACAAACCTAAGGCAGTACATTGAAAAAGAATTAAAAGAAAAGAAAAGAAAATGCAATTGCATACGCTGCAGGGAAATTGGCCACAAGCTGAAAAAAGAAAAAATAAATTTAAAAAATATAAAACTAAAAGTGCTTGAATATGATGCGAGCAATGGAAAAGAGTTTTTCATAAGCTATGAAGATGTAAAAAATAATGCATTGATTGGATTTTGCAGGCTAAGGTTTCCATCGCAAAGCTTAAGAAAGGAAATAACAGGCAAATCAACACTTATAAGGGAACTTCATGTCTTTGGCTCTGCAATCTCAATTGGAAAAAAAGGAGATATACAGCATGCTGGCTATGGGAAGAAAATATTAAAAAAAGCAGAAGATATATCAAAGAAAAACAAAAAAAATAAAATTGTCGTAATCTCAGGCATTGGAGTAAGAAATTATTACAGAAAGCTTGGCTATAAAAAGCAGGGGCCTTACATGGTCAAATATCTAAAATGACAAGAATACCTGGAACAGAAGATATTGGAATAAAGGAAAAGTTTGAAGAGAGATATAGGGCTTTATCAGGAGATAATTACGAGAAATTCATAGAAGCATCTTTATCGTTTATGAGAAAAAGCATAAGGGTCAATACCTTAAAAATAACTGTTGATGAGCTTAAAAAAAGGCTTGAAAAAGAGTGGAATCTAACCCAGATTCCCTGGTGCAAAGAGGGTTTTTTTATTGAGCACAGGAAAGGGGAGAGAAGAGACATTGGAAACCTTATTGAGCACAATCTTGGCTATTTTTATGTTCAGGAAGCAGCATCAATGATTCCGCCTGTTGTTCTTGATGCAAAGCCAGATGATATTATTTTAGATATGTGTTCTGCTCCGGGCTCAAAAACAACTCAGCTTGCTGCGATTATGCAAAACAAAGGGGTTTTGATTTCAAATGATTCTGATTACAAGAGAATGGCCCCATTGAGCTTTAACATTCAAAGGACAGGTGCAACAAATACATTGGTTACATTAATGGAAGGCAGATTCTTTAAAATTCCTTTTGATAAAATACTATTAGATGCTCCCTGCTCTGGAACAGGAACAATAAGAAAAAGCCTAAAAACACTTAAGATGTGGAATCCGAACATGGTTAAGAGGATTGCAGGAACGCAGAGGCAGTTGATTGATGTTGCATTCAACTGCTTAAAGCCAGGCGGAGTGATGACCTATTCAACATGCACCCTTGAGCCAGAAGAAAACGAGGCAATAATTGATTTCTTATTAAACAAATATGAAAATGCAAAGCTGGAAAAAATTAACCTTAACATAAAGCACGGCCCAACAGTAAAAGAGTTCAATGGCCAGAAATACAATAAAGAAGTTGAGAAATGTTTAAGAATCTGGCCTCAGGACAATGACACATGCGGCTTTTTTGTTGCGAAGATTAGCAAAACAAAAACTTTATAATCTTTAACTTCCTGATAATAGTTATGGCATCTCATTTCATGAAATTTGTGCATTTTGTAAGGCCTCTTTCAAAAAAGGAAAAAGGTTATGTGTCTGAGCTGGATAAATACCTTGAACCAAGGGATTTGAAGAGAATAAAGAATCTTCTGAAGAACAAAAAGATTGGTGTTTCTTTCTCAAGCCTTGGTATTTCTGAGAAGATTGGAGATGATGTTTTATTTCCACAGCTTAATCTGGCTTTAGAAGATAATGAGTTACAATTATTTGTAGAAAAAACAAACAATGAGATTGAGGAAAAGCTTAAGAGAAAGACATTCAGATTGTTTTCTGAGAAGGCAAAAACAATAAAAGAATTTATTGCGCCAAATATTTTTGGAATGGAGCTGATAAAAGAGGCAGCTGCTTTACAATTGTTTGCAACAGAACCTGTGCATATACTTCTTCTTGGAGACCCTGGAACAGGAAAAACAGATATACTCAGGTCAGCAAGTAAGTTGCATCCAATAACATCATTTGGCCTTGGCTCCGGAGCTTCTAAAGCAGGGCTCTCAGCTGCTGTTAAGGGAAACGAGATAATAAAAGGCCTACTTCCAATGGCAAACGAAGGAATATGCTGCATTGACGAGCTTAATCTTATGAAAAGAACTGACTATGCTGCTTTGTATTCTGCAATGGAAAAAGGATTTATCACTTATGACAAGGCAAACAAGCATTTTCAGCTTGATGCAAAGGTAAGGGTTATTGCAACTTCTAACCCTAAAGGGGACAGATTTGTTGGCAATATAATAAGCATATTGAAACAGCAGATTCCATTTGATTCAGCTCTTTTAACAAGATTTCATTTAGTATTTTTAATAAGAAAGCCTGGGCTTGAAAGGTTTGCAAAAATAACAGAAAAAATAGTCCGGGATGATAAGATGAAAGTCAACATAAAAGACATGGAATTCATAAAGGATTATGTTGATTTTGCAGAGCAGGTTGATGTTGAATTTCCAAAAGAGCTTGAAAAGCAGGTTGTTGATTTTTCAACAGAGCTGAAAAAAGATGAAAAGAAATATCTTATTGAAATCTCGCCAAGGATTGTAATTGGCCTCATGAGGCTTGCAAAGGCCGCAGCAAGAATGGAATTAAGAAAAACAGTTACAAAAGAGGATGTTGACAAGGCAGAAGAAATAATAAAATTCGGCCTTCAGATAAAAAGAGAATGATTTCTATTTCTGTTAATAAATCAAATTAAACTATTTTCTGCCAAAACCATTAAATTTATAAACATTGACAATTATCAATATGTAAATATGGAAAAATCACTTAAAATCTTAAAAGCCCTGTCAGATGATACAAGGCTGAAAATAGTAAAATTTCTTTTAAATGGAGAGAAATGCGTTTGCGAGATAATTCCGCATGCAAAAAGAACACAGTCAACAGTTTCAATCCAATTAGGCAAATTAAAAAGCTGCGGGATCCTGGAATCAAGGAGAGAGGGCAAAAAGATTTTTTACAAAATCAAGGATTACAGGGTTTGTGATGTTTTCAGGGCATTAGGCAATACTAAAGGAAAGATTTTTAAAAAAAGTTGTTGCACGAAAAATAGAAAGGAGGATTAATCATGAAAGTAGTTATCTATACCACACCAATATGCCCATACTGCATTATTATAAAAAACTATCTTAAGAAAAACAACATTAGTTTTGAAGAAATAGATGTTTTAAAAGAGCCGGAAAAAGGAATTGAAATGGCTGAAAAAAGCAAGCAGGAAAACGTGCCTGTTACTGAAGTGGATGGAAAAATTATCACAGGGTATGACCTTAAGAAACTAAAAGAGGCACTGGGAATAGAATGAATCCTGTATTATCACATATAAAAAAATTTTTCAAATCCAAATTTAATATTTACTTAGTCATAGCATTAGTGCTCATTGGGGCATTTGCACTTGTTTTTACAAGTGAGCCAAAAATAAGCCAGGATGACGGATTCTCAGTCATATTCTTTTATCTTCCTACATGCCCTCATTGCACTGAACAAAAGCCAATATTCAATGAGCTTAAAGAGGAAATGAAAGATGTAAATTTCTATTCATATGATGCTTCATCCAAAGAAGGCTCTGCATTATTTTACAGGTTGTCTGCAGAATCAGGGCTTGATACTTCAAAACTTGCAGTTCCTACAATCTTTGTTGAAAAGCACCCTTTAATAGGGGTTCATTCCAAAGAGCAAATCAAAGAAGCCATACAGGAATGCAAGGAAAAGTGCATTGATGATGGAAACCATCATGTTATGTCTCAGGAAGTAAAATCAGGTTTTAAAGATTTTGAATTGCCTTTTATTGGAAGAACAGACTTAACAGCTTTTTCAATACCTGTCTTGGCAATAGTCCTGGGGCTTATTGACGGCTTTAATCCCTGCGCCATGTGGGTGCTTGTATATTTGATAGGGCTTTTGATAGGCATAAAAGACAGGAAGAAAGTATGGATTATTATTGGCAGTTTTGTTCTTGCTTCAGGAATTCTTTATTTCATTTTCATGACTGCATGGATAAACCTATTTCTCTTAATAGGATATATCAGGATTTTAACTATAATCATTGGGCTTATTGCATTGGGCGGAGGAATAATTCATTTAAAAGAATATTTCACAACTAAAGGCAATCTAAATTGTGAAGTGGGTGATGAGCAATCACATGAAAAAACAATGACTAAAATCCAGAAAGTAATTTCACAGCCTATTTCAGCTGTAATTATATTCTCAATAATTGGGCTTGCTTTTGTTGTCAACTCAGTTGAGTTTGTATGCTCTTCCGCAATACCAACTGTTTTCACGCAAATACTTGCTATTAGCGGGTTATCAACTTTGCAGCATTATTTATACATAGGATTATACACTTTGTTTTTCATGCTGGATGATCTGGTTATTTTTAGCATGGCTGCATTTGCAATCAGCAGCTCTTTTGGAGAAAAATATGCAAAATATTGCAGATTACTTGGAGGAATTATACTTGCTATATTGGGAATTATATTAGTTTTTGCACCAAATCTCTTAAGATAAGGGGGGAACAATGCCAAATACAAAAGAAAAAATAATATTTGAACCGAGAAACAACTATAATCACGAGCCTGATGAATCAATATTGTATGATACAATAATTATTGGGACAGGTGTAACAGGCTTAGCATCAGCTATGTATGCTGCAAGATTAGGGCTCAAAACTCTGATAATTGGAGAAATGCCTGGAGGAACAATAGCACTAACAGGAACTGTGGAAAATTACCCTGGCTTTGTTTCAATAGACGGCCAAGAACTTGCCCAGCTCATGGAAAATCATGCAATGGATTATGATGTTGATGCCCTTATAGATATAGTTGAAAAAATTTCTGTAAAAGGGAAAGAAATGTTCACAGCCCATCTTGAAAAAAAGGCATTTAACAGCAAAACCATTATTTTTGCAACAGGCACTAAAGTAAGAAAATTAGGTGTTCCCGGAGAAAAGGAATTTTTTGGAAAAGGAGTTTATTACTGCGCGCTTTGCGATGCCCATCATGTAAAAAACAAAATCATCGCAGTAATAGGTGGAGGGGATAGCGCTGTAAAAGAAGCTAATCTGCTTACAGAATATGCAAAAAAAATCTATATCATAAACAATGAAGAGAAACTTCATCCGGAATTCTCAAACTCTAAAAAATTACAGGAGCATATTAAACAAGGTAAGATAGAGGTCATAAACAGCATTGAAGTAAAAGAGATAAAAGGACAAGGCCATGTTGAGAAAATTGTTTTTAATAAGCCATACAAAGGAAGCACAGAATTGAAATTAGAAGGTGTATTTATTTATATAGGGCTTATCCCGCTTAGCAAATTAGCAGATGATGCAGGAATTAATTTAAATGATAAAGGAGAAGTAATAATTAACCAGAATTCTGAGACAAACATTCCTGGATTTTATGCTGTAGGCGATGTCACAAACACTGAATTAAAGCAGGCAATCATTGGAGTCTCGCAAGGTGTGACTGCTGCATATTATGCTTACAGATATATAAACCAATAGTTCTAAGAGGGAAAAATGAAAATTAAAATTTTAGGAACAGGATGCCCAAAATGCAAAAAGCTGGAAGAAAACGCAAGAGAAGCACTAGATAATGCAGGCAAGAAAGCAGAAATCATCAAAATAACAGATATTAATGAGATTGTTGATTATGGCGTTATGTCAATGCCTGCAATTGTGATTGATAATAAACTTAAATGTTCCGGCAGAATACCAGATATTGAAGAAATAAAAGAGTGGCTTAAATGACTAATAAAAGAAATATACAAGGAGTTTTAGTAATACTTATTCTATTGATAGGGATTATAACTATTTCAGGATGCTCAGCAAAAGGAAATTCTATTAATAATTCTATAACATCAAATAATGCTCAATTATCTGGAATTGAAAAAATAGAATTATTCCATTTTCACTTAACACGCCAATGTTATTCCTGCGTAACACTGGGCAATTATGCAGAAGAGACTGTAAAGACTTATTTTGCTGATGAACTTGAATCAGGCAGAATTGTTTTTGGCCATATCAATGCAGAACTTCCTGAAAATAGGGTGCTTGCTATGAAATATGGGGCAACAGGCTCTTCATTATGGATTGGAGTTTACAGAAAAGATGGAAGCTTTTCAAAAGAAGAAAATACTAATATTTGGTATAAAATAAATGATAAGCAGGATTATATGGATTATTTAAAACAGGTTCTTGAGCAAAAACTTAGTGACAGTTAAAATGGAGATAATAACTTTTATGGAAACAATGGGCATGAGTGATATTGCCTTGGTTGCAGCTTTTTTTATAGGGTTAATGACTGCAATAAGCCCCTGCCCTTTAGCAACAAACATAACTGCCATTGCATATATTTCCAAAAAAATAGATAATGGGAAGCATACGCTGATTACTGGCTTTATTTATACTCTTGGAAGGATGCTGACTTATGTTGGCCTTGCATCCCTGATTGTTTATGTTGGCCTGAATGTTCAGGCAATCTCCCTGTTTCTGCAAAAATATGGTGAAAAAAGTCTAGGTCCAATATTGATATTTATTGGATTGGTTATGCTGGATATAATCAAGCTGAATTTTGTTAAAGGAAGTAAAAAATTAAATAACTTTAAAGAAAAATTGTCTGAAAAAGGGTATCTTGGAAGTTTTATCCTGGGAATTATTTTTGCATTGGCTTTTTGCCCTTTTAGTGCGGTTTTATTTTTTGGAATGCTGATCCCGCTTGCCCTGAAATTTGGTGATGGCATATTAATCCCATCTGTATTTGCATTTGCTACAGGACTGCCGGTAATACTGTTTTCATTTGTGCTTGTATATAGTGTTTCAAAGCTTGGGAATGTAATGAACAAGGTTCAGATGTTTGAAAAATATATGAGATATATTGTTTCCATAATCTTTATTTTGATTGGTGTTTATTATACAATATTAATCTGGTGGCTTTAAATGTTTATAGGA
>Ga0268278_1001062_pt1 | contig 16887 bp, 16 predicted proteins | sample saktaG_3_FD_190135 | JGI IMG/M metagenome (GOLD analysis project Ga0268278, IMG submission 190135) | Saline water microbial communities from Sakinaw Lake, British Columbia, Canada - sak_2010_1_5_55m | ecosystem: Environmental > Aquatic > Non-marine Saline and Alkaline > Saline ... | reverse complement strand
GAATAATGGAAAACAGAACCATGACGGTTCCCATCCAAAACCACCAAGTCTGTGGATATTGCCGCAGAAGTGTAAAAAATATGGCAATGATAATCAGTATGATCGGATAAGAAATAAGAATACCTTTGACCTGTTCCCAGAGCCAGGAGAAAAATTGTTGATCACTTAATTGATAGCGATGCTCGATGATAAAACCGGAGATGACATTTAACGGGAATAGTATAGCGGCTTCGATCATTCCGATTGAAGTAATGAATACGAATAGTACCAGGTAATCGTTCTGAACATAATTCCGGATAAATTCTTCGATTTTTACGGACAAGCCACAACTTACAATTATAACCAGAAATCCCAGGCCGATAATGAACTCAAAAACTGATAACAGAAGTTTCGTTCGTTGATACTGTTTACTGTGACTTGATATTTCCGGTTTACTTGTCGGGATTTTATTCATGAATATGTTCCTGAAATGATAAAATGCCTGTCTCAATTACCGCAAGACAGTGATAAACAAAAGATTTGAAATAGGTTGAATTAAGCGAGTTTTCGCTTCATCTCCGCCAGTATCACGACATGATTGCGCTCTTCGTCAATAATTTTATCGACAAGGCCATGTTCACTTTCAGGAATCAGGTTTTTTACCTCTTTGTAATAGTGAACCGTATCGAGCTCTTTGTCAATCGCAAATAACAGGGCGACGTTTTTGTCATTTATACCGGCAATTTTACTTTTAATATCCGCATCTGAAAAAATCAGGTTTTCGGTGTAGGCTTCCAGGTACGCTCTATAGTCAGCATTACTGGGTTCCGGTAAAGAAATCGAGCCCATCCGGGTTGCCAGTTTTTCAAATGTCTTTTTATGTTTTACTTCCTCGTCAGCGAGAAAAGTGAAGAGTTCTTTGACCTCGGGGTCAGGGATTTTCTTGGCTGTTTCCCGGTAGAAATATTCACCATTCACTTCGATTTTGACGGCAAATTCGAAAATATCTTTTACAGAAAAGAGAGTCATAACTTTCTCCTTTTATGAACTGTGTTGGAGCCGGACAATGAAACTCCGGCCTGATAATCAATGCAAAAACGGAAGTTTATTCTTTTTCGAATTCGTCTTTGCCAACACCACAAACCGGGCAGACCCAATCGTCGGGAATATCGTTAAAAGACGTACCGGGTTTGATACCATTATCCGGATCACCGTCTTCCGGATCGTATACATATCCACATACTGAACAGACATATTTTTCCATTGATAGCCTCCTTCAATTCGCTGTTAATTATATTTAAAAATCATGGATTAACCGTAGTCAAAGTTATAAAAACCGGCCGTTGAAACCAATCAATAATTTAGAAAACCTGTTCGACGGCTTTAACTTCCGGGAGTTCTTTTTTTAATTTATTTTCGACACCCATTTTTAACGTATAGGTGCTCATTGGACAACTGCCGCAAGCGCCTGTCAGGCGAACCTTAACAATACCATCGTCAGTAACATCGACCAATTCGACATCACCACCATCGGCCTGTAGAAACGGGCGGACAGCCTCGAGTACTTTTTGGACTTTCTCTTTCATATTTCTACCTTTCTTAGTATTTGATTGTATTAATAGTTAATTGAAATCCATCCGGGTAATAAATTAAGACCAATCATGTCCTTATCCAAATAGATTTGATTCTGGTCACGGGGTTACATTTTTTATTAGATATGGAGATATTCCTTGACAACGATGAAATCCATCAATAATCTAAGAAGCAGAATTAATATTTAATAATGGAGTAACATATGGCTGAGAACCAGACAAACAAATCAAATTTTATCACAGGATTACTACTCATCCTATTGGGTGTATTTTTACTTAGTGCCCAGTTTGGATATATCTGCTGGGAAAATCTTTGGCCGTTTTTTCTAATCGTCGGCGGTATTTTGTTTTTTCTTGGTTTTTTACTGAATCGCAGGAATTTTGGTTTATTAATGCCCGGTTCGGTACTGACGGTTATTGGACTATTGTTTTTGTATACGAATGCCGGCCGCTGGTACGAAATGGAACAACTCTGGCCGACATTTATCCTGGCGCCGGGAATCGGTTTTATCCTGATGTATCTGTCCGGTCCAAAAGGGAACGGTCTGTGGATACCAGCGATAATATTATGTACAATTGCATTGGTATTTTACGCCCGGTTCTGGTTTATTTTTCGATACTGGCCAGTCATCCTGATCGCTGTTGGTTTGTACATTTTGATCAATGCAAATAAAAGGAAACCAAAATCCGAATCAAAAGATCCTGTGGATTTCACGGGCAATCACAATGCCTGACCCACAGGAGTTTGAAAATATTTGTATTCGTTGCGGTGGATGTTGTGGGATTTTCGATGGCGATCCCTGCGAACATCTGCGCCGTGATGATGAGGGAACGACGTATTGTATCATCTATGAAAATCGACTTGGCTGGCACCACACCGTCGGCGGTCGGGAAATGGAATGTGTCCCGATCATGGATAAATTATCGGAAGAGTGGATCGGCGACCATATATGTGCTTATAAACGGCTGTATCTAGAAAAATAATCAATAACCCTTTACTCTAAAATAAATACTTGACTTTTCATTTGACAATAATTATTTTGTCATGTGTTTTGACAATAAATAATTTGTTAAAAGGTGTGCGATGAAAATAAGAACCGGAAACCCTGTCAGAGGTGATAATTTTTTCAAGAGGGAAATCCTTATTGAAAAACTTTGGGATATGATTGAATCCGAAAGTAATATTTTACTCGTTGCTCCGAGAAGAGTTGGTAAAACGTCTATCATGAAATATCTTGAAGATCATCCAAAGGATGACTATCATTTCATTTTTCTAGATACTGAATCAGTAAATAATGAAAATGAATTCTACCAACGGTTATTATCAAAGCTTTTATCTTCTGATTTTGTAAAGAGAAAAGAAAAACTGTTAGCACTTATAAAAGAACATTCGCCATTCATTAAAAAGATTGGAACAGATGGCGTTGAGTTCGATTACAGTAAAGAATTAAACTATCTGAGCGAATTCTTAAGAATTGTTCAAAAAATCGGACTCGGTGAACAAAAACTAATATTTCTATTAGATGAATTTTCACAAACAGTTGAAAATATTAAGAACGACGAGAGTGAACAAAAAGCGATCCATTTTTTACATACAAACAGAGAACTGCGACAAGATAAGTTGCTGGAAAAGAATATCCAGTTTATTTATTCTGGTTCTATAGGGCTGGAGAATATTGTCCGTAGAATCAATGCGACTAAAACCATAAATGACTTAGTTCCAATCAAGGTTAATCCACTTACATCAGGAAAAGCTGAAGAAATGATTCACAAACTTTTAGACGATGTGGATTTTACGCTAAGTCGAGGACAAATTGATTATATTATTGAAAAAATTGAATGGCTGATTCCCTTCTATATACAGCTGACAATACAGGCTATAAAGGATTTATATAAGAATAATGACAATGGTGAAATCACTGACACCATTATTGAAGAGGCGTTTGATGAAATTATTACCCAACAGAATTGTTTTGAGAACTGGCATTCTCGCTTGAAGACATTGTTTAAAGCGGAAGAATATAATTTTGCCAAGGATCTATTAAATAAAACGGCTGCACATGCCTATGTCGAACTCAACGAGATTCGCGATATCGCAGTGAAAGATAATTTTACCGAGGACTATCTTGAAGTGCTGAATTACCTGGTGTACGATGGCTATATTAATAATACCGAAAATTTAAAGATATATCGGTTTAATTCACCGATTTTAAGAATGTGGTGGTGGAAATATGTCGCAAACTAATATCCCGAACATTTACAATCCCCGTAATATGACCAGTCGACAACTGATCGAAAATTTTGTCGTACGGCTGGATATTTTCAGGGAGATATTCGATGATATCAAATCATCAAAGATGCAGCATCCCGAACAAAATTTTATCATTCAGGGAATAAGAGGGCAGGGAAAAACAACGTTGTTGCTGAGAGTAGCATATGAAATCGAAAATGATCCGGAATTAAACCAGTTATTAATACCCGTGAAATTTTCTGAAGAACAGTATCATATCAGAAAATTGTACAATCTATGGGAATCCACAGCCGAATACATCAGCAGTTATAAGGGATTTGAAGATCTTCCCGATAAGATGCAGGAAATAAAGTTTGATGATGATTATGAAATTCGTTGCTTTCGGTTATTGGAAAAATTTCTCAAGCAAAACCGGAAAAAGCTGGTCCTTTTCATTGACAATATTGATGCGATTTTCAATAAATTTTCAAAAAAAGAACACCACAGATTACGAGAAGTTTTAATTGAATCTACCGAATTCAGAATAATCGGTGCGTCGGCGGTCAGTCTGGAGTTCCATTATGACTATGGGAAGCCATTTTATGAATTTTTCAGAATGCTCCTACTCAAAGGCTTGAACCGGGAAGAAACAAAGACACTGCTGTTGAGTCTGGGCAGGCATTATAAACAGACCCAGATTGAGAGAATCATCAGAGACCAACCGGGCAGAGTTGAGGCATTGCGCCGAATCACGAGCGGAGTGATCAGAACAATCATTATTTTGTATAGTATTTTTGCAGATGAAGAGGAAGGCAACGCCTTTCAAGACTTGGAAGATACACTCGATAAAGTGACGACACTCTATAAACATCGGATGGATAGCCTTTCCCCTCAGCAACAGGAAATAATGGATTTCATTGCGCTGAGCTGGGATGCCGTGAGTACAAAGGAGATCGCCCAAAAAACAAGAATCGAAAGCAAGGCGGTTTCGGCCCAGCTAAAATTTCTCCAGAAAAACCACCTCATCGAACAACAAGCTACCAGTACGAAAAATCATCTCTACCGACTATCGGAACGATTCTTCAATATCTGGTATCTTATGCGACACGGGCGGAAGCGGGAAGAAAACAGGGTCCGTTTTCTGGTGGAGTTTCTGCAAATCTGGTGTGATGATAAGGAAATCACGAACCGGACACACAAACAGACGGAAGCCATTCAAAAAGGAAAAATATATGAAAAGCAAGCGCTCTATATGTCTGAAGCATTAGCCTGTGCCATTGAAGACAGGAAATTGCAAGATCGTTTGGTCAAGCAAGCCAGAAGTTACCTGCAAAATCGCAATCCTGAATTGCTGAATGATTTATCCGATTCTGATGATGAATTAAAAGAGAAAGCAATACAATTGATTGAGGGGCAAAAGGACAAAGAATCAGCAATTCAAAATCTGGAGAAAATAAAGCATAAGGAGATAGATGAGCTCAGAATGTTGGCGGATTATTATTTTTTAGATTTTAAGAAACCCAAAAAGGCAAAAATGTACTCATTGATGGCTATTGAAAAGGGTGATACAGAATCAATATTTAATTTAGCTCTACTTTATCAGACTGAGTTTAAGGATTTCAAAAACGCCGAGAAATACTATCTAATGGCCGTTGATAAAGATAATGATTCGGCGATGGTCAATTTAGCTCTGCTTTTTGAGATTGAGTTCAAGGATTTTAAGAAAGCCAAGAAATACTATCTAATGGCTGTTGGTAAAGGTAATGATATGGCAATGTTCAATTTAGCCCAACTTTATAAGACTGAGTTTAAGGATTTCAAAAACGCCGAGAAATACTATCTAATGGCTGTTGGTAAAGGTAATGATTTAGCGTTGGTCGGTTTAGCCCTACTTTATCAGACTGAGTTCAAGGATTTCAAGAAGGCTGAGAAATACTATCTCATGGCGGTAAATAAAGGTAGTGATGATGCGATGAACAATCTGGCATGGATGTATTATGAAAATAAGGTAAATAGAAATGAGGCACTTCTTTATTCAGAAAAAGGCTTTTTAAGAGATAATAGTATTTACAGAGCTCATACATATGCTGTGATTTTGCTCTGGAATGATCAGATTGATAAGGCGCTGGAAGTAGCCGGAGTATTTCTGGAAAACGAAGATGCGTATATCAATTTCACGAGTGATATTAGAGACTTTTTAATACTGCTGATTGCTAAAAAGCAGTATCATGAAACATTAAAGATATTCAATGAAAATCCATTCGATCTTAAGGAAAGGTATAAGCCGGTTTATTATGCGTTGATGAATTTTCTTAAAGACGATTATCCCAATGAATACCGGAAAATGGGGAGTGAATTAAAAGAGACGGTCGATGAAATCATCGAGAGAATAAATCAGATGGCGAAAGACTATAAATAATCGGTTACATACCGCCGCGGAATAGCCGCGACACATCATTGAATATTACAACAACCATCAACATCAGTATGATAACCAGGCCGACCTGCTGAATCCGTAATTTGGCTTTGATGGATAATGGCCGGCGCATGATGGATTCCGTAATAATGACAATCAAGTGACCACCGTCAAACGCGGGTATAGGCAAAATATTGATAAATGCCAGGTTCACGCTGATGATCGCCATCAGCCCCAGCAGGGAAGCCAGGCCCGATTTTGCGGATTCTCCTGCTAATTGAGCGATGAAAATAGGTCCGCCGATATTTTTCAGGGATTCTTCACCGGTCACGAGCATTTTCAGGGAAATGACAGTGACTCTCAGCCAGTACCAGGTATTCTCAAATCCGCTATCGATTGCTTCGAAAAAACCGGCGCTTCGATGTTCATACTCCGGGCTGATTCCAATCAGACCAACCTTGACCAACTTGGAACCCTTAAGAATCATATTGGATACGGTTGTCAGTGTTTGTTCATACTCCTGATTTTCATGCAGCCATCGAACAGATATTTCCTGTTCCGGTGCCATATGGATCAATTCGGTCATATCTTCCCAGCTGCCGATCTCAATGTCGTTTACGGCGAGAATTTGATCGCCGGCCTGAATACCAGCCTGATCGGCGGGAAATTCAGAAATGACTTCACTGATGATTGGTTCCGGGTTGGGATCATAGACACCGGAATGAATGGTTAAAACCATGAAAATAACCACCGAGAAGAGCAGGTTGAAAATGACACCGCCGGTAATGTACAGCGCTTTTTGATGGGTTTTTTTGGATTCATAGGCCCAGGGTTCGTTGCTGTTGACATTTTCGGTGTCCATACTTTCGTCAATAACACCGGAAACCTTTACATAGCCGCCCAGTGGAATTGCAGAAATACAGTAGTCGGTATCACCGATTTTTTTACCAACCAGACGAGGAGGAAAGCCGATGGAGAACCGCTCAACTCGCATCCCGGTGGCTTTAGCAAATGTAAAATGACCTAATTCGTGGATAAATATAACACCACCAATAACTAATAAAACTGCGAGGACTGTTATCATAACTGAATAATTCCTTTCGTCTAATTGTGTCGTTGAACATGTCGTTCAACAAACGCTCGTCCGCTTTGTTCTGCTTCCAGAATATCCTGAAGAGTTGGTTGATCAACAATTTTCAGATTTGAAAGTGCCTGATCTACCATGCCGGGTATTTCCATAAAGGATATTTTATTTTCCAAAAAGGCATATACTGTAAATTCATTCACGACATTTAATAATGCTGGGGCCGTTCCACCTCTGCAAAGCGCGTCAAACGCCAGCTGCAACGCTGGAAATTTATCATAGTCCGGTGCTTCAAATGTCAGTTGTCCAATCCGGGCAAAATTGGTCTCTTCCCAAGAAACCGGAAACCTTCCGGGATAACTCAACGCATATTGAATGGGAAGTTTCATGTCGGGCAATCCCAACTGGGCTTTCACGGAGCCGTCTACGAATTCCACCATGGAATGGATGATTGACTGCGGATGAATAAGGACTTCGATTTTCTCCGGTGGCACATTAAAAAGCCAGAAGGCTTCGATAATTTCAAGGCCCTTGTTCATCATTGTTGCCGAATCGATGGATATTTTTTTGCCCATATTCCAGGTTGGGTGTTTAAGAGCTTGCTCCGGTGTAATGTCGCCAAACTGATTAATGGGTAATGAGCGAAATGGGCCACCGGAACCGGTGAGTATTAATTTTCGAATATTGGCCGGATTTTCCCCTGCCAGACACTGCCAGATAGCACTATGTTCACTATCAATCGGAAAAAGATTCAGTTTTTTCGTTTTGAGCAATTTATTAATGATTTCACCGGCCATGACCAGGGATTCTTTATTGGAAAGGGCCAGATCCTTTCCGGCATTCAAAGCCTGGATACTGGGTTCCAGACCGGCACTTCCAACAATCGCATTTATGACCAGATCTATATCAGATCGTGATGCTAATTCCAGAATTCCTTCTTTTCCTGCAAGCACTTCGATAGAATAGGCTTTCAGGGCGTTTTCAATCTGTAATGCCTTTGAGTTGTCTGCGATTGCGACTGCTTTGGGTTTCAACAGGGTAGCCTGTTCGATTAGTTTATCGGCGTTTTTGCCGGCGGTCAGATATTTTACCCGGAACAACTCGGGATTAGCGGTCACGACTTTTATAGTGTTTGTTCCGATGCTGCCGGTCGAGCCGAGAAGCGTAAGTTGTTTCATAGATAGTCGCTAAAAATTGAATGTTAAGTTAAAATTGCTGATAAAATTTCCGGTAGTTAGAAAAAATTCATTACCTGCTTCTATATTTTTACCGATCCGGCGATAAATGCCAAAACGGAAAAAGAGACTATTCAGATTGGTTGTCATTCTGTAGTTTTGAGTGGAGTCCTGATGATCCGTTACATGCAGATATGTCTTGAAATAGTGTGCAGTCAACCCGTATCCCATGACCCATTTGGAACTGCGAATAATTCTGGAAACATCAAACGCAACATCGGTCAAATGAAAATCGTCAGGGCCTTTCAGATTATGGAAATGAAAACCGGCATTCATTGATTTTTCCGGCGTGCCCCAAACAGTGTTCAGAAACGGCCCAACAGTCTGAATATTATCATCAATCCAGTATGAACCGATAATGTTGGCGCCGATTGTCAAATTGGGCGAAATTGACATGGCGACCCAAAAACTTGGAAATCCATAGTCGATTGATCGAAATTCCGGTGCGGAGACTGTCAGAAAAGAAGTACCCGCAGCCAGAAACGGACTATTATGATAAGAGAGAAATGTCAGGGGAGGGGTTTGTTCAACGGCAATGATTTCTGTAACCGGTTCCATCTGCTGTATTGCCATTGAAAATCCGATGCCGGTCAAATCAAGGTTTGACGAAATTGCACTCTTATAAAATACAAGAATGAACAAAAGAAATAAATAGTATCGGTGGTGATTGATTTGCAATGCTTCAAATTAATTAACGAATAATTCCCCGGTCGCTGTTTTTAATGAATTCTAAAAGGGCATTTACTTCCGGATTCGGTTCGATTTCTTCCTGAATTTTAATGACAGCGTCCGACACATTATATTGGGATAAATAGATCAGATTGTAGGCTTTCTTCAGGCTTTTTAGACTATCATTTTTAAAACCACGCCGCCGCAAACCAATAATGTTGAGGCCCTCAAATCGTAAAGGTTCACCGGCAGCGATAATAAACGGGGGCACATCTTTTGTCACGCGATAATGTCCACCTACCAGGCTGTGTTGCCCCACTTTTGTGAATTGATGGATTCCGACCATGCCTCCTAAAATAACCCAATCCTGAATTTCCACATGACCGGCGATATTACAGGCATTGGCAATCACGACATTGTTACCAACGATGCAATCATGAGCTAGATGAACATAAGCCATGATCATGCAATCGGACCCAATAACGGTTTTCCAGTGGGCCTGGGTACCCCGGTTAATGGTGACAAACTCACGAATGACCGTTCTGTCGCCAATTTCGATAATAGTTTCTTCGCCGCCAAATTTTAGATCCTGTGGAATTTCACCCAGGACAGCGTGGTGCAACACATGACATTCTTTGCCAAGAATGCTGCCCGGGCAGAGAACTACATGAGAGCCAATTTCACAGCCATCACCAATACTGACATTTTCCCGAATCCACGAATAGGGGCCGATGCTGACATTTTCACCAATGCTGACCCCGGCTTCAATAATTGTGGTTGGATGAATAGAAGTTGCCATTTTAATAATCCGTTATTGATGCCATCATCTCTGCTTCGACGACGATATCATCATTGACATAGGCAATCGCCTTCATTTTACAGACCGATAGCCTGAATTGAGTCATTTTTACATACAACCTTAATTGATCCCCGGGAATGACCTGCTTGCGCCAGCGGACATTGTCAAGACCGGTAAACAATACCAGTTTCTGCTGAGGATGTTCGATAGTGTTCAGTAGCAATAATCCACCTGCTTGAGCAAGTGCTTCAATAATCATTACGCCCGGCATGACTTTCCTTTTGGGGAAATGGCCGTTAAAATAAGGTTCATTGATGGTGACATTCTTAATTGCGGTGACACTTTCACCGGGAGTCATATCCAGAACACGGTCAACCATTAAAAAGGGATAGCGATGCGGAAGTATCTGTTCTATTCCCTGAATATCGAAAAGCGCTCCCGATACCTTTGTTTTTTGGAATTTGTCCCGGATCAGGATCTTTTCATACTCTTTCCGGATTTTTTCAACAAGGTTCACATTATGGCCGTGACCACTGCGGGCGGCAATGACATGACCTTGAATCGGTACGCCCAGCAGGGCGAAATCGCCGATCAGGTCGAGTATTTTGTGACGAACGGCTTCATTGTAATAACGAAGTTCAACGCCATTCAGGGTTCCCCGTTGTCCCAATACAATATCATTCTCGATATTGAACATATTTTTCAGACGATTGATCTCGTCTTTTTCGATTTCACGGTCGATGAAAACAACTGCATTGTCAACATTACCGCCTTTGATCAGTCCCATGTTTTTCAGGTGTTCGACCTCGCTCAAAGTACAAAAGGTACGGGCCGAGGCATAGTCGGTTTCAAACTCGTCGGTTAAGGAATACATGGCTGAGTACTGGGTGCCAATCGCCGGTATCGGATAATCAATCATGAATGTGATCCGAAAACTGTCGGCAGGCAATACGTGGACGTCGACCCCGTTTTTAGGATCCGTATATTGAATGATTTTTTCAATAACGAGAACATCCTGGGGAACATCCTGCTCGACAATTATTGCCTTTTTAAGTGCTTTCACGAACTCGATAGCACTGCCATCACATACCGGCGGTTCAATATTATTGATTTCAATAAAAATGTTGTCAATTTCGAGTCCGGTGACTGCGGCCAGTACATGTTCAACCGTGTGAATCTGAACACCGTTTTGGGCAATCGTAGTACCCCGGGCAATGTCCACTACATGATTAATATCAGCAACAATCTGAGGACAATTCTTAACGTCGGAGCGGATAAAGCGTATGCCGGAATTCTCGGGAGCCGTTTTAAAGGTAATGGTACTTTTTACGCCCGTATGCAGTCCGATGCCGGATACTGATATGTCGTCTTTTATGGTTCGTTGATTTCTTGGCATGTTATTTCCTTTGCTTCAGCAATTCCAGGTCTTTTTCAAGGTTCTTGATTCGCACTTTCATATCCGAAATCGACCGAATATTCGCAATTTCTCTCCGTGCCGTATGTTGATCCTGGGCCGGTGAGCCAAACATAATTACATTGGGATTCACATCTTTGGTCAGGCCGGATTGAGCGGCAATCATTACTCCGTCGCCAATATTTAAATGACCTGCAATACCGACCTGGGCGGCGATTGTAACATAATTTCCGATTCGTGAACTGCCGGCAATTCCACTCATTGCAGCCATAAAGCAATACTCACCAACTTTTACATTGTGTGCAATCTGAATAAAATTATCCAGTTTAGTTCCTTTTCCGATAACGGTGTTTCCCAGAGTACCGCGATCTATTGAGCAGTTGGCGCCGATTTCAACATCGTTACCGATCTCAACACCACCTTCCTGGGGTATTTTTGAAATTCCCGTTTCAGTCCTTACAAAACCATATCCGTCACTGCCGATGACAGTTCCGGAATGAATTCGGGCATTGGAACCGATTTTACATCCGTGATAAATACTGACATTCGGAAATACAAAACTATTTTGGCCGATTTCGGTTTTCTGTCCGATGAAACTGTTTCCAAGCAGAATGACATTATCGCCGATTTTAGAACTCGCCTCGATAATCACATTGGGACCGATATAACATTCTTTTCCAAGTATTGCCGATTCAGCGATTTTTGCCGATGGATCTATTCCCGGTTTGGGCGGTATTAATGGCGGTCTAAATTTCGGGATCAATTGGGAAAACGCGAAGTAGGGATCTGCGACCCGGATAAGATTTTTGAATTCCCCACTAAAATCATTTGCCACAAGAATTGCTGCCGCATGGGTAGTGGCGATAAATTTTGAGTATTTCGGATTGGATAAAAACGTTAACTCACCATCCTCAGCATGCTGAATTTCAGCAAGATCTGTTATTACAGTTTCCGGATTTCCCTCAACTTTTCCGCTGATTAATTGGGAAATCTGAGCGAGTGTAAACGTCATTTATTCGTTTCGTTTCAGTTCATACAGGACCTTATCAGTCAAATCATGAACCGGTTCGGCATAGAGAATATTTCCGGCAACGGTGTCAAAAATATAGTCATATTTGTTGCTTTTACCGACTTTCTCAATAACGGCTTTAATTTTTTCAAGCACTGGTCCGACCAATTCAGCCTGCTTGCGGTAAATTTCCCCTTCGGGACCCATTTTTTCAACCTGATAGCGTTGAATATTCTGCTGCAGCTGGGTAATTTCATTCTCTTTCGTTTTACGACGGGTTTCGCTCATAATCATTTTTTGCCGTTCAAAATCACGGTTCAGACTGTCGAGTTTGCCCAGCATTCCACGATATTCATCTTCCAGTTTTTTTGCTTCCACATCCAGTTTTTGCTGGGCTTCTTTGGCTTCTTCAAACTCAGCCAGAATGCGGTCGGAATTGACATACCCGATCTTGACATTCTGAGCAAATAGATTTGCCGAGCACATCACGAGCAAAAAACCAATCATTATCAACGTAAATTTCTTCACTGTTTCCTCCGTATGTTAAAATGGCATTCCAAAAATAAAGTGGGTTTTCCACCCTTCGGGTTGACCATAACCCGTATATCCCTCAGGATCAATATCATCAAATCCATAGCCAAGATCCACACCGATCATACCCAAGGCGGGCATGTAAAACCGGACGCCAAATCCAGCCGACCGTCTCAAATTAAACGGATCGGTGGTTTTCAGGTCCATCCAGGTATTCCCAGCTTCGGCAAATAATAAACCATAAATCGTCGGGTTTTCAGAAATTGGTACCCGGTATTCCAACGTGTATTTGAACATGGACTCACCTCCCCAGTACGAATAGGAGCTGCCGGTAGCGTTGTTTGGAACCGGACTGATGGCATTGTCAGCATACCCGCGTAAAGAAGTTCCGTACACCATGCCGGCGCCTCCCATGATGAAACGCTCATCCGGCGGAATGATTGAATTTTCCCGGATCTTCTGGATAATACCCAGCTCGACGTGGTTGTATAGAACCAGTTTCCAGAACGTCGGTGTGTAATAATCAAGACTGAACAGGTTTTTGACAAAATGCTCAGTTCCGCCCAGGAACCAGCCGGCCAGAGTAGCGGTCCAATTCAGCACCGAGCCCTTTGTGGGGAACTCCGGAGCGTCTCGACTATCGCGCGAAATAACCTGTGTCAGGCTGACGTTGGTAGTTTTATCCTGTCCCAGAAGTACTCTTTGCAAGTAGTCTTCATCCAGGTTGAAATACTCTTTTTTCGATGCGGCAAACATCCAGGTGCCCCTGAAATAGTTATCGGGCCATCGAAAACGACGCCCCCAGCGTAACGAACCACCTCGCTGTGTTAAATCATAGGGATAATAGTAGTAGCTGCTGCTGTAACCGCGTTCGGTGTAAAAGAGACTGGCGCCAACGAGGTTTGGCGAGTCGAATATCCAGGGATCGGTAAAACTGATCGAAGCGGATTTGTAGGCATTTGTCCGGGTTCCGTAAATGCTGTAGTTCGTCCCTTGCTGATAGCTGACTTTCATTTGCTGGCCCCGACCGCGAAAATTATTAAACTCGATACCGCCGCCGCCAATCAGTCCATAGGTTTGACTGATACTGAAAGACAGGTTTGCACGGTCCGACGATTTTTCTTCAACGGTGACTTCAACATCAACTTCATCGTCGCTATAGGGGACGATATCGGGAACAACATCGCTGAAATAATTCATGATAAAAATTTCCCGCTGACTGCGAATCAAGGCTTCACGACTGAAAATATCACCGGGATATATTTTTAATTCACGCCGGATGACGTTTTCATGAGTCCGGTCGTTCCCGACTATATTGATCCGGCCGACCGAAACCTGGTGGTTTTCTGTGATATTGAGTAACAAATCGATTTCATCTTCACTGACGGGGATTTCCTGGGGAACGATGTTAAAGTAGAGATAACCGCGATCCATATACAAGCCGTTAACACGGTCATATACCGCCATTTGGAGATCCTGTTTGTTGTAATAATCACCGGATTTAATACCTAAAACCAAGCGCAGTTGCTCAATTGTAAAAAGCGTATTACCGGTGAATGTGATTTCCCGGAATTTATAACGCGGGCCTTCGTACAGTTCCAGGTTCAGGTAAAGGTGTTTATTATCTTCTGAATAGTGAATACTGTCGCTGACAACCTCGAAATCCCGGTAACCTTCTTTGTTATAAAAATCGACCAGCAGTTGTTTATCTTCATCATATTTATCGCTTTTAAACTCACCGATTTTCAGAAGCCAGAGGTTTCTCTGCTTGGTCTCTTTCAGGATCCGTCGCAATCGACCATCACTAAACTGTTCGTTATTCTCGAAACGGACCTCTTTTATCCGGACTTTTTTACCCTCTTTAATATGAAATGTGAGGTTCTGCAGATTTTCCGCTGCACCGGGTGTAATTTTTTCCGTAACTTCGGCGAGCAGAAATCCATCTTCTTTATAGAGGTCTAAAATTTTACGTTTGCTTTCACTGATCAGGGCAGGAGAGAGAACCTTTCCGCTGATGATCTTCAATTCTTCATCGAATTTTGATTTTCGTATTTTTTTATTGCCCTTGATTTCGAATTTATCAAGACGCGGATATTCCTTCACTTCAATGATCAGGAAAATACCAATATCGGTCGATTTGTCCAGGTAAATCTGTATGTCGGAAAAAATCTTCAGTTTCCAGAGTTTTTTAATGGCATCCGGGATATCATCAAAGATAATTTCTTTACCCTCCATGATTCCGGCCTGAACTTTGATGCTGTTTTCGGATATGCTTTCATTACCCTTCACCGCCACACCGAGAATTTTTAATCGCTGGGCTGATTGGGCCATTGCCTGACTGATAAATAATATACCCGCCAGAATGAGAGTATACAGAATGGGTCTAATTTTCATTGAGAATTTATTCCTGTTTTCCGGTTAATTTGGGCACTGGTTCGGCCAAAACGTCTTTCACGATTCTGATAACTCTCAACGGCCTCTAAAAGTTCCGCAATTCGGAATGCAGGCCAGTATACTGGGGTCACAAAGATTTCCGTATAAGCCAGCTGCCATAGCAGAAAATTACTGATGCGCATTTCGCCACTGGTTCGAATCAAAAGGTCAGGATCGGGTTTCCCGACGGTATAGAGATAATTTGAGAACATCTCATCGTCAATTGATTCGATGGTGAATTTGCCATTTAATACATCTTTGGAAATGGCTTTCACCGCGTCGATAATTTCCTGACGGCTTCCGTAACTCAGGGCCAGGTTCAGATTTAGGCCGCTGTTAAACTTGGTTTTCTCAACGCCCTCAAGCAATCCCTTCCGGGTTCCCCGTGGTAAATTGTCGAGGTATCCCATCAGTGTCAGGCGGACATTGTTTTTATGGAGTTCATCCACTTCATTTCGAATAGTTTTCAGAAGCAAACTCATCAGGGCCGAGACTTCGGATTTGGGTCGCGACCAGTTTTCAACTGAAAATGTGTAGAGTGTCAGGACTTCCACACCCAGACGACCACATTCCCGGACGACCTCACGGACAGAATTGATACCTTCATTATGACCGGCAACTCGGGGAAGCCCACGATCCTTGGCCCAGCGTCCATTTCCATCCATTATTATTGCAACATGCCGGGGTATGTGACCCCTTGAAAGAATATTTTGCCGTAAAACGTTTATTGTTTCGTCTGATTTTATCATAGTAAGTACTTTAAAAATAGCTTACGGAAGTTAATTTCAATCCTCTATAAAGTCAATGGAAAACAGTTCTATCTACTGACGAGAACTTTAATAACGATATTAGAATTAACCAAAGTTCGATTAAAATGAATCCGGCCGACAGGAATTTGTCAAAATACATCCACATTATTGAAAATATTCCCAAATATGGTAATTCAAAGATTAATAAATCCAATTCTCTATCAATTTTGAAAATTACTGTTGTATAAATATCAGAGGCTGACTAAATTTATCCGCATATGAGAAAGAATAAACGTCGAAACAGTAGCTCAGTTTTCCGGATGGTTTAAGAGGCATAATATTGGTATCGGGAGTAATTTTATGAACAGCAGAATATTAATTGCGGATAATGATCGCGACATTCGGGAATCATTGGCATCCGTTTTAACTGAAAATGGCTTTATCTGCATTAAGGTAAGTGATGGTGATGAGGCTATCCGGAAAATTAAAGAGGATAATTTCGATATTCTGATTGTAGATATAAAACTCCCCAAATGGGACGGAATTCAGGTGCTGGATAAAGTCTGTAAAGTAAGCCCGAAAACCCTGACGATGATGATTACCGCTTCGGCGACCGTTGAAACGGCAATCGAAGCACTGCGAAAAGGTGCGATTGATTATCTTACCAAGCCACTCGATTATAATGATGTTGTGGTGCGGGTTAAAAAAATGCGCCGGTTGCAGCAGATCATGTTGGAAAATCAATAT
>Ga0268278_1001052_pt1 | contig 17001 bp, 13 predicted proteins | sample saktaG_3_FD_190135 | JGI IMG/M metagenome (GOLD analysis project Ga0268278, IMG submission 190135) | Saline water microbial communities from Sakinaw Lake, British Columbia, Canada - sak_2010_1_5_55m | ecosystem: Environmental > Aquatic > Non-marine Saline and Alkaline > Saline ... | reverse complement strand
AGAAAAAAGATGAACGCCTGCAATCTGCTCAAAAAGTACTTGATATGGCTATTGAAATGTGCGGTTCTGCGGAAACCAAAGCTATGGAAATCGCCATGAATTTCTTCAACTCGGAGCAGTATCCTGATGCAAAAACTGCATTCTTAAGCGTGCTGGACTTGAATCCGGAAGAGAAAGAAGCATATCTTTATCTTGCCTACATCAGTGCTCTCGGGACAGATTACACTACAGCAATCGACTATTATAACAAAGCGCTCGAGATTGATCCGAACTATATCATAGCCCTTGAGGGTCTTGCGTGGTCTTATAAAATGGTCGAAAATTATGACATGGCATCGGAAACCTATCGCACACTTGCAGAGCTTGAAGAAGGAAACATCGAATATGTGGTTTGTATCGGTGAGATATGCCAAATGACCGACAATTTTGATGATGCGGTAGATGCATACAATCTTGCGCTTGGTATTGATCCTGATAATATCGAGGTTCATAAATCTCTTGGAATTCTCTATTTTGATGAAGATTATTATGACGAAGCGATACCTCATCTTCGCGCGGTCATCGATGCGGGCGTAGATGATAGTGATATTGGTAAGAAGTTAGCAATTGCGTATCAGAAAACCGGTCGCATTGACGAAGCTATCCAGCAGAACCTGGATATTGTCAAAAGAAAACCGAAATCCACAACCCCTTATCTGAACCTTGCAGCAATCTATGTTAACCAGCAGAAATTCACAAAAGCCCTTGATGCGCTGAATAAATATATCGAGATCGTGCCGGATTCTGAGATCGGCTATAACAGAATTGCTGATGTGTACCGCCAGATGAAGGAGTATGATAAGGCTGTTCAGTATGCGCAAAAATCTGCGGAGATCGCTCCCGGTCAGCCGGAACCATATCTTATTCTTGGTGAAATCGATAATGAGCGCGGCTACCTGCATTATCAACTCTATATTGATTATGATGAGAAAGCAAAGAACCCGGAATTCAGTGCTGATTATGATAAAAATCATAAATTGCGTGTAGAGAATAAGAAGAAGGCAAACGCTTACTTTACCTCCGCAAAGGCATTTTACGAAAAAGCAAAATCATTAACATCCGATTATTTCATGCAGGAGCGTTTGAAGGATAAGATTGAGTTGGTAAAAACGCTTATCGAAGAAACAAAGCATGATCCATTCTATGATGAATAAAGCATTGACCTTTCAACAGATCATATTCCATCTACAGAAATTCTGGGATTCCCAGGGCTGTATAATACGCCAGCCCTATGATGTAGAAATGGGTGCGGGTACTTTTCATCCAGCCACTTTTTTCGGGTCTCTCTCCAACAAAGACGAGCGGGTTGCCTACACTCAACCATCAAGACGTCCCAAGGACGGACGTTATGGTGACAATCCCAACCGATTGCAGCACTATTATCAATTCCAGGTCATTATAAAACCTTCCCCTGACGACATTCAGGAACTGTATTTGAAGAGTCTCGAAGCAATCGGCACTCCTATAAAGGAGCATGATGTGCGTTTCGTGGAAGATGACTGGGAATCGCCGACACTCGGTGCAGCAGGATTGGGCTGGGAAGTCTGGCTTGACGGAATGGAAATCTCGCAATTCACCTATTTCCAGCAGATCGCAGGATACGAACTAAAGTCAGTGCCTGTCGAACTCACTTACGGTTTAGAGCGTATCGCTATGTACATCCAGCAGGTCGATCATTTCAAAGATATTATGTGGAATGATACAATGACATATGAAGAAGTGTACATGGCAAGCGAGAAGCAATTCTGCGAGTTCAATTTCAAAACTGCAAATGTTGAGATGCTTTTCGGCGAGTTTGACCGTTGTGAAAAAGAGGTGTTCAGGCAGGTGGAATTCGACCTCGTATATCCTGCTTATGATTATGTACTCAAATGCTCACATATATTTAATCTACTCGATGCACGCGGTGCGATCAGCGTTTCGGAAAGAGCGATGTATATCAAACGCATCCGCAACCTTGCACGTGCGTGCGCTACGGGATTCATGCAATCCCAGAATGACCAAAAATAAGGATACGTATGCCAAAAAATACTGAATCAATATATAAAGAAATACTTGATTGTTATACTGATACTTTCAGCTCATCTCTGCATTCGTTATACATATACGGAAGTGCAACTACAGATGATTTCAATGAAAAGTATTCGGACATCAATGTCGCAATAATTCTTGATGACATTTCAATTCAAAATCTCATTAAAGCCAGAAGTTGTATAAAAACACTTCGCAAGAAAAGTGTTACTGCCCCACTCTTTCTCACAAAAGAATACATCATGGATTCTCTGGATTCCTTTCCTATCGAATTTCTTGTGATCAAAAATTCCCATCTTACTCTGCATGGAGATGATGCATTTGCAGACATCTCGATCGAACCGGAACACGTACGGCTGCAGGCAGAGCGTGAACTCAAAGGAAAACTACTCTTGCTTCGCGCATCATTTCTTGAGAACATCGACAGGAAAAATGTGCTGAATGCACTCGTCATGAACTCTTTTTCTGCACTCATTCCTGTTTTGAAAGGGATACTGTTTTTCAAGGGAACGGAAATTCCTGTAAATGCATTAGATGTCATCAAAGCAACATCAGAAGTATGCGAGATCGATCTCTCATCCTTTGAATCTGCCTATAAGATCAAGAACCGTTATTTGAAACTGAAAAGTGAAGAATTCGTCACCTTTTTTGAATCTTATATTTCCGCTGTTGATGCGCTAGCGGAACTCGTAGATAAATTTTAATCTTTTGTATTTGATAATGAATGTTGTAAGCACTTTCCGTGCGGTGAAACAGTTATTATGAAGAAGATCATCGTTATCGGGGGAGGTCCTGCCGGGATGATGGCAGCATGCAGAGCTGCCGAGTGCGGAGCTGAAGTAACACTTCTTGAGAAGATGAACAAGCTCGGACTCAAGCTTTCTCTTACAGGCAAAGGAAGATGTAATATCACAAACACGGAACCCGAGATCATGGCATTTATTGAAAAATACGGACAGAATGGTAAATTTCTTATTAATGCCTTCAATACATTTTTCAATAAAGATTTGATGCTCTTTCTTAAAAAGCGAGGTCTCATTCTCAAGGAACTCTCAGGTGGACGCATCTATCCTGAATCAGATAATTCATGGAGCGTTGTGGATGTATTAGCTCAATATCTCAAAGAGCTGGGGGTTCGTGTATTGCTGGAATCTTCTGTAATTGAACTGCTGCATTATAATAATGTTGCAGGTGGTGTCATACACGAAAACGGAACTCTCCTTGCCGATGCAGTCATTGTTGCGACAGGTGGGAAATCTTATTCCCAGACCGGTTCTTCAGGAGATGGATATCAATTTGCACGTGTCACCGGGCACAAAGTCACCGACCTTTATCCCGGATTAGTTCCTTTTAATCTCCTCGATATAGATCCGGATCTGGATGGTGTGAAATTAAAAAATGTACGAGGAACTGTCAGTGATGACGACGAAGTTCTAGCTGAAGCTTTTGGAGAATTCTATTTCACGGAATGGGGTGCTGACGGCTCTGTGATACTTCGTTTAAGCAGAGACGTGAAAGAAGAAATTCAGGGGGATTACCTGACCCTGCATGTCGATCTCAAAACTGCGCTTGATGAGCAAAAAATCCATGAGAGAATACTGAGAGAGATAAATATTAATGGAAAATTATCCTATAAAAATTTGCTGAAAGAACTCCTTCCGGAAAAGATGATATCCTTTTTCATCACGAAAACCCATATACCGGAAGATACCAAAATCGCAAATATCACAAAAGAGCAGCGGGAAACCATTGTGAGAAATTTGAAAGATCTTACCTTTACGATCACCGGCACAAGATCCTTTGATGAAGCTATCGTTACTTCCGGCGGAGTACAGCTTTCACATATCGATCCTCGAACAATGGAATCCAAAAAAATTAAAAATCTGTACTTTGCAGGCGAAGTGTTGAACATCGATGGCGACACCGGGGGATACAATCTGCAAGCAGCATTTTCAACCGGATATGTCGCAGGGGACAACGCAGCAAAGGAACCACAAAATAATGAAGAAAATTGATCTACACATACATTCAAATTTTTCTGACGGCACAAGACATCCAAAAGATATAATTAAAGAAACAAAAACAATGGGCTTTGATGTGATCTCCATCACGGATCATGATACGCTTGACGGCTATAATGCCGGGAAAAGGTGCGCAAAACATCTGGGTATTGAGCTCGTTCCCGGAGTAGAGATCAGCAGCTACTATCAGGCATTCGATGTGCATATTCTCGCCTATTTTGTGGATATTCATAACCGGCAGCTCCTCAGCATGTTGAAATATCTGCAAAAGGGACGTATCTTACGAGCGCAGAAGATCCTCGATAAATTGGATGAGTATGGCTTCAATCTGAATATGAAAGAAGTGTTTGAGCATGCCGACAATAAGAAGGTCGTCGGGCGTCCTCATATTGCAACTGCAATGGCAGAAAAGGATTACACCACCTATGAAGAAGCATTCTGGCATTATATAGGTAATGATAGACCGGCATATGTACGCAAGCCCACATTCCCTCCTGAAGAAGTGATCAAGATCATCAAAGATGCAGGCGGCATTGCAATACTTGCACACCCGGGAGTCATTAAAAACGATTTCATTATTCCTGATCTTGTTGATTTTGGTTTGGACGGTCTTGAAGTATTTTATCCACTGCATAGTCTGTACCAGAGACAGAATTATCTTGAACTTGCCGAGCGTTATGGGCTACTGGTCACAGGTGGTTCCGACTATCATGGATTTGCAAGAAAAAACGAGGAATTCGGACAAGCAATGCTCAAAGAAAGTTATTACAATCAGCTCCTGGCACATAAGGATCGAAAGTATGCCAATTAAAAGACTGATCTTGCTGGCAGAGTTTGAGACAAATACCTATCTCATCTGGGATAAAGAATCGGGTCTGGGCGCAGTTATAGATCCTGCTAACAGCGCTCAAGTAATTGCTGATGAGGCAGAGAAATTGGGTTTTAAAATAAAATACATCATAAATACTCACGGGCATGCTGATCATATCGGGGCGAATTCCGAATTGAAAAATCTTACAGGTGCAACACTCTGCATACATGAAGATGACAGCGAGAAGCTAAGTAATACTGATTTGAACCTCAGCTCATTTGTCGGATTTCCAATTACTACTGTGAAGGCAGACAGATTGCTCAAAGATGGAGATGTAATAAATATAGGGAATATTTCATTAAAGGTGATGCATACTCCGGGTCATTCAAAAGGATGTATCTGCCTGGTCGGTGACGGATTTGTGTTCAGCGGAGATACACTATTTTTCGAAAGTATCGGGCGATATGATTTTCCTGATAGTAATGGCGATCTTCTAAGGAAGAGCATTGAAGAGAAATTATTTGTGCTTCCTGATGCAACAAAAGTTTATACGGGACATGGTGGACAAACCACGATTGGTCATGAAAAAAAACATAATCCCTTTTTCTTTTAAATTATGGTAATAATTTTAGACTTCGGCTCTCAATACACATATTTGATACTGAAATCAGTTCAGCAATTAAATGTGTCATGCAAAGTAGTACCTTACGACATCAATATCTCCGAAATTATCGAACTCGATCCTGGAGCAATTATTTTTTCCGGCAGTCCCTACAGTGTGTTGGAGGACGAAGCGCCGTTCTGCGATAAAAAAATATTCGAGTTGGGAATTCCAATACTAGGAATATGCTACGGGATGCAACTCATTTGCCATTTGTTGGGCGGTAAAGTCGGGCATTCGTTGAAAAAAGAGTTCGGTTATGTCGAGTTGATCATTAATGAAGAGCACAAGTTGTTTGAAGGACTGAAAACCGGAGATGTCGTATGGATGAGCCATTCGGATAAAATTGAAAAAGTTCCCGATGGTTATGAAACGTATTCCAGTACCATAAATACACCATTTGTTGCCATGCAAAATAATGCAAAAAAGATATATGCAGTTCAGTTTCATCCGGAGGTTTCACATACAGAAAAGGGATTGTTCATTTTTAAGAATTTCATATATGGCATTTGCGGACTAAAACCGAACTGGACACCGATTTCATTCATCGAGAAGGCATCAAAAAAGATCAAAGAAATGGTCGGGGATGCGGGTGTGGTTCTGGGCTTGAGCGGGGGAGTTGATTCATCTGTCACTGCTGCATTACTTCATAAAGTTATCGGTGATAGACTTTATCCTATCCTTGTTGATACAGGATTGATGAGGAAAAATGAGGTTGCAGAAATTCAACAGATGTTTGAAAACATTGGGATCCATATTAATGTGGTGAATGCAAAAGAAGTTTTTCTCGATGAATTAAAAGGCGTTGTCGATCCTGAGAAAAAAAGAAAGATCATCGGAAAACTTTTTATAGAAATTTTTGAAAAAGAAGCGCTCAAATTCAACAACGTGCAATTTCTTGCGCAGGGTACTCTGTATCCGGACGTGATCGAGAGTTCTTCATCCAAAACAGAAAACGGACCTTCTGTCACGATCAAATCTCATCATAATGTGGGCGGTCTTCCGGAAAATTTCAATCTTAAACTTATAGAACCGCTTCGGGAGTTGTTTAAATATGAAGTAAGAGTGATCGGTAAAGAACTTGGATTGCCTGACGAGATCCTTTTCAGGCACCCATTCCCCGGACCGGGACTGGCGGTTCGCATTATTGGAGATGTTACAGAAGAAAAAGTGGCAGTACTTCAGGAGATTGATCATATATTCATAGATGAATTAAGAAAGAGTTTTTATTATGACCGCATATGGCAGGCATTTGCAGTATTGTTGCCGGTGCAAACAGTAGGTGTGATGGGGGACGACAGAACCTATGAAAATGTCTGTGCGCTCCGCGCTGTTAACAGCCTCGACGGCATGACTGCGGACTGGACCAAGATCCCCTACAATGTTTTACGACAGATCTCGAACAGGATTATAAATGAGGTTAATGGTGTGAACAGAGTCGTGTATGATATTAGTTCGAAGCCACCGAGCACAATTGAGTGGGAATAGATAATAATGAAAAAATATTATATTCTCCTTCTATTATTATTTATTCCGATTTCAGTATTTGCCCAGTCCAATATTGTTGCAGAAGTGGCAGGAGAACCTCTCACATGGCTTGAGTTGCAAAATCGGTATGAATCAGTTTGGCAGGAGTATTTGCATGACCCGTCTTCTTATCCGGAAGTATCACAAAAATCAATTCATGAGGATCTGAAAAAAATAGCTCTTGACCAGATTATTATAGAACGCCTGTTTGAAATATATGCTGATGAGAATAATATCTTCATTAATGACGAAGAACTGGACACAATTTTTAAGCAAATTTACTCGGACAATGCACTTTTCCTCACAGATGGTTACTTTGACGAAATAAAATTCCAGCGCTTTAAAATGCAGTACTCAAAGCGATATCATGAGATCATAGACCGAATTCGCGATGATGTGCTCGATGATAAGATCAAAGAGATAATTAAGGAGCAATTTTATCTTAATGATAGGGAATTATACGAAGCCTATATACGTGACAATTCGAGGATCCAATTAAAATATCTCATTGTTCCCGACAGTCTGATGCCGACAAATTTTCCCTCGAGTCCCGCATATGTGAAGGAATTCCATAAAGCGCATAAGTACTCCTATCAATCACCGGACATGGTGCGCCTCGGGATTATTTACATACAGGATGATGAATTTTATCCATCGTCAAAACCATACTATAAGCATGTTCCGGCATACCGAAAAAATGCTCATGCTCAGTCACGAATTTATGCGGAACAATTAGCTGATCTGCTCAATTCCGGATATGATAAAAATAGTCCGATTTTCAGAGCTCATTATGTATTCGAGACTGGGTACCTGCAAAAAAGTGATCACATTGGTAAGATGGAACATAGCGATGAGATAATAAAAACAGCATTGCGTTTATCCCCGGGTAGGTATTATTCTTCTCCGATCGAGCAGGAAGGCGGCTGGATAATCTTTAAATCCTTAGGGAAAAAGGGCGGAGGAATTGCTGATTTTGAGGATGCTGCACTGCCGATCTGGAAGGATTATATCTCAGTTGGGCGAGATTATTATTTCGATAGCGAAACAGAGAGCTATTTTAATAACAATATCGAGTACGAGCTCCTCTTCGAAGTTGATGTGAGCTATATCAGTTTTGATGCTGAAGATTTTCAGATAGACATGCAATTTTCCGAGGACTCTTTATGGAATTATTACGAATATAATCTTGAGGAATTTGTTACTGTGCGGGATACAATGCCCTTTGAAAAAGTCCGTGAAGACATTGTGGAGGAACTTACCAAAAAAGCGAAAAGGAAGCTGGCGGATTCAACCATAACGTGCATCAAGCAAAGAGTTTCCGAGCACGATTTCCTTATGAGTTATCCCGGCGCCGAGATCAAATTATTCCAGAAATATATTGAGAACATGCCCTATTTCAGAGAGCCATATCCTCTCATTCAGGACACTATATTTAAAACACCGGTCGATTCCATGTTCTTTACAAAAAAGGGAACGCGGTATGTGATCGGATTGGTGAATGACAGGCGGCTTGTCCTCTCGAAGGAAAAGAAATCACTCAAAGAAGATGTGCAGAATCTTCTTGAAAATAAATGGGATACAGATTGGCAGAACGGGTTCCAGGAATTTTATTCACAAAATAAAAATGCCTATTTTGAACCGAATCTCTATAGATTCTCATATATTTTTATCCCAATTGACACTTCCCAGGTCATCATCGATTCTTCGGATGCGAGGGCTTATTTTTCTGAAAATATGGATAAGTTTATACAATCCAACCGTGTAAAACTGCTGACAATTTTCATACCGGAAAACCCTCTGATGTATCAAAAAATTCAAGACATACTTGATGCAATGCATGCCGGAGTAGATTTTGATGTTATATCAGACATGTATTATCAACCACATTCATTAATAGAAAAGGATAATAAATTCATAAGTGCAAACGATCTCAACGAGTTGCTCTATTCGTGTGTGGATACTCTTGGAATGAATGAAATCTCATCTCCGATCTACACAGATGAGGGATGTTTCTTCATCAAATTAATTGATAAAGAAAAAAATGATGAAAATATTTTTGAACTGAAAAAGCCGCAGGTATATTATGAAATGAAGCTTCCTCTCGCAGACAGCATTGCTTATCGAACTATAAAAACCATTTATGATAATATTTCCAGCAATAGAGATATGTTATTCACTACTCATCACGAGAATACATTTTATACTGATTACATGGAACTGGACGATGAATACACTGTGATAGACAGCCTGATCACTGTGCCGAAACGGGAATATGACGAATTGAATTCTACAAGAATTGGTAATAAATTCCCAAAGATAATCACTGTCAAAGGAGGATATGCGATCCTTTTTCTTGAAGATAAAGTTGCCGGTAAGAAGATAGCAGGTTATGACGCCTATACAAAAGCGCGGGATGAATTTCTTTCGAAACTTCAATTTGATGAAGGAAAAATTTTTACAGAATACCTCACACTAGAGCTTATGAACAGGCAGAAGGGTTATTTGACCTACATTTTCGGAGGATTACGTGAAACTCCGCTCATCAGTTATGATGATATGATCAATAATCTACCGGGTAGCAATGTGATTGTTCGTAGCGCTTTTACAAAGGAGCCATACACATACAGTAACCCAATACGATTTACTGATTATGGTTGGGGATTCTATTATGTCGCAAAAAAGGAAGTTGAAACTCCCCAGAATTTTGAATCTATCAAACATGTGTATCGTCAGGAATATGTTGAAAAGAAGTTCAGAAGCTGGATTGATAACTATATGATGCAGAAACAAGTAAGGATATTTGTGCAGTAAGCATGCAAAAGCGTAAAACTTGACAGCATACAGATGGATAAAAGAACAGTGTCTATCGCAATTCTTTTTACAGAGGTTGCCGGGATAGCTCAGACGGTAGAGCAGGGGCCTGAAAAGCCCTGTGTCCGTGGTTCAATTCCGCGTCCCGGCACCATTTTTTTTATATACAATTATGGTTAAAATCGCACTTACTCTCGGAGATCCAAGCGGTATTGGTCCGGAGATCGTTCTTAAGGTGCTGGAAAAATATTCCTTTGATCATACGATAATCCTCTATGGAGCTTTCCCGGAAAATATCCACATTCCGAAATTTTCTATGATACATAAGGTAAAAGAAATAATGGGTGTTGATAAAGGAATCTATTGGATTACATCCGGACAGGATTCGCACTTTATCTCGGGCAAACCATCTAAAGAGAGCGGTATCGCTGCGTATTATGCAATTGAAAAAGCTGGCGAGAATGCTTTAAATGGCTATATTGATGCCATTGTTACAGCTCCAATAAGCAAGCACTATATCCAGCTTTCTCATTCGGATTTTACTGGACATACCGAATTCTTCGCACATCAGGCGCATGACGCTGATGTGGTCATGAGCTTCTTTAGTGATAAATTGAATGTTGCTTTACTGACAACGCATTGTGCAGTCTCTAATGTCTCATCCTATCTAAATATTGATAGTGTTGTGGCCAAAATTCTGATTATCAATAATGCATTGAAGAAATATTTCCATATTGCAAATCCGAAATTGGGACTTCTCGGACTTAATCCCCATGCTGGTGAGAATGGCGCTTTTGGAAACGAAGAGATCAAAATCCTCAAGCCGGCAATTGATACGCTCAGGACTCAAGGAGTTGAGATCAGCGGACCGTATCCTGCTGACACTTTTTTTGCAGGTGATTATCAGAAATTTGATATGATCATTTCTCCCTATCATGATCAGGGCTTGATCCCTTTTAAAATGCTGTCCTTTAATACAGGGGTTAATGTTACTCTCGGATTGCCATATATACGCACATCAGTTGACCACGGAACTGCGTTTGATATTGCAGGTAAGGGGATTGCTTCGGAGAGGAGTTTGGTCGAAGCAATTACTCTCGCTATTAAAATGCTTTCATGATTTCAGAATATACACATTTTCCAGAATATGAAAAAATAATTGGTATCGATGAAGCAGGGAGGGGACCCATAGCTGGACCGGTCGTTGTTGCTGCGGTTATAATGCCCAAGAATTTTATTATACAGGGTTTGAACGATTCAAAAAAACTTACTGCAAAAAAACGAACTGAACTCTATAAGAAAATAAAATCTTACGCATTACACTATGAATATAGAGTTATCGAGCATACAATAATTGATGAGATAAATATTCTACAAGCAACATTTCAAGGTATGAGTGAGCTTGTAACTGCTTTTTTATCCTTATCATATTTAGCGCTTATTGATGGTCCTTATGTGCCGAGAATCGAGCGTGACGAAAAGTCTCAGTTAGTCCTTAAATCTGTGGTAAAAGGCGACAGCACATATCAATGTATCGCTGCGGCATCCATAGTCGCAAAAGTGGTTCGAGATACTATCATGGATAATTATCATGAAAAATTTCCTCAATATGATTTTATTCATAACAAAGGATATCCGACGAAAAAGCATAAGCAGGCACTTGCACGATTTGGTATTTGCCCGATCCATAGAAAAAGTTTTGGTCCAGTGAAAGTATTATGGAATACAAAATCCGTGATTTTGTAAAAGTAATAAATCGTAAAAGCATTTATATAATATCACGGATATTTTACTTATAAAAAAAATATGGAAGAATATAAAGAATATAAGCATAATCCACCTCATTTTTTTCGTTCAAGTTCGAAATATTTCATAACAGGCGCTATCTACAAAAAGAAATATTTTTTGTTTACAGATGAAGCAAAAGTTCGTGTGTTTCAATCATTTAATAAGGGTTTTAATTCATTAGGATGGACTCTTGAAGATTGGGTAATTCTTCATAATCACTATCATATTATGGTGAGTGCACCTGATAATGCAGAAACCTTATCAGCCATTATGCGGGATATACATAAATTTACTGCTCTCTGGATAAAAAAGAATATCAATGAATCTAAAGATGCTGAAAAAATTTGGTGGAACTATTGGGATACATTTATCACATTTGAGAAATCTTATTATACAAGGTTAAATTATATCTTGTTCAATCCAATAAAGCATGGATTAGTTGAAAAAGCAGAAGATTGGAAATTTGGAAGTTATTATTATCGTTACAGGAAAGAGGAAGAATATTTAATGAAGTTGAAAAAGAATTATCCATATGATAAGGTTAAAGTTAGGGATGATTTTTGAACATCGAGAAATTGCAGAGGGTTAAATCCGTGTTTTTTGTGTTAAAATATCACGGATATTTTACTCCAAAACCTCAAGTTAAAATCGAAAGTTTCAGGATAAGTCTTGATAGCGGAAGTTGTTATTCTCAAGTGAAAGAAATGATAAAATAAAATGATCACAATTCTCCAGAGAGAGTTTAAATTTGTTTAGAAAAAGTATCTCTCAAAAAAATTGACATGGAGACTTTTTTTTATCTTTTTGCCTTAATAAATAAAATAGCGGAGGTGCTATGAAAAATTATAAATGGTTTTTTATGCTAATTCTCTTAGTTCTCTTCTCAAGTTCTTTATTTGCTCAGGGTGCGTGGCATCCTGAAAAAACCTACTGGCCGAGAACGCTTATTGACAGCAGCCAGACAGCTATCAATGAGGTAAAAGCTCGAGTTACAGTCGAACCTTTCCTTTCAATTTATAATACTATTAAAATAAAATCAGATGTAGATTATGCAACCTGTACAACAGAAGTTCAAAAAGCAGTTGTAGCTCGTTGTGCTGCATTCCGTTTCTTTATTGATGATGTAACTGAATACGGAGATAAAGTAATGGATTATCTCCTTGTGATGCAAAGGGAATCCTATTCGAATGTAGAAGAACAATATAAAAATATTCTCTGGGACTCGGAATTGCTCTCGCTTGCATGTATTGCCTATGATTTTTTAAAGGGAAACGACTATAATTTTGCAGGGGATGAAGCAACGGTTCGTGCGAGAATCCAGGATATTGCTGGAGAAATGTATTATGATCTCGTTTCAAGCGACCCATGGGCAAATTGGTTGCATTGGTTATGGGACGTAGGGTTTGGAGAACAGATAAACTATGGTGTGAAATTCGCTTCTGCGCTTGGTCTATGTGCGATAGTTCTCAACACAGAAACAACCTCCGATACTGATAAACAACCCGAAACCTGGATAAATTATTGCATGCAAAAAACAAATATGCAATTCAATGATTGGCTCTCGAATGAACAAGGGATGTGGGCAGAAGGTCCACACTACCTTTCATTCACTGCTTCCAGTTTCCTGCCTTTTGCACTATCTCATAATAATTTTGTAAATGGACAATCTGAAGATTACGATGGTGAATTCCTACCCCCACTCACACAGAATGCAAATTTCCAGGCAATAACAGAATGGGGAATAAAAATTCGCCAACCGAACGGTGCACGTCCCAATTTTGATGACAGTTTTCTCAATCCCTTCTTCTTCAATGGAATGCTTGCACCGATATATGCCAATGATGTGCTTGCATGGGATTTCGTTGATAGTTCAGAGCCCTATTTTGTGGGTGCAACTTCCGGCAATATCGATGTAGAGATGATATGCACCTATGATGATATTGCTTTTCCCGGAAACACACCTCCTAATTTTCCTCCTACACAAATCATGCCGGATGCCGGACAGGCGGTATTCCGAAGTGATTGGGGAGAAGACGCAGTGTATATGTGTGCTCTTGCTGAGAATGGACAAGCTCGCGAAGGCGGACGCACGCACGAACATCCCGATAACGGCAGTTTTGTTATCTATGCATTGGGTGAACTGCTTGCAATGGATTCCGGTTATATCAGCTGGGAGAAAAGAGACAGTGTTCGTTATGCAAAAAATCACAGCATGATACTGGTGGACGGTGAAGGTCCACCTGCTGCAACCCTTACCACTGCAGAAGGAACAGATGCAACTATTGGTATTTATTATGATACAGATGGTTTAGATTATGCTCAAATATCCACTAATTATCAGGATACAGATTTTTTGAGAACGTTCACCTTTATTAACGATTCATATTTTACGATAACTGATTTTATTGGCTCCTCAACTACTCATGATTATTCATTCCTTCTTCACGGAAACGGAGGAGGAACTACTGGTTTTGCTTTCACTCCTACTGCAAACGGTTCAATCTATTCTGTGAGAGATGTCGACCTGAACTTCTTTATCAATTCCGCACATCCGATAATTCTCGATAATTATGATGATTATCATGATGACGGGACGTATGATGTGCCGGCAACCCATACGGTTACGAGGGCACAAGTAAATGCCCGATTCGGACTTTTCACTTCCTTCCTTATACCCACGCTGGCAACTACAGAAGATATTATCTATACTCCAATAAACACAGATAGCACTTGTGGAGGTACAATAGAGATGGGCGCAGAGAAAGCAATCCATATGGGAAATGGCGGCAATTCTTTACAAACCATAGACTTCTTTGGAACTTCACTGGGGTATGATTCGATGATCCTTAATGTTGTGAGAACTGGGGATATTCCCAGAAATATCCAGTTCACCTGGGGTCAAACCTTCAATTATGGCAGCACACCACTTATTTATAGTGATGTTGTTAACACTATTGCTTTGAATATTGGTGCAGCATCTGCAAACGGTTATGTTGACGAAGCATCCACCATTGAATTCTTTACTGGAAACGAGCCCACTGCTGTAACAGGCGGTACCTTAATCGGTTTCTCTGAAGGGATTTCTACAATATCATTTAGCCAAGGCAGCAATTTCACGATTGATGTAGTCTGGTCACTGGACTATGCAGTAAATCCTGATCCTACTCCAAATACTTATAATCTTTCTATATATCCCAATCCTTTCAATCAAACAAATGAAATATCCTTTAATCTTACTGTTCCGCAAAATGTCAAAATTGAGGTGTTCAATCTAAAAGGACAGAAAGTTACAACTCTTACTGATGAAGATTATGGATTCGGTTCCCATGCAGTAGTATGGGATGGAAGAAACCAGTCCGGCAAGAATGTTGCAAATGGAACATATTTATACAAAATACATTTTGATAAACTGGGTACAATTTTAAGAAAAGTAAACATCCTAAAATAAAAAGAAAATGCTAAACCACGAAATACACGAAACACAAGAAATTAGTAAAATAACGTTTAAAAGAATACTTTTCCTTAAAATCCGATTTCGTGTTTTTAGTGCTTTTCGTGGTAAAAATATTTATCTGCAGGAGAAAATATGAAAAAAAATTATATCTTTCTACTTTTTTCTGTCGTACTATTGATTTTTAGTTCGTGTACGATAAAAAAATGGGATCCGCCGGAATGGGATGTCACTCTTGAGATCCCACTGATCAACGAACGGGTTTATATGCACGAACTCGAAGATACGACGGACACCTACATTATACGATTGGACAACGATACCCTCTTCTTTTCAATGTCAGAAGATATCGAGTCCAAGAATGTCGGTGATGAACTCCGGGTTGATGGAAAGACTGAAACGATGGATAAAGAGATCGGAAACGAACTCGAGATCGCTGGTCGTGATGAAAACTTTAATGTCAGTGTCGGTGATAAATTGAATATTAACGGACAATCACAGTATTTTGAACGTGCCCTTGATAAGATTGAGGTTGAAGAAACCGGTAATTCCTATTCAAAAGTGTTTGTCCTCGCTTTTGCTCGTTCACAAATACCTGGTGCCGGTCCGATCTATAATACACCAATTCCACCAATTTATAATTTCCCACCTATTGACACGAGTTTTTCTATTTTTGAAAACAATAATGTCGAGTATGTTGTTATTGATTCCGGTTTTGCATATATTGACTTCACAAATAATACGGAACTTCCGTTGAGTTCTACAAATCCAAATTATTACATGAGTCTCGCAATTTATAGCGGAGGATTACCTGCACTTGTTGATCCGATCATTACTTATGAGATCGATCACCCGATTCCTGCGGGAACTACTGAACATATATCGTTGGATCTTACCGGCGCTCAAGTTTATCAAGATAATTATCTTCGCGTACTCCTTTCTACCGATGGCACTGGCGGTCAGCCCATCGATGTGCTCGAAGCGGATAATTTCTTCGTTACATTCAGTGTTTCTGATATGATCGTGAGTGAAGCAAGCGCAAAACTTCCTGAAGAGAGGATCAATCATATCGAAGCTATCTCGATAGAAGATGCTGCCGAGGAAATTTATCTTGTGTCTGCAACAATTGATAGTTGCATTGGGAATATTCATGTTGATAACTACCTTCCGATCGATGCCCATGTTATCATTAACTTTGTAGAACTACTTGATGGCACAGGAAATCCCTATGAGGTCGAATTTGATATTGATGCAAGCTCTACACAGAATGATTTTCCTTTGAATTTCGAAAATTTCCAAATAGTATCGACCCGTGAAGATGTTATCGACTCGCTTCATTTCTCTTACAAAGTAATAACAGATTCATCCAATGATTATGTTACAATTTCGGAAGATATGATCGTCTCAACGGATATACAGTTTGGAGAGATGAAATTCCGGGAAGTGACAGGTTATCTTACTCAAACCTTTACGCAGGATGATACTCTTTCTCTCGCAGATGCAACAGATAAGATACTTCTTCAGGAAGCTAATATACGCAGCGGAATGATGAATATTGATCTGTCGGGTCTGAGTTTTGATCCAAACATTACAATCATCTTTGATGATATCTACTTTCAGGGAAATCCAATTCAAATTACGAATGCAGATTTCAGTGGCTACAACTTTGCAGATCATAAAATCTTGGTTTGGGAAGATCAAATCGTGCATTATCATGTTGAAGTCGATATGCCGCCTACTGAACTGATCACTGTTTCGAATACTGATGTAGTTACTGCGGATATTCATCTAAGTAATCTGATCTTCGACAGTGTTTATGGCAAGTTCGGTGTAATGACCTTAGAGGATGAAAAAGCTGTTG
>Ga0268278_1001046_pt1 | contig 17052 bp, 11 predicted proteins | sample saktaG_3_FD_190135 | JGI IMG/M metagenome (GOLD analysis project Ga0268278, IMG submission 190135) | Saline water microbial communities from Sakinaw Lake, British Columbia, Canada - sak_2010_1_5_55m | ecosystem: Environmental > Aquatic > Non-marine Saline and Alkaline > Saline ... | reverse complement strand
AAGGTTACGGTTAAAAACGACGGCAACGTCGGCATCGGCACAACGACTCCATCTGCTACTTTAGATATTAAAATTGGTGGAACCACAGAAGCTGATGCATGGACAGCAAGAGGTACGGACTATGCAGAGTACTTCTATACCATAGATACCGACTTAGAATCAGGCGAAGTTGTTTGTGTTGATATTACTCGTGATAACGCGGTTAAACGATGTGAAAGAGTAGCTGATGGTAATGTTATGGGTATTGTTTCTACAAAACCTGCGATTATTGGAAATTTAAAAGATGAGTATATTAATAATTCCAATTACAAGATAATCGGTATGTTGGGACAGGTTGAAGCTAAAGTTTCTACGGAGAATGGACCTATTCGCCCTGGTGATTCACTTACCTCTGCTTCTGCTCAAGGATATGTCATGCGGGCTAATCCCGGGGATCCAACAGTTGGAATAGCATTGGAGGAATTTGAAGAGATTCTTTCCGATTCTGGCGTTATTAATGTTTTGATTTCTCGTCGGAATAAAAGCTTGACCGTTGAAGAAGTTGAAGAGAAGGTGACAGATAGAATTGCGGGTATGGAAATTGAAGATGAGGTTAATATCTTGATTTCTAGCGCGATTGATAATTTAAATTTGGAGGATAATATTAATGAAGTTGTTTCTCCACAATTGCTTTTAATCGATGCTAAATTAAACATTGTGATGGATGAACTTTCTGATTTGGCTTTGGATATCAGAGATGTTATTCCAGAGCAGTTTGAAGAGTTTGATTTGCGAATGGAAGGGATGGAACTATTAACTAGCGGCTTAACACTAAGATTGGAAGAGGCGGGGTTGATTAAGTTGGTGGAGGCGTTTGACTATAACGAAGATGAGGAACCTCTCTCTGGTGGATTGGTTCTTGATACAGCAGGAAGATTTGGGATTGCGACAACTACCCCGACAAATATTTTAACAATTGGCTTGGGAGCGGGGAACGCCATTGCAGATGGATGGGATGTGTATTTGCCAGATACTGATGAAATGGAAATTACATATTTAGAGGAGGCAGATTACAATGATATTTTAGATGAAATAGAGGGGATGGATATCGCTGTATATAGTACGAATTTGGGAGTCATTGCAGAAGAAGCACCAGAAAGAGTGCTTTCTGAAGATGGCAAATCAATATCATTATACGACTATACTACATTTGCCATTGCTGGTGTTAAGGCAGTTAAAAGTGAATTAGATGATTTAAAATTAAGAGTTGATGAATTAGGACAATTGATAGATTCTTCGTCTGCAACCCAGAATGACACAAGTATATCCTTGTCTGGGTTAACGATAGACACAGATGGATATGCTGTTATTGATAAGATTAGATCTAAGGATATTGAAACAGAGAATTTGAAAGTTAAAGCAGAAGATGCTACTCAAAGTGGTATTACAATTTATGATAGTAAGACAGGCGAGCCATATTGTTTATATGTTGAATATGGAGTGCCATCAACCAAGTCAGGAGAGTGTAATGTTGTTTTAGAATCTGCCTCTTCGGCAGACGAGGGAGAGCCAGTAGCAAGCACTACTCTGGATGTTGTTGTTGAAGAACCAGTAGCTACTAGCACACCAGATGTCGTTGTTGATCCTGTTGCTACTAGCATACCAGATGTCGTTGTTGACCCTGTTGCAAGCACTACTCCAGATGTTGTTGCTGAAGAACCAGAGCTAGAACCCGAGCCTGAGCCAGAACCTGAGCCAGAACCTGATCCAGAATCTGTAGTAGAAGAGACTTCTACTTCTACGGTCTCTGTTATTGTGGAGTGAATTTAATCCTTTGGTTAAAACCAAAGGACACTCCTTAAAATGACGTCCTTTCACCTTTGGCTCAAGAACATCATTCTTAAGAAACGTCCTTTTATGGCTATTGTTATTAAAAATGGGTCTCGGATAGTGGATGTGATATCTATTCTTACATAATTTGGGGTATTTTTAATATAATATTAAGAACCTGATTTCTGTTTTGTGGCTTACTTATCAGCAAAACCAAAGCATACGCTTATTAATCGCACAACAAAGCCAGAAACCTTAATTTTAACCACTTTTTAAAGATTTTTAGAAAAAACTATTGATTTCTTTCTAAAAAGCGGGACCTGAAATAGAATTTTTAAATAATATGCATATTTTTATAGACGAGTCAGGTACTTTGCCTGATCCTAAAGATAAATTTATAGTTATTTCTGGCGTGGGGGTGAAAAGAATAAAAGAAGCCAAGAATTTAATAAATAGGATCATGACTTCTTTGCGCCAAGGAAAGATAAGAATTAAAGAATTAAAATTTTATTATGCTGGTCAATAAACTAAGCGTCAGTTTCTTTCTAGCATAGTTTCTGTTGATTTTGAAATATTTGTTTTAATTATAGATAAAAAAGATAGAAAAATAGCTGACACTCCGGAGAATTTTGCAATATTGATAGCTAATTTAGTTAATGAAATTAATCTTTGGTACAAGACAGAAAAATTTATTATTATGATAGATAAACATTTTCATAGAAGGATCGATCAGACTAATTTTAATAAATTTTTTAAAAAATGGACAGACGACAAATTGGAATATAGTGTTAGGCACGTAGATAGTCAGTAAAATCATTTAGTCAATATAGCTGACATGGTCGCTGGAGCAGTTTTCCAAAAGTATATTGGTAAGAATTTGCAATTTTATAATTTAATTAAAGATAATATTATAATAGAGAAATTAATTAATTGGCCACAGATAAAAAAGAGAAGCTTAAATAAAAAACTCACCTGAACCGATGCGAGCACCCATCCAAGCGAGTTAATAATTTTATTATAGCAAATCAAAATAATCTGTCAAGCGTTTCTGGAGATAAAATATGCTACTTGATAAACAAGATAAAAAACAAGAGAAAAAAGTTGAGCAATGTCCATATTGTCAGGGTAAAGATATTGTAAAAAAGGGCAGGAGAAAAAAGAAAATGGAGGAAATCCAGATATATTTTTGTAAACATTGTCAGAAAAAATTTACTTTACAGATTAGCAAAAGTAGAACCTATCCTCTAAGAATTATTTTAGATTCAATTACCTTATACAATCGTCTTTATACTACAAAAGATATTGTTGCCAAAATTCAAGAAAAATATGGATTTAAATTAAGCGAGCAGACAATTCTTAATTGGGCTAAAGGGTATAAAGATTATTTGCCATTTTTGCGATTGCGAGATTTTGTTTCAAAAAAATATTCTTCTAAAGATATTATCGATGAAGTTCATTTAATGCATGGTCAGATATATGATTTTAAATACCATCGGGCAAAAATGAATTGTATTTTAGAAGATGATTTTAAGCATTATAAGTTAAAACAAATTAAAGATTTTCTTGAATTAGTTTCAGCAGAATGTCCTCATCATATTTTTAGAGATTCTCAAAATAGGGCTTCTATGTATAATAATTTCTTTAATCCTGATGAGGTTAAGATAATAAGGAAAGAGAATCAGGCAAATAAGATCGCTCGCTTTGTTATACAAGCTGTGACTAATAACAAATTACGACATGAGGTTCTGCAGGAGTTCATGTTAGCTAATGATTCAGTAACCGTTGCAGTTGAGGTTCCTGTATTATTAGATTATGAAGATGTTTTACATTTTCAAAATCAATTAAATTGGCAAGTGCCATTAGATTTAAAAGAAGGAGAAGTAGTAACTGGGCACATTGATTTGATACAAGTAAGAAATGGAGTTGTTCATATTATGGATTATAAGCCAAGTGCTAGAAAGGTTAAGCCAATTGATCAGTTAACTATTTACGCATTAGCAATGAGTCGTTTAACATCTTTAAGATTGTTTCATTTTAAGTGTGCTTGGTTTGATGAAAATGATTATTATGAATTTTTTCCTCTACACGTAGTAATGAAGAAGAAAAAAAGAGGAAAGAAGAAGTAATTTTCAAGTATCAAGTATTAATCAATGATCAAGTTTCAGCGATCATTTAAGAATTGAAAATTTATTGAGAGTTGAAAATTGATAATTGAAAATTAATATTTATGGCTTATCAAAAACAAGAATATAGTAAATATAGAGTCAAGACGCCAGTTAAGAGTTTTCGCGATTTAGATGTATATCGCCAAACAACTCTTTTGTCCTCGGAGGTTTTTAAATTGACGCCGGTTATCAAAAGAAGCAAAAAAGATAAATACTTATTAAACGAATTTGAGATTCTTTATTCTTTATCAAAATTAATTCCAAAATTAATTGCTGAAAGCTATGGAGATAGATTTTCAAGCAATGAAATGGCTTTTAATAAATTAGAGCAGGCAATGAGAATAATCGCTAATATTGTTGCTAAAATAGATTTTATAACAGCGACGATTGAAAATAATGATATTAAAGAGGTTTTAAATAAAATTTTAGCTAAATATCAAAAGCAGAGAGTTAAAATAAATAATTTGCGCCGAGCTTGGATAAGGGTTTATCAAGAACGTGGGGGATTTGAAAGAAAAAATAAATGAAACAGAATAAATTAAAAGTAATTAGCGCTAAGGATTTAGGTAGATTAAATATGCCGGATTTTTGCCCTCGCTGTTTTTGGATTGAACGACACATAGATAAACCACCTGGCATATTCCCTGGTATTTTTAGCACTTTAGATGCGATCACTAAAAGAAGCTCTCATAGATCTTTTTTAGAAAGAAATAAAACTCCTGATTGGTTAGGAATAGAAGGTTTAGTTGAGGTTGAAGAAGGCGATATTTATTTTAAACTGCCAGTAGAACAAGGAAATTGGATTTTGACCGGTTATCCAGATGATGTTTTTAAAACCAAAAATGGCAATTACCATATTGTTGATTATAAAACAGCTAAATTCACAGAAAGACAAGACGAACTTTTGCCATTATATGAGATCCAATTGAATTGTTATGCTTATTTAGCTGAAAGATATGGATATAAACCAGTGACTAATCTTTCTTTAGTTTATTGTCAGCCCAATAAAGATTTAGACAGCGATGAAGATTTTAAATTAGGATTTGAAATTCATTCTATAAAAGTGGATTTAAAAACAGATGTTGTTTTAGAACTGCTTATAAAAGCAAGAGAAATTTTAAATAAAGAAAAACCGCCTCAATCTCATCCTGATTGCAGAGGAATTTGTCAGTGGATAGATAAAGTATTTAAAAAAACAAATTCCTTTTGGGAATAAAAAAGGTAATAAAAAAACAGCATATAAATCCTGCTTCTCAAGATTAATTTAATAATATATTTAAAATTACGACGCTATTTTCTATTTCGCTGGCAAGCGGGTCAATTTTAACTTATCAATATCTTTTTGCATGCGATTATGAGCTAATTTATCCATTTCAAATTCTGTTTCAATTGTATCAAATTGTTTAGCTAATCCGTCAACAGAATTTAAAATTTTATCTACTTTTTTATCAAGATATTTTTTAGTAACAAATTCTTTGAGATCTTCTTTTGTCGCTAATTGATTAAATTGTTTTGGTGTCATTATCATGTTAATGTCATTTTATAATATTGAATAATTTTGTCAAATTAAACTTATGAACAATGTGATTTATAGAGAAGATCAAGCATATCCAGGGCTGTTAAAACGGATTGGCAAGGACGCGCCGAAGCAATTATATTATAAGGTTTCTCCGCAGAGTAGCTCCTTCTAAAGCATCTTTAATAATTGTCTAGGTGTAGTTGGAAGTAGAAAATTAACGCATTATGGCGAACAGGTCATTGAAAAAATAGTTGGGCAAGTAACTAGCGCCGGGATCACAATTGTTTCCGGTTTTATGTATGGAGGGGATGCTTTGGCGCATCAGACAGCTCTAAAATTTGGAGGCCGAACAATTGCAGTAATGCCTTGCGGAATTGATAGGATTAGTCCCGAAGATCAAGGAGATCTTTATAAGGATATTTTAGAAAATAACGGATTAATTGTTTCTGAATATGAAGGCAATATGTCGCCAGCCCTATGGACTTATCCGCGGAGAAACAGAATTATAGCTGGGTTATCAAAGGCGGTTTTGGTTATTGAAGCGGGAGAGAAAAGCGGTTCTTTAATTACGGCTAATTTGGCCAAAAAATTTAAAAGAAAGATTTTTGCCGTGCCGGGGCCAATTACGAGTTCTGTCTCGAGAGGGACTAATATGCTTATTAAAGAAGGCGCTGAAATGGTTTTAGATGCGAAGGATATTTTGAGGTGGTTTAGACAAAATCATAGGACACGCCTTGACGAGTACATCCTTCCGTCCTCCGAGCGTAAGAATGTAGCTCTCAAGGCGCGTCCTATTCCTATCCCCAAGGCCACGCCTGCCCATCTTTCTAATTGCACGACTTTTGAAGAAAAAATTCTTGATTTATTAGAACGGGAGCCGCTGATTATAGATGAAATGTCGCGTCATTTGGAATTACCTGTTTCAGAATTAGGTGTTAAGTTATCCATGATGGAAATGCAGGGACTGATTGAGATGAAAGGGGATAGGTATTATAATGTAAAATGATCAATTAAAATCTTTATGATTTTATATAGAACAAAAATAAATAAGCTTTCAGGAACAAGTTATATTGAAGTTAGAAAAGAAGCTTTGATCATATTTAATAAAATTAAGAAAAAAACTAAAAGAAAGCCATACATTCGTTCAGCTTATTTTAATAAGCAAAAGATATTTTTTGATTATTTTTGGATACATTTACATCAAAAAAATCCAAGGGAAAGATTTAAAAGATTAAAGTATTTTGAGGCAGCTATTGATTTAATAAAAAATTCAAGAAACAAACCTATTTTCAAACAAAATCCCAACAAAAAGACAGAAATTATTTATCGTTTTGCTGGATTAATCAAAAACAAAGAAAAATTTTATGTTCAGATAAAGGAAAACACACGAAGTAAAAGAAAATATCTTATGTCTTGTTTCTTTGGTAAATAAAAAATCTTCCGCCGAAGTGGAGTGTATAAACTCCTGGCCGAAGATTTAATTAAAGTGTAGCAAACCGTAATATTTTGTCAATAGTTTGATTGAGGATTAATTGAGATGAAGGGGGATAAGTACTATAATATTAAATAACAAAATTTTAAATTTTAAGTTTTAAATTTTAAACCCGCTTCGCCATAGCTTAAGCGAGGCGAGTCAATGCTGTAATTTATAAATAACTAAAATAAATTAAAATTTAATTATTTAGATTTCAATTAAAACTTAGAATTTATAATTTAAAATTATTTCTGGTTATCCACTTTTATAATATAAAAAAATATAGTATAATTCATTTAATGCTTACTAATAAAGATATTCAAAAACTTGCAAAAGTTTTCCCCACCAAAGATGAAGCTGTCTTAAAAAATGACTTTGAAGAATTAAGGCAGGATTTTAGAAATCTGCAAATTTCAGTTGATGCTTATACTAAAAAGGCCGATGATTATTTTTAAGAAATGGTAATGTTAAGTCATAAAGTAGACCGTCTTGAACAATGGATACATCAACTTGCCGAAAAAGTAGGACTTAAATTAGAAAGTTAAAGTTAATCATTATTTAAAAATAAAATAATTCAAGTTGTTTTGATTAGGGAATACAGGATTTTGATTGTTATTATAAACTGATATAAGGCAATTATAAAAAGTAATCTATTTTGCTGATTAGAGATCAGCAGGGATAACGTTTTTATTGATGTTTAAGATAGTTAGAATACCTTATTACTATCCAAACAACAAAAAAATAATGCGAAAAATATGTAATTTTATTATAAAATACTCGCTTTACGCGCTTGTTTTTTTTATGCCCTTATTCTGGCTGTCATGGACAGTTGAATCGCATGAATTTAATAAGCAGTATCTATTAGTTTTTTTGGTTGCCCTTGCTTTTTTAGCTTGGCTTGCCAAAATGACAATTGCCCAAAAGAAAATTTCTTTTCGTAGAACCCCGCTTGATATATGGATTTTAGTTTTTATGTTCATAATGATTTTAAGCGGTGTTTTTTCTCTTGATAAAATTTCTTCATGGCTTGGTTTTTACGGGCGTTTTTCAGATTCGATTATAGGAATATTATCTTTATGCGTAGTATATTTTGTAGTAGTTAATAATTTTAGTTTGAAGAAAAACAAATTAAACGCGTCTTCTAAAAAACAAGGATTGTCTTTAGAAAAGATTTTAAATTTAATCTTAGCTTCAAGCTGGTTAGTTGTTATCATAACTTATTTATCAGTATTTAATATTTGGAGTAAAATTTCAGGACTTCCAGAAATAATGTCATATCGGTCGTTTAATACAGTTAGTGGTTCTTTGGAGGGTTTGTCTATATTCCTAGTAGCTACCATTGGAATTTTAATAGGTGGTATCTTAACTGCAAAAAAGCAGAAAAAAAATTCTGATATTATTAAGGGCGATCTTGTTGATAATAAAAAGAAAGGCAAGATTAAGAGGTTGTTTGGTTGTTTCAGTAATTGCAAAAATTATGGATTGGCGTCAAAAGTGATTTTAACAATCGCTTCAGTGATTTTATTGGTTTTAATTAATTTCTGGCCAGCTTGGCTTGCTTTAGGTGTAATGACATTTTTCTTAATGATTATGGCTTTTTGGACAAGAATATTCAGGTGGAATACCAATTTATTAATGCTGCCAATTATATTGCTTCTTATTTCTGTATTCTATTTAGCTGGATTTGACACTAAGGTTGGTGTTTTAAATAATATGCCATTCTTTAACGCCAATTTACCTCAAGAACTTATTTTAGACAGCGATATCTCCAAATCAATTACCTGGCAAACTCTTAAAAATTATCCTGTCTTGGGTTCAGGACCTGGTACTTATATGTCCGACTTTGTTAAGTTCAAGCCAGTAGAATTTAATCAGAGTAATTTTTGGAATATAAGGTTTGATAAGAGTTCAAGTTACTTAATGGAAATAATAGGAACTATTGGAATCTTGGGCATTCTCTCTTATTCATTAATATTATTTATTTTTCTATTAATTATGTCTTCGTCTTTACAGAAAATGAGAGATAAGGGGGATTCAAAAGATAAGGCGGAGAAAATTAAAGGCAAAGTATTAAATAAAGATAAATTAATAATTTTGCCATTCTTTCTTGCTTGGCTTGCTTTAGCGGCTGGACAGTTTGTTTATCTGCAAAATACGGTTTTAAGTTTCTATTTCTGGCTATTTACCGCTTTAGGCATTATTGGCTGGCAAAAAATTCAATCAACTCCTTATCGTAAAACAACATTTTCGTTTAAGAAGATGCCTGAAGTAGGATTGGTTATGAATATTGTTTTGTTAATTATTATATTCGCTTCTGCCGGATTGTTTTATTTAGGTGGAATATTTTACTATGCTGATACTCTCTTTAGGCAGCCATCTGAAACTAATGAAGATTTAGTCATAAAGATGGAAAAAATAGTTAATTTAAACAGATACCGAGAAAATTACAGAAGAGCCTTATCTCAAGTTTACCTTATTAATGCCTGGAATGAAGCAAATAGGCCAGCCGAAGAGCAGAATATAGAATTGCTTCAAATGTTAGCGGCCGGATCGATTGAACAGGCAAGAATAGCTTCCTCACTAAGTCCTAATTCAGTTTCTACTTGGGAAAATTTAAGCAATATCTATCGCGATTCAAGCGGACTTATTGGCGGAACAATTCCGTTTGCTTTAGAAGCTTTTGCCAAAGCGTCTGAATTAGAACCGAATAATCCTTTCTTTTATAGAGAGCGATGCCGTCTTAATTTGATTAGCGAAGAAAAAGATTGGGAGGAAACAGTTGGTTATTGTCAAAAAGCTGTTGAGTTAAAAGAAAATTACTTAGATGCGCATATTCAGTTGGCTTTGGTTTATGAAGAAAAAGGAGATTTAGAAAAAGCAATTGAACAGATGGAATCTATTTTGGACAAATTGAAAGGTGTTAGTTTTCAGCGAGGTTCTGATTTAGCAGGCGCAGCTACAGAAATATATTTTCAGTTAGGAAGATTGTATTTTAATTTGGAGCGTGTTGATGAAGCGGTTCCGATGTTTGAACAAGCGGTTATTATTACTCCTCAATATGCTAATGCGCGCTATGCTCTGGCACTATCTTATCAAACAGGAGGTAGAAATGAAGACGCCCTTATTCAATATCAAATTATTAATCAGTTAATTCCTAATAATGAAGATATTAAGGCGCTAATAGAACAATTGTCTGCGCCGCCAACGCCAATAGAGCCAGAAGTAGTGGAAGGAGAGTAGAATGAAATCAGGGAACAGTCCCCAAAGCTTTCGGGATTGTTCCTAAGTATTGACAGTTTTTTAATTTTGTTTATACTTAATATAATTAAGGTTTGAAATATAATCATTTTGTATATATAAATAAAATTTAAATAAAGAAAAATTCCTTCTTCAATATGGAAGGGCTTGTTTTTATGTCTGGAAAAATAAAAGACACTTTTCAAATTCCTGATCTTATTGAAGTACAAAAAAATTCATATAATTGGTTCTGGAAAAAAGGATTAAGAAATCTTTTAGATGAATTTTCTCCTATTAAGGATTGGGGAGGCAGCGATTTAGAGCTTCATTTTTTAGATTATCATTTAGAAGAGCCAAAGCATAATGAGCCTGAAGCAAAATCTCGCAATATTTCTTATGAGGCGCCTTTGTACTGTCGAGTTAAGTTAGTAGACAACAAAACAAAAGAGGGAAAAGAACAAGATATCTTTCTTGGCGATTTTCCTTTAATGACCCAGCGCGGAACTTTTGTTGTCAATGCTGTAGAAAGAGTTGTTATTTCCCAGTTGATAAGATCTTCTGGGGTATTTTTTACTTCTAAATTTTCAAAAGGGAATCAGCTTTTTGGAGCAAAAGTAATTCCTAATTGGGGAGCTTGGTTTGAATTTGAAACTGACTCTGATAAATCAATTAATGTTAAAATTGACAGAAAAAGAAAAGTTCCTGTGACAGCATTGTTAAAAGTATTTGCGGCAATGGATTTTGAAAAAAAGAAAAAGGGCGAATTAAGCAATGATGAGATTAAGAATATTTTTTCAAATATAAATAAGGGCGAATTTGATTATATTGAAGCAACTATTGAAAAAGATAGTTCAAAAACTTCCGGCGAGGCGTTTATTGAAGTTCATAAGCGCATTAGACCTGGCGACTTAGCTACAGAAGATAATGCCAGATCTTTTCTTGAAGCAATGCTTTCTTTTGAAAGATATGATTTGAGCGAAGTTGGCAGATGGAAAATGAATCAGAGATTGGGATTGGGAACTGTCCCTATTACAAAAGAAAACAGGGTTTTACATTTTGAAGATATAGTTGCAATTATTAAAGAAATTATTCAGTTGAATAATAATCCTTTGGCCAGGCCAGATGATATTGACCATTTAGGCAATAGAAGAATCCGTTCTGTTGGCGAGCTTCTTCAGAATAAATTGAGGGTTGGCTTAGCAAGAACAGAAAGAATTATTCGTGACAGAATGTCAACTTTAGATGTGACTGGTGTTATGCCCGGACAACTAATTAACGCACGTCCTTTTATGGCCGCTATAAAAGAATTTTTTACTTCTTCTCAACTTTCACAGTTTATGGACCAGCATAATCCTTTAGCTGAGTTGGAACATAAAAGACGTTTATCAGCTATGGGTCCGGGCGGATTAACAAGAGAAAGAGCGGGCTTTGAAGTTCGCGATGTTCATTCAAGTCATTATGGCAGAATTTGCCCAATTGAAACACCAGAAGGTCCTAATATCGGATTAGTTGGTCATTTGGCAAGCTGCGCTCGAATTAATGAATATGGCTTCATAGAGTCGCCCTACAGAAAAGTAAATAATGGAAAACTTAGTAATAAGATTGTTTATCTTAATGCGGCTGAAGAAGAGAAATATAATATTGCCCATGCTGGAATTGATATATCTTCAAAAGGCGAGATTTTAGACAAGAAAGTTGAAGCAAGAATTTGTGGAAACCCAGGAATAATTAATCGTTCAAAAATTGATTTTATTGATGTTTTACCTCAACAGCCAATTAGTATCGCAGCTGCTTTAATACCTTTTCTTGAACATGATGATAGTAACAGAGCGCTGATGGGCTCAAATATGCAAAGACAGGCAGTTGCTTGCATTAAACCGCAAGCGCCACTTGTTGGAACGGGCATGGAAAGTAAAGCGGCCAGAGATTCAGGACAGGTTATTGTTGCTGAGCAAGACGGAGTTATTAAAAGTGTTGATGCTGATAAAATTGTTGTTTTAGGGAAAAAGAGTAATAAACGCGCGCGTCCTAATGAAAATTTGAAAGAATATCCACTTCATTCATTTAGTAGAACAAATCAATATACATCCATTTGTCAAAATCCTTTAGTTAAAAAAGGCCAGCGCATTAAAAAGGGAGATATTTTAGCTGATGGCGCGGCAACAGAAAATGGCCAACTTGCTCTTGGCCAGAATGTTTTAGTCGCTTTTATGTCTTGGCGCGGAAGTAATTTTGAAGACGCAATTATCCTTTCGGAAAAACTTGTGAAAGATGACCGTTATACTTCAGTACATATTGAAAGTTTTATCTGCGATGTCAGGGAAACTAAACTTGGTCCTGAAATTACAACGCCTGATATCCCTAATGTTGGAGAAGAGCGTCTGAAGGATTTAGATGAGGAAGGAATTGTGAGAATCGGCGCTGAAGTAGGCCCTAATAATATCTTAGTCGGTAAGATTTCGCCTAAAGGAGAAACAGATCTGACAGCTGAAGAGCGTCTTCTCCAGGCTATTTTTGGAGAAAAAGCTCGAGACGTCAAAGATTCTTCTTTAAGAATGTCGCATGGAAAGCGCGGCAAAGTCGTTGGCATTCAAATCTTTTCAAGAGAGAACGGAGATAAATTACAAAGCGGAGTTATTAAAAGCATCCAAGTTGAAATTGCTCAATTAAGAAAAATTTCAGTTGGAGATAAATTAGCTGGAAGACATGGAAATAAAGGTGTTATTTCTAAAATTCTTCCCGAAGAAGATATGCCTTATTTAGCTGACGGAACTCCTGTGGAAATTATTCTCAATCCCTTAGGAGTTGCTTCCCGGATGAATATAGGGCAAATTTTGGAAACACATTTAGGCTGGGCTGCTAATGCTTTAGGGTATAAGGCGATTACACCAGCTTTAGCAGGAATCAAAGAGAGCGAAATTATGAACGAGCTTAAAAAGGCAGGCTTGCCTGAAACAGGACAGATTACCTTATATAACGGAAGAAATGGAGAGCCGTTTGAACAGCCAATTACAGTTGGATATACATATATATTAAAACTGCTTCATTTGGTTGAAGATAAAATTCATATGCGTTCGGTGGGTCCTTATTCTCTAATTACACAACAGCCCTTAGGCGGAAAAGCTCAATTTGGCGGGCAAAGATTCGGAGAGATGGAAGTCTGGGCTCTGGAAGGATATGGCGCTGCTCATACTTTACAGGAAATGATTACGATTAAATCAGATGATGTTACTGGCAGATCTGGCGCTTACGACTCAATTATACGAGGGAAAAAGATTCAGTCGCCTAATGTTCCAGCTTCTTTCAATGTTTTGGTTAGCGAATTAAAATCGCTTGGTTTAGGAGTAGAGTTGGTAGAAAAGTAAATTATTTATTTAAGCTCCTGCTTCACTTTTTGTTCGCGCTTTACCCTAAAGGGCTCCGACGCGTCTCACAAAAAGCAAAGCAATCGCTTTTACTTTAGAAATTAGAAATTAAGTTTTATGTCTACAAAAGTATCAGACTTTAAATCTATTCGTTTAAAACTGGCAAGTCCAGAGGAAATTTTGGATTGGTCTCATGGCGAAGTAACAAAGCCAGAAACGATTAATTATAGAACGCAAAGAGCTGAAAAAGACGGATTATTTTGCGAAAAGATTTTCGGACCTGAAAAGGACTGGGAATGTTATTGCGGAAAATATAGGAGGATAAGATATAAGGGAGTGGTTTGTGATAAATGCGGAGTTGAAGTGACTAGATCAATTGTCCGTCGAGAAAGAATGGGTCATATTAATTTAGCGGTGCCTGTTTCTCACATTTGGTTTTTGCGTGGAGTTCCTTCTAAAATGGGATTAATTTTAGATCGATCTTCACAAGAATTAGAAAAAGTAATTTATTTTGCAGGATATATTATTACAAACATTAATGAAGAAGAAAGAAAAAAAGTTATTAATGAGATAAATAAAGAGTATCAAGCAAAAACAAAAAACAAAGAACTTAATAAATCAGGAATTAAAGAAAAAATAAATTTTAAAGAGCAAAAAGATAAAACAATCCGCGAAATAAGAGGCCTTTATCTTTATCAAATATTTTCAGAGATTGATTACCGTAATTTCAGCTTAAAATACGGACAAGTTTTTGAAGCTGGAACAGGAGCAGAAACACTAAGAAAAATTTTTGAAAATATTAATTTAGAAGCGCTTGCAAAAGAATTATTTGACAAGACAAAAAATGCAAGTTCGATTATAAAAAGCAAGCTCTTTAAGCGGTTAAAAGTTATTGAGGGAATGATTAGCGCTAAAATAAAGTCGGAATGGATGTTTCTGACTGTTTTGCCTGTGATGCCTCCTGATTTGCGTCCAATGGTTCAATTAGACGGCGGACGTTACGCAACTTCCGATGTTAATGATCTATATAGAAGAGTAATCAATAGAAATAATCGACTTAAACGATTAGTTGAACTTAAAGCGCCTGAGGTTATCTGCAGAAATGAAAAAAGAATGCTTCAGGAAGCAGTTGACGCTCTGATTGATAATTCAAGTCGTCGAGGACAGGTAATGGTGGCAGCTTCAACAGGACAAAGAAGAGTTCTCAAATCATTAGCTGATATGCTTAAAGGGAAACAAGGCAGATTTAGGCAGAATCTTCTTGGAAAGCGAGTTGATTATTCAGGAAGGTCTGTTATTGTTGTCGGACCAGAATTAAAACTTAACCAATGTGGACTGCCTAAATATATGGCTCTTGAACTTTTTAAACCGTTTGTCATAAATAAGCTAGTTGAAAGAGGATTAGCTTATAATGTCCGCGGAGCAGGACGCTTAATTGAAGAAGAAATAGACGAGGTTTGGGCCATTTTAGAGGAAGTCACAAAGAATCGCTATGTTTTATTAAATAGGGCTCCTACTTTGCATAGATTAGGCATTCAGGCCTTTCAGCCGGTTCTTGTAGAAGGAAAAGCAATTAGAATCCATCCTCTTGTTTGCAGAGCTTTTAATGCTGATTTTGATGGCGACCAAATGGCAGTTCATTTGCCCTTAAGCAGTGAAGCGCAGAATGAAGCTAAGAACATCATGCTTTCTTCGGTTAATCTTTTAAAGCCGGCTACGGGCGAACCAGTGGTTATTCCTACTCAAGATATGGTTTTAGGATGCTATTGGATGACAAAAATTAAAGACGGCTTAATTGGAGAAGGAAAAATTTTCGCTAACCCAGAAGAGGCTCTTTTGGCAAAACATTTTGGACAAATTCACTTAAAAGCAAGAATTAAAGTAAGAATAAATGCTAAAAGTAATAAACTTACTGAAACATCAGTTGGCAGGATTATTTTCAATGAGCCATTATCGTCTCAAATAGGATTTATCAATAAAACAATGAAGTCATTTGAACTGCGCAAATTGATTTCCGAATTAATAGACAAGCTTGGTCTTAATAAAACAGCTTTGATAGTGGATAAAATTAAAAGAATGGGCTTTAAATATGCGACAACTTCAGGCATTAGCTGGAGCATGAGAGACCTGAAAGTCCCCGTAGAAAAAAATAAATGGATTAAACAAGCTGATAAAAAAGTTGAATTGATACAAAGTCAATATCATAACGGTCTTTTAACTGATGATGAAAGAAAATCTCGCGTTATTGAAATTTGGAATGGCGTTAAGGAAAAAGTATCGCAGAAAACATCAGAAGTACTGGATAAAAACAGTTCTGTTTTTAGTATTTTTGATTCAGGAGCAAGGGGCTCTTTAGGACAATTAACACAGATGACAGGAATGAAAGGTCTTGTTGTTAATCCATCAGGCGAGATTATTGAATTGCCGATTAAGAGTTCTTATAAAGAAGGTTTTAATATTTTAGAGTACTTTATTTCCACTCATGGAGGAAGAAAAGGATTAGCTGACACTGCGTTAAAAACTGCAAGCGCTGGCTATCTCACGCGAAGATTAGTTGATGTTTGCCAAGATGTTGTTATTCGCGAAAAAAATTGTGGCGATAAAAAAGGTATTTATGTATACAGGGAAGACGGAGAAGATGTTGGCAATTCTTTTGCTTCCCGTATTTTTGGCAGGGTAAGTTTGGAAGAAGTAAAAGTTAAAAAAGATGTTTTAATTAAATCAGGTCAAATGATTGACAAAAAAATAGCTCAGAAAATAGATGAATCAGGAATAGATAAAATTAATGTTAGATCAGTTATTTCTTGCAAATCAAAAGATGGTGTTTGTCAGCAATGTTATGGGTATGACTTAGGAAGAAATAAACTTATTGAATTAGGCGAAGCAATTGGTATTGTTACTGCGCAAGCTATTGGAGAGCCGGCGACACAGCTGACACTAAGAACTTTTCATATTGGCGGAGTTGCCGGCGGGCAGGATATTACTCAGGGACTGCCTAGGGTAGAAGAAATTTTTGAAATGCGTCAGCCAAAAGCAAAGGCTATTATTTCAGAGGTTGATGGAAAGGTTAAGGATATTATAGAAAAAGGTAAGCAAAGAATTATTCAGATAGAGCCAAATCTTACTAAAGAAAAATTCGCCAAAAGCGAATCTGCCTCTGGCAAAAAAGAGAAAATTTTAGAATATACTTTGCCTGATGGGATGTCTTTAAATGTTGAAAAAGGAAATTTAGTTTTTGCTGGCCAGCAAATCAGCGAAGGAAGCATTGACTTAAATAATTTATTTACTATGGTAGGAAAAGAAGCTGTGCAGAGATATATAATCAGAGAAGTACAGAAAATTTACACTTTTGCAGGAGAAAATATTAATGATAGGCATATCGAAATGATTATTCGCCAGATGTTTTCGCGTGTAAAAATAAAAGACCCCGGTACGACCAGATTTGTGAATGATCAAATAGTTGAAAATAATATTTTTCGTAAA
>Ga0268278_1001044_pt1 | contig 17058 bp, 27 predicted proteins | sample saktaG_3_FD_190135 | JGI IMG/M metagenome (GOLD analysis project Ga0268278, IMG submission 190135) | Saline water microbial communities from Sakinaw Lake, British Columbia, Canada - sak_2010_1_5_55m | ecosystem: Environmental > Aquatic > Non-marine Saline and Alkaline > Saline ... | reverse complement strand
CAAATAATTGATAATTTAGCAGAAGATCTTGGATTCAGAAGAGACGAACTTTATCGAATTGTCCAATTTTATAATGCATATCCAATTGTCGTGACAGTGTCACAACAATTAAGCTGGTCACATTATATAGAATTGATAAAACTTAAGACAGAAGAAGAACGCAAGTTTTACGAAGCCCAATCCATAATAGAAAAGTGGAGTGTAAGAGAACTCAGAAAAAGGGTAGAAGATAATGAATACAGGAAAATCAAAAAAACAGGGAAAGTAATGATTAAACCGCTTTTGCATCTGCCGTCTCCTGAAGAAGTATTCAAAGATACTTATAATTTCAATTTTCTTGAGTTAAAAAAAGATTACTCTGAGAATGACTTAAAGAGTCAGTTATTGTTAAAATTCGAAAGAACACTTCAGGAATTTGGCTCTAATTTCTTTATAGGGGAAAGAGAAAAAAAGATAATTATAGACGGAACAATCCATAAGATAGATTTGGTTTTATTTCATAAATTGATTAGGTGCACTATTCTTGCAGACTTTAAAATTGGGAAATTTAAGGCAGAATATATTGGTCAGATGAATAAATACATTAATTACTATAGAGAAAATGAGCAGCTAAATTGGGAGAGAGATACTATCGGGCTAATCCTTTGTGAGTACAAAGGTGTTGAAGAAGTGCATTATGCATTAGGCAGATTAAAGAAAGAAATCTTTGTATCACAGTACAAAACAAAGCTTCCAAGCGAGCAGGAAATAAAATCTAAATTAAGAGGGGCAGAGAAAAAATAATTTGAACTTTTTAATCAAATTTATTAGTGATATTAGGCAAACTTTATATATTTCTGATTTTTTCTATTTTTTATTATTTTTTAAATTTTAGACTGATAATCAAATAGTAAGCAAAAGATTTATTAAATAAAAAATAAAGCAGGTTATTATGGGAATTGAGGTAGAGGTAAGGAGTTTTATAACAAAAGAAAAGTATGATGAGCTACTTGAATTTTTTAAAAGAAATGCAGAGTTTATTAATGAGGACTATCAGGAAACATATTACTTTGATTCTGATGCTGACTTAAGGATACAGAGGAATAAGTTTTTCTCAAAAATATGGTTAAAGAAAGGCAGGATTCACGACGATTTTAGGGAAGAGGTTGAGATAAAATTCAAGAAGAATGACTTTGAGAAGCTGGGAAAATTATTTCTTAACCTTGGCTTTAATGTCGAGATAAAATGGTTCAGGAAGAGGTATCATTTTAAGTGGGAAAAAATAGATGTAATGCTCGACTACACAAAAGGCTATGGTTACATTATTGAGCTGGAGAGGATATCATCTGAGAAGGAAAAAGAAAAGATTTTTGAGATGTTAAAGAAAAAATTAATTAAACTGAATGTAAATCTAACACCAAAGGAAGAGTTTGATAGAAAATATAAATACTACAAGAAAAACTGGAAAAAACTGGTTGAAAATGGATAAAAAACCAAAAGTAGGTGTAGGAGTAATTGTAATTAAGGAGAATAAGGTTCTCCTTGGAAAAAGGAAAAATTCTCATGGAGAAGGCTCATGGTGCTTCCCAGGAGGGCATCTTGAATTTAATGAAAGCCTGGAAAATTGTGCAAAAAGAGAGGTCTTAGAGGAAACTGGAATTGAAATTAAAAATATAAGATTTGAAACAATAACAAATGATATCTTTAAGGATGAAGAAAAGCATTATATCACAATTTTCATGCTTTCTGAATATGATTCAGGAGAAGTTAAGGTTATGGAACCTGAAAAATGCGAGAAATGGAATTGGTTTGAATGGAATAATCTTCCAGAGCCATTGTTCCTACCAATACAAAATTTATTGAAAAAAGATTATAATCCTTTAAAGTAACACAAGATTTTTATTTTTTTATCCCATATATCTCCTTCAAATCTTCAACATTTGGATTCTTAATTTTTAATGTGACTTTTACCACTTCAATTAATTGGGATATGTATTCCTCAAGTCTAGGGTCTTCTATTCTTTCACGTCTCAAAAGATAATTATCCATCTCTGGATTAAAGGGCTTGGATTTATGGTTCTCAAGTGGCTCAATTATTAAGTTGGGTAAGTTTGGTTCTTCTTTTTCAATAAGGATAAGGTATTGTTCTATACATTCCCTTAATGCATTCCTGTATGTTTCTTCTGTTCTTGGCTTTAATAGTTTTGCCTCTGCCCTGCTTAAATCAAAATCAGTTATCCTTTTTGTAATCTTATCAGTTAAGCTATCTTTTGCTTCCTTTATTATTAATACATCTTTACTGCCTCTAAGGTTTCTGTCCACAGGAGCATATAATCGCTTATAAAAATAGATATTATGTGTTTTAAAAACCCTTTCTAAAACCTCGATAGGTGGTTCCTTACAAAAACCTATTGGAGTTTCAGGTGGTTGTTCAACAATTGGAAGGTTTTCATCATTTTCCTTGTATAAAAGTTTTGTTGGCATCTTATCATTACTCCAAATTATAGAATCCTTATGTGCCTTACCTTAGATATAAAAACCTTTTGTTCTAAAGGTTTTTAATAAATTTAGGTTATAGGCTTTGCCTTTTCCCACAATACATTAAATAGACGTTGTTACTGCTAGAACTAGGTTGTGATTTTAAAGAAATCATTAGAGGAATTAATGTGAAACAATTATTTTTTCCTTTTTTAGTTCTTTACCAACAGCTTGATCTGTTATGTTCCAATAAAACTCTGTAAATTTTTTCACCAAAGGATTCTCATTATTTAATTTATACATCTTAGATTTACCACTAATTCTAGTCTGAATGATCAAACCTTTTTCCAATAGTTCTTTTATTAATGTTTTTAAAGTAGAATAACCAACTCCTGCTTTTATAGCTATATCTGCCATGCTATAATCAAAGTTATCAAATACTATCAAAAAGTCTAAAATCCTGTTTATTGGAGAGTCTCCAAAACTCTCTAAAAATACAGACTTTCCCATTTCATCATTTAAACTTGCCATGGCTATAGTAAATTATAACTTATATTTAAGTCTTTCTATTTTTAACCAATATTAGTTAAAAAATAACCAATATTAGACATAAAATAAGAAGCAGATTTATATATCTATTTTTTAAGTTATCAGCCGAGAAGTCCCCATCCGAAAGGGTGGGGATGAAAGGCTAATCCCATTGGACACTGGACATATAGGCGTGAGATTTATATAACTGCTATGATGATACAAATAATATGGATAAAGTAAAAGTTCAACTGGATAGGGATGTTGTGAATTCTCTGATAAAACTAAAAGGAGTTGGTGATACTTATTCAGATGTTATTAGGAGATTATTGAGAAAATGCAAATAAGCCATAAATTCAGATTATATCCAAACAAACAGCAAGAGAAAAATATGTTTGAAACACTAAACCTATGCAGACAAACTTACAATAATCTTCTTGCAGAGTTTGACAGCTGGGAAGTTATAAGCAAATATGAGTTACAATCAATAATCCCCAATCTAAAGATATGCAACCCTATGCTAAAAAAAGTATATTCCAAGACCTTACAGTATGAGAACTATAGGTTATTTTCTAACCTAAAGGCATTATCAAAGCGAAAGAAAAAAGGACATAAAGTAGGCAGGTTAAGGTTCAAGGGAAAAGGATGGTTCAAGACCTTTACTTACAATCAGTCAGGATTCAAGCTAATCAATACAGGAAAGAGATGCCAGATTCTACATTTGTCTAAGATAGGAGACATAAAGATTAGATGCCATAGAAATATAAGAGGTAAGATAAAACAGGTTACAGTGAAGCATATGCAGTCAGGAAAATGGTTTGCTTCTGTTACAGAAGAAAGAAAACAGGAAATAAAGCAACAGCCAATAAACAAGATTATTGGAATTGATTTAGGGCTTACAGATACTGTTTATGACAGCGATGACAATAAAGTAACCAATCCAAGACACTTAAAGAAAAAAGCAGAGAAACTTGCTCATTTGCAGAGAAGAATGAGCAAGAAAAAGAAAAGAAGCAATAACAGAAATAGATGGAGAATAAGGTTAGCAAGACAATATGAAAAGTTAGTAAACTCAAGAGAGGATTTCTTACACAAACTGTCAAGATATTATGTGGATAATTATGATGCAATTGCTATGGAAGATATGCCAATATCAAACATGGTTCATAATCACAAATTATCAAAATCAATATTAGACTCTTGCTGGGGAAAACTCAGGCAATATATTTCTTACAAAGCCGAAAACGCTGGTAAGTTATATATGCCTGTTGGTTACAAAGGAACAACACAGAGATGCAGCCAGTGCAGTAAATTAGTGCCAAAGAATTTATGGGAAAGAGAGCATAAATGCCCTAATTGTGGCTTTGAAGTGCCAAGAGACTACAACTCAGCATTGGAAATCAAGAGATTATGCTTGCAAAAGATAAGGCAGGAACTGCCTGAATCAACGCTTGTGGAGATGGAATCCATATCCCATCAGGGACAAATTCTGTCATTGAAGCAAGAAGCCCCCTGCGTAAGCTAGGAGTAGTTCACAAGTAATGCATTCTAGAAGGTTGTATGGAGCTAAGCATATAAGATTAGAGAGGGTAATGAAATCTGGATTTATGCCGCATCAATATGGAGATGCTAGAAAAGCCATATATAACCTTATTAAAAAGTCCTTTGTTGTTTATGCTAAGAAGTCCAAGAATGCTATACAATTAAATAAAGAACTTCTTACTGAAATACAAGAAATCATTAAGCATTAAGTTTTTTTACTAATTTCTTCATACCTATTATTATATTTATTAGTGTCCTTATACTTATTTTTCTTCAAAAAAACAACAGCTTTATAAACGCCTGTTAGTTCTCTAAAAAAAGCTCAGTAAAAGTATTTAAATCCTAAAATAAATGATTTAAATATCATAAACAACTAAACAAGCCTGAAAAAAAGTCTTTCAGTACAAAGTTTAGCAATTAAACTTGTTCTTGGAGGAAGGCTTTACTAAAAGGCTTATTTTTGCATTAAAACCTGTAATTTAGGTTTATTTAGCAAATTAAAAGGTAAAAATATGGGAAAAGCAAGAAATCCAAGACACGGAAGCATGCAGTTCTGGCCTAGAAAGAGGTCTAAACGAGCTTATCCTAGAGTAAGATCCTATATTAATTCAAATGAGAAAAACATAGTGGGATTTGCAGGCTATAAAGTAGGAATGACCCACTTATTGATAAAAAGCACAAGGCCTCACTCAATGACTCCAGGAGAATCAATATTCAGGCCAATAACAATAATAGAATGCCCTCCATTAAAGGTTGCAGCAATAAAGTTTTACAAAAGAACTGCCTATGGATTAAAAGCAGTTAACCAAATATTAGCAAAAAACCTTGACAAAAACCTAAAGAAAAAGATGCTCATGCCAAAAAAAGAAACCAAGCAAAAAGAGCCAGAATCTTATGATGAACTAAGGCTTTTGGTTTATACACAGCCTGGCTTAACAGGTATAGGAAAGAAAAAGCCAGAACTTTTTGAGACTGCAATTGGCGGAACAAAGGAAGAGCAGCTTATATACGCAAAGGAAAAGCTTGGTAAGGAAATAATTGCAACTGAAATCCTAAAGCCAGGGCAGTTAATTGATGCCCATGCTGTTACAAAAGGCAAGGGCCTGCAGGGAGTTATAAAAAGATTTGGAGTATCCTTAAAATCACATAAATCAGAGAAAAAAAGACGCTCTGTTGGAAACCTTGGACCTTGGAACCAGTCTGCTATGTGGAGAGTGCCACAGCCAGGGCAGATGGGTTATCACCTTAGAACAGATTATAATAAGCTTATAATAAAAGTTTCAGATAAGCCAGAGGAAATAAATCCAAAATCCGGCTTTAAGCATTATGGCATTGTGAAGAACAGCTATATCCTGATTAAAGGCTCTATACAAGGGCCTGCAAAAAGGCTTATAAGATTAAATTATGCTGTAAGGCCGCATAAAAGAAAGCATTCAGAAACATTTGAAATAGAGTATATTCAAAAATGAAACTATCAATATTAAATATAGCAAAAGAAGAAATCGGGAAGCAGGAGCTTCCTAGTCAGTTTGATGAAGAAATAAGGCCGGACTTAATAAAGAGGGCTGTTATCTCAATACAGGGAAATAAAAGACAGGCTTATGGATCAGACCCAATGGCTGGAAAAAAATCTTCTGCAGAGCTTTCAAGAAGAAGGCATGTTTACAAAACATCATATGGTTATGGAATCTCAAGGGTTCCAAGAAAAATCATGAGCAGCCGCGGAACAAGAATGAACTGGGTCGGGGCTTTTGCGCCTGGAACAGTTGGCGGCAGAAAAGCACATCCTCCAAAAGCTAATAAAAATTGGACCAAGAAAATCAACAAAAAAGAAAGAAGAAAGGCAATAAGAAGCGCAATTGCTGCAACACTATCAAAAGAGCTTGTAGGCAAGAACCATATTATTCCTGATAATTACCCGTTTATAATAGAAAACAAGTTTGAATCACTGAAAAAAACAAAAGAAGTAAGGGATGTTTTGAAAAAAATAGGCCTTGAAAAAGAGCTTGAGAGAGTAAGTGAAAAAACAATAAGAAGCGGAAAAGGGAAGAAAAGGGGGAGAAAATACAAAACTAAAACAGGCCCATTAATCATAGTTTCAAAAGACTGTAACTTATTGAAAGCAGCAAAAAACATAGCAGGGATAAATGTAATAATGGTAAAATCACTTAATGCAAAGTCATTAGCGCCATCAGCTAGCCCAGGTCGCTTATCAATATGGACACAGGATGCAGTCAAGGAATTAGGAGATAAAAAACTATTCATGTAAAATGGAACCATACAAAGTTATCAAATATCCATTGTCAACAGAAAAATCTGTTAGGCTTATGGAATCAGAGAACAAGCTAGTCTTTACTGTAAACAGGAGTGCAACAAAGCAGGATGTAAAAAAAGCTATTGAAGAAATGTTCAAGGTAAAGGTATTAAAAGTAAATTTATTAATAAATGGCAATGAAAAAAAGGCGTATGTAAAACTGAGTGATGAGACACCAGCTATTGAGATTGCAACACAATTAGGGTTGATGTAGAAATGCGGAGGGAAAAATAAAGATTAAGGGAAGAGTGGGACTTCAACGAAGTTGAATGTCGCACATGTTTTTCCGAGGTTTTTATTAAAAAGCTCATGGGTAAGAGGCTTATACAACAGGCAAGGGGAAAAGGAGGCCCAACATACAGGGCACCTAGCTTCAGGTATAAGGGTAAGCCATCATACCTTCCACACAAAGAAAAATTAAATGCAAAAATTATTGATATAATAAGATGTGCTGGCCATTCAGCGCCATTGGTTGTCCTGGAATACAGCAATAATATCAGAAACCTTATGATTGCGCCTGAGGGAATAAAAGTAGGGCAGGTTGTTGAATGCGGTGAAAAAACAGCCCCGGAAAACGGCAATATGCTTTTGCTTAAAGATGTTCCTGAGGGAACATTAATATATAATATAGAAAGCCAGCCAGGCGACGGTGGAAAGTTTGTAAGGTCATCCGGAGCATTTGCAAGGGTTATTGCAAAAATGAAAAACAAGGTTGTTGTTCAGCTGCCATCAAAAAAACAAAAAGAATTTCATCCAAACTGCAGGGCAACAATTGGTGTGATTGCCGGTGGAGGAAGAAAAGAAAAGCCTTTTTTGAAAGCTGGAAAGAAATTTTATGCAATGAAGGCAAAAAACAAGCTCTGGCCAAGCATATCTGGAACATCACAGAATGCTGTTGATCATCCATTTGGAGGCACAAGCTCTGCCCATAAGGGAAAGCCAACCATAGCACCAAAAAATGCGCCTCCAGGAAGAAAAGTAGGAGCAATAAGACCAAGAAGAACAGGAAGGAAGAAGAAGTAAAATGGCAAAAAAAGAATTCACTTACAGGGGAAAAAATCTTGAAGAGTTAAAGAATATGAGTATCAATGATTTTGTAAAACTGGTTCCAGCAAGGCAGAGAAGGAGCCTTAAAAGGGAAACAACAGACTTGCAGAGAGCATTCATGAAAAAAATAATGAAAGGTAATAACATAAAAACTAAATGCAGGGATATAATAATTATTCCGCAGATGGTTGGAAAAAATATAAGAGTTCATAATGGAAAAGAGTTTATTCAGGTATTAATCCAGCCTGAGATGATTGGCCATCGTCTTGGTGAATTTGTGCTTACAAGAAAAAGGGTCATGCATCATGCACCAGGTGTTGGAGCTACAAGGTCAAGCGCAAGTCTTTCAGTAAGGTAAGAAAATGTCACAATATAAATATTCAGCAACAGTGAATGAGCATAGGGCAAGAGCTGTTGGATTATTAATGCCCATATCAACAAAGCAGAGCATTGAAATATGCAGCCTTATCAGGAGAAAAAATCTCCAGAAAGCAAAGAAAATATTAAATGAAGCTAAGGATATGAAAAAACCTATTCCATACACAAGATTTACAGAGGGTGCAGGCCACAAGCATGGAATTGGCCCTGGAAAATACCCTGTAAAAGCATGCAGGGAAATATTAAACTTAGTGAATCTGGTTGAGGCAAATGCCCAGCACAAGGGCCTTGACACATCAAGCCTTGAAATAATACATATATGTGCAAAGAAGGGGCCAAAATCATGGCATTACGGCAGGCAAAGCAGGATAGCAATGAAAAGAACTCATGTTGAAATTGTTGTTGAGGAAAAAGAAGTTAAAAGGAAGGAAACAAAAAAAGAACCTGTCAAAAAAGAAAAATCAAAACCAATCAAAAAACAGGAAGAAAAGCCAAAGGAGATTAAACAAATAGAAAAAACTGAATTAAAAAAAGAGCAACCAAAAGAAATTAAAAAATCATCAGAAGAAAAAAAGGAAAGCAAACAAGAAGATAAATCACAATCAAAACAGGAACCAAAAAAAGAAATTAAAACAGAAAATGTTCCAACTGCTGCTGAGCTGGCAGAAAAAGCCAAATCAAAACAGGAATCCAAAAAAGCTCCTATAATTAATGAACTAACAAAGAAAAAAACTGATAAAAAATGATTGAAAGAAAAATTGTTGCACAGAAAAAGAAGGAATATCAAATCCAGGAAATGATTGCCAATAATGTAAGGGGCTCTGGCTACAGCCATACAAAACTCCAGAGAACACCCCTTGGCGAAAAGATAATAATCCATGCAGCACGCCCAGGATTAATTGTTGGCAGAAAGGGGCAGAACATAACAAAGCTTACAAAAAACCTAAAAAATAGTTTTGAGCTGGAAAATCCCCAGATAGAAATAAATGAAATAGAGAACATAAACCTAAATGCACAGGTTGTTGCCGGGAAAATATCAGAATCATTGGAAAGGTTTGGAACTGCAAGATTTAAGGGAATAATGCACAAAACAATGGAAGAGGTAATGAGTGCAGGAGCACTTGGAATAGAAATTGTAATATCGGGAAAGATACCTGGAGCAAGGGCAAAATCATGGCGTGTTTATTCAGGATATTTAAAAAAATGCGGGGATATAGCAATCAATGGAGTAGATAAAGCAAAAATCAGGGCTGTTATAAAAACAGGTGTTGTTGGTGTTAAGGTAAGCATCATGCCTCCTGACATAAAGCTGCCAGACAACATACAGCTTTTGGAAGAAAAGCAGGAAGTCATAGAAGAAATTAAAGAAGAAAAGCCTGTTAAAGAAGATGTAGAAGAAAAACCTAAGGTAGGTGAAGAATTAAAAAAGAAACAAGGAAAAGAAGAAGTATCAAATAAGGAGCAAAAAAAAGAAACTAAAAAAACTAAATCAAAAAAAGAAAAAGTGAAAAAAGAAGTTAAAAAAACTGTAAAAAAAGAACCAAAAAAGGAAGTAAAGAAGGAATAAGATGGCACTTAAGATAAAAGAAATTGAATCAATGGGCAATGAGGAATTAAAGGCAAAGCTTGAAGAGCTTAAAAAAGAATTAATCAAGCATAATGCCCAGATTGCAACAGGAACAAATCCAAAGAGTCCTGGGCAGGTAAAGGTAATGAAAAAAACCATAGCAAGGATTTTAACAGTCATAAAAATCAAAGGTGGTGAAAAAAAGCAATGAGTGAAATATGTCCAAAGTGTGGACTACCCAAGGAACTATGTGTTTGTGAGACAATAGCCAAAGAGAGCCAGATAATAAAGGTATATGTAATAAAGAAAAAATTTGGCAAAAAATACACAGTAATAGAAGGTATTGACAGCAAGGAAATTGATATGAAAGACCTTACAAAAAAGCTGAAAACAAAGTTTGCATGTGGGGGAACAGCAAAAGAGGGAAGGATTGAATTGCAGGGAGATCACAAACAAAGGGTTAAGGAAAATCTTGTTCAGATGGGTTTTTCACAAGAGACAATTGATGTAAGATAATGGAACTCAATAAGAAAAGGCTTGCAAGAAGTGAGTTAATAGGCCTAGATGTAAAGGTCATTGAATCAGAAAATCACTTTAATAAAGGCATAAAAGGCAAAATCATTGATGAAACAAAAAATATGTTTATAATTAAGACAAAAGAAACAAGAAAAAAAATAATCAAGGATCAGTGCGTTTTTGAATTTAAAGAAAAAAATATACAAATCAACGGAAAATCATTATCAACAAGGCCAGAAGAAAGAATCAAACAAAGGTGAATGTTCATGGAAAATAAAAAAGAAAAAAAGCAAACTATGCCAAAGAAACCAGATGTTTCCAAGAGCAAGGAATGCAATGATAAAAACTGTCCTATACATGGCAGCCTGAAATTGAGAGGGAGAACATTTACTGAAAAGGTTGTTAGTGCAAAATCCAGTAGAACTTCAACTATCGAGATAAAGACACGGCATTATATACCAAAATATGAAAGATATGAAAAAAGAAAAACAAGATTGCAGGTGCATAATCCGGAATGTATTAATGCAAAAGAAGGCGATGTTGTTAAGGTGCAGGAATGCAGGCCAATAAGCAAAACAAAACATTTTGTTATAATTAAAAAAATAAAATGAAAGCATTAAAAGCAAGAGTAACAAAGGGATTAACCCATGGATCTGAAGTCCCAACATGCGATAATTCAGGAGCTAAAATCCTGAGGATATTTGGTGTGAAGAGATCCAAGACTGTAAAGGGAAGAATGCCCAGTGGAGGTGTTGGAGACCTTGTTATGGCCTCTGTAAAAAAAGGAAATCCAGATATGGCAAAGCAGGTAGTTATGGCTGTTATTGTCAGGCAGAAAAAGGAATACAGGCGCATGGATGGAACAAGAATAAAGTTTGAGGATAATGCAGCTGTGGTTTTAAAGGATGACAAGGGAAATCCAAAGGGAACAATATTCAAGGGAGCCATAGCAAAAGAGGCCTGCGAGAGATGGCCAGGCATAGCAAAAGTAGCAAGAATTATTGTGTAATCAAAATGAAAAAAGATTTTTCAAGTGAATGGATAAGGAGCAGGCAGCCAAGGAAGCAGCGCAAGTACAGCTATAATGCTCCATTGCATATAAAAGGTAAGTTCATGGCTGCCCACCTTTCAAAAGAATTAATCAAGAAGTACAATAGAAGAAGTATCAGGCTAAGAAAGGGCGATAAAGTAACTATATTGAGGGGCCAGTTCAGGAAAAAAACAGGCAGGATAGAAAGAATTGATTTGAAAGAAACAAAAGTGTATATAGCTGGTGTTGAAATGATAAAAAAGGATGGAACAAAGATACTTTATCCAATACATCCTTCAAATCTTGTTGCAACTGAGCTTAACCTTGATGACAAAAAAAGGATGGCAATTGTAAACAAGTCAAAAAAAGCTGATAAAATCAAGAAGGAAAAAAGTGATTAAAGATGGTTAAAAGACATTTAAAAAGATTAGTAGCGCCAAAATCCTGGAAAATAAAGAGAAAAGGCATAACATTTGTTACAAGGCCAAACCCGGGAATGCATAGCAAAAAAAACAGCACCTCAATAAATGTTGTTTTAAGGGATATGTTAAACTATGCAAGAACAACAAGGGATGTTAAGATGATCCTGGCTGATAAAGGGGTTTTGGTTGATAAAAAACAGGTAAAAGACCACAGGTTTTCAGTGGGTGTAATGGATATTATAGAAATGCCTAAGATAAATAAGTGCCTTAGGGTTTTATTGAACAAAAAAGGCAATATTTGTCTTGTTGAAATAAAAGGGGATGAAACAAAAATTAAGTTATGCAAAATTATTGAAAAAACTGTTATAAAAAAAGGAAAGATTCAGCTTAACCTGAATGATGGAAGGAATATTATTATTGACAAAAACAATTACAATACCGGAGATACATTGGTTATTGAAGTTCCTGAGCAGAAGATAAAAGAGCATCTGAAATTTGAGAAAGAATCATCTGTTTATTTATCAGGAGGAAAGCATAAGGGTGAATCTGGGATTGTTGAGGAGATAAAAGACAGCATGATTAAGGTAAAGCCAAAATCTGGTGAAAGCTTTGAAACATTAAAAAAATTCGCCTTTGTTATTGGCAAGGAAAATCCAATTATCACATTAAGCTAAAATGGTTTTAACAATGAACCCATCAAGAAATATAAAAATTAACAAGGTAACCCTGAATATAGGGGCTGGCAAGGATCAGGCTAAGCTGGATAAGGGGGTAAAACTCTTAAAAAGCATAACTAATGTAAGCCCTGTTAAGACAGTTACATCAAAGAGGATTCCGGGATGGGGCCTAAGGCCAGGGCTTCCTATTGGCTGCAAGGTCACATTAAGAAGAAAAAACGCAGTTGAGGTGCTCAGGAGATTAGTCCAGGCAAAAGACAATAATTTAAGAGAAAGCCAGTTTGACAATAATGGGAATATTGCATTTGGAATAGAAGAGTATATTGATATTCCCGGGGTTAAGTATGACCCTGAAATAGGAATCATGGGATTAGAGGTGTGTGTGACTCTTGAAAGAAATGGCTTCAGGATAAAGAGAAGAAGAATTGCCAAAAAAAAAGTTCCAAAAAAACATATGATAACAAAGCAAGAGGCAATTAATTTCATGAAAAAGGATTTTAATATAGAATTAGAGGGAGAATAAATGACTGTAAGCAACTATAAAAAAGTATTCAAGCAATTGCAGGCCAAGCCTGTAAAGCTCAAGCGCTTTTTAAAGCACAGCGCACCAAAAGAAAGAGCATGCGGAATAAACAATAAGCGCTGTGAAAGGTGCGGAAGGGCAGGAGGCCATATAGCAAAGTATGGCTTAAATTTATGCAGGCAGTGCTTCAGGGAGATATCAACAAAAATAGGATTCAAAAAATACAGCTAAAGGTGTAAAAATGTTAAATGACCCACTTGCAAATGCATTATCAAATATTTTAAATAAGGAAAATGCAAGAACAAAGGAATGCTTGGTTAAGCCTTCATCAAAGATAATCAAAGAAATACTCAATATAATGAAGGATAACTATTATGTTGGAGAATTTAAAGAAATAGAGGATTCAAAAAGCAACATGCTGAGTGTTCAGCTGTTGAATAAGATAAACAAATGCGGCGTTATAAAGCCAAGGTTTTCAGTAAAAAAAGATGGCTATGAAAAATTTGAGAAAAGGTTTTTGCCTGCAAAGGATTTTGGGATTTTGATTGTATCAACACCACAGGGAATAATGACTAATGATGATGCAAAGAAAAAATTCATTGGAGGAAAGCTTCTAGCATACTGTTACTAAAGATGAAATCAGATATAATGCAGGAGATTAATATCCCGGAAGGGATTGAAATAAGCAAAGAAGGCCATTTAATTAAAGTAAAAGGACCCAAAGGTGAGGTAAGCAAAAAGCTTGCAGGCCCAAGGATTGAAATAATTACAGAGAGGAATTTAGTAAAGATAATTTCAAAGAAAGCATCAAAAAGAGAAAAAAAACTCATTTATACTTTCAAGGCACATATAAACAACATGATAAAAGGTGTAACAGAGCCATTTGTTTATAAGCTAAAGATATGCCCTGGGCATTTCCCGATGAATGTATCAATTGATAAGGATATTTTTACTGTAAAAAATTTTTTTGGCGAGAAAACCCCAAGAAAGCTTAAGATAAAGCCAGATGTTAAGGTAAAGATAGATGGCAAGGATGTATATGTTGAGGGGATTGACAAAGAGCTTACTGCACAGACAGCAGCAAGCATTGAAAAGCTTACAAAGATAAAAAACAGGGACAGGAGAATATTCCAGGATGGCATATACATTGTTTCAAAAGCAGGAAAAGAAATCAAGTGATTATCATGAAAAAACTAAAATTCACAAGGCAGGATGCACATAAGAAAGTTAGATTAGGAAATAAGTGGAGAAAGCCAAAGGGCCTGCATTCAAAGATGAGGCTTAGCAAAAAAGGTTATAACAAAAGTGTTTCAATTGGTTATGGAAGCCCTAAGAGCACAAGAGGATTGGATAAATCAGGCCTTAAATTAATAATTATTAAATCATTAAAAGAGATTGAAAATATTAATGCCAAGGAGGAGTGCATTGCTGTTGCAAAGACAATTGGCCTTAGGAAAAAGGTTGAGATTTTGAAACAGGCAGTTAAAAAAAGCATTAATGTTGTTAATGTTAAGGATATTAATAAATTCCTGAAAGATGTTGATGATAAAATTAAGAAAAGCAAAGAAGAAAAAGAAAAACTCAAGAAAGAGAAAGAAGTCAGGAAGAAGGAGAAAGAAAAAGCAGGAAAAAAGAAAACAATAGATGAAAAGGTCGAGAAAACAGACGAAGAAAAGAAAGAAGAAGAGAAAAAAGAAAAAGACAAAGTACTGACGAAAGGGACTGAATAAAAATGAAGCTTAAGACCCAGAAAAGGCTTGCTGCCAGTTTATTGAAATGCAGTAAGAAAAGAATTGTTTTTGATAGCGAGAGGCTTGATGAGATAAAGGAGTCAATAACAAAAAAAGATATTAATAATCTGATTAAAGATAAGTGTATTAAAAAGAAGCAGGCTAAAGGAGTTTCAAGGGTGAGGGCAAATAAGATTAAGAGACAGAAAGCAAAAGGAAGAAGAAAAGGCCCTGGCTCAAAAAAAGGAAAGCATGGTGCAAGACTGCCAAAAAAACAGGCATGGATGAATAAAGTCAGGGTTCAAAGACAATTTATCAAAGAACTAAAAGATAAGAAAATAATAGCATCCAAATCACACCAAATACTCTATTCAAAAATAGGCGGCGGTTTTTTCAGAAGCAGGAAGCATATAAAGATCTACATGAAAGAAAATGATTTAATAAAGGAAAATGGTAAAAGATAAAATTCAGATAGTACAGTTCAGGAGAAAAAGAGAAAGAAAAACTAATTATAAAAAGAGAATTAGTTTTCTTACTTCAGGGAAGCCAAGGCTTGTTATCAGAAAGTCATTATACAATATTAATATCCAGATTATTGAATACAGGCCTGAAGGGGATAATATACTTTTATCAGCAAACTCAAAAGAGCTTGTAAAATTAGGGTACAATCTTAACAGGAGTAATATCCCTGCTGCTTACTTAACAGGGCTATTGCTTGGCCAGAAAGCAAAGAAAAAAGCAGTAAAAGAGGCAATAGTTGATGCTGGCTTAAATGCCCATGTCAGGGGCTCAAAAATCTATGCTGCTCTAAAAGGAGTTGTTGACTCTGGTTTGAAAGTGCCATGCTCAGAAGATATTTTCCCTCCAGAGGAAAGGATTAATGGAACCCATATTTCAAACTATGCAGAAAAACTAAAAAAAGAGAACAGGGAAAAGTATGAAAAACAGTTTTCAGATTATATTAAAAACAAGGCTGAAGATGTAAAAAAACAGTTTAATGATGCAAAAGACAAGATTATGAAGGTATAAAATGTATAATAAAGAAAAAACAAGCAGGACTAAGGGAAGGGAATCAGGAAGATCTCCCAGGGAGCCTGCTTTTGATAAGGAAGCCTGGAATCCAAAAACAACTATTGGAAAGAAAGTAAAGTCAGGCGAGATAACCAAAATTGATGAAATTCTTGACAATGGATTAAAAATACTTGAGCCAGAAATAGTTGATGCATTATTGCCCAGCCTGAAAACAGATTTATTGCTTATAGGCCAGTCAAAGGGAAAATTTGGAGGCGGCCAGAGAAGAGTTTTCAGACAGACGCAAAAGAAAACAAGGGAAGGAAATAAGCCAAATTTTGCAGCATATGCTGTTGTTGGCAATGGCAATGGTTATGTTGGAATAGGTTATGGCAAGAGCAGGGAAACAGTTCCTGCAAGAGAAAAAGCCCTAAGGAATGCAAAACTCAGTATTATAAAAATCAAAAGAGGCTGCGGCTCATGGCAGTGCAGCTGTGGAGAGCCACATTCTACTCCATTTGCTGTTCAGGCAAAGTGCGGCTCATCTATAATCAAAATAATGCCTGCTCCTAAAGGAAAGGGTCTTTGCATTGAGAAAGAATGCCAGAAAATTCTGGACATGGCTGGCATAAAGGATGTATGGTCAAAAACAAAGGGCCAGACAAAGGTTAAGACAAATCTTGTAATGGCATGCTTTGATGCTCTGAAGCAGCTTAGCTCAATAAGAGTTCAGCAAAGATACTACAAAAATCTTGGTATTGCTGAAGGAGCAATCGAGAAACAAGAGCCTGAAACTGAGGGCATAGAAGAAGAAACAATGGTTGACATTATAAAGAAAAAAGTCAAGAAAGATATGGCTAAGGAAACAGCAAAGCCAAAGAAGGAAGCAAAAAGTGATGCTACTAAAGAAGAAGTTGAAGAAGAAACCATGATGGAGATTATAAAGAAAAAAGTCAAGAAACAGGAAGCCAAGGAAACAGCAAAGCCAAAGAAAGAAGTAAAAACTGACACTCCTAAAGAAGAAGTTGATGCAAAGAAAAAGGAAGAAAAAAATGAGTGAAGAAAAGAAAACAAATCTTGTAAAAGAAAGCAAGCCAAAGAAGCTGGCTGTTGTCAGAATAAGAGGCATAACCGGAATAAAGAAAAGCATAAAGGACACTCTTAACATGCTCTGCCTTTATCATAATAATTATTGTGTTGTTGTTAATGATAGTTTGCTTGGAATGATAAAAAAAACAAAAGATTATGTAACATGGGGCGAAATAGATGATGAAACATACAGGCTTTTGGTTGAAAAGAGGGGAGAAGAATTCAAA
>Ga0268278_1001035_pt1 | contig 17102 bp, 22 predicted proteins | sample saktaG_3_FD_190135 | JGI IMG/M metagenome (GOLD analysis project Ga0268278, IMG submission 190135) | Saline water microbial communities from Sakinaw Lake, British Columbia, Canada - sak_2010_1_5_55m | ecosystem: Environmental > Aquatic > Non-marine Saline and Alkaline > Saline ... | reverse complement strand
AACATTAACTATCTCCCCAGCAATTACACTACCTACTGGTGTGGGGGTATTGTTGTTTGGTAGAAACTTAACAGCAAAAACAACAGCTATTATAACTATCACAGCCAATATTGTCCACAGATGTTTCTTTTTTATTTTAAATACAAAATCCTTTTCTTTCATTTTAAATCATCCTTTATGCTCTGCATTTGTCTGCAAAATCTTTAAGATCCTCAATTGGCATCTCGCCAGTATGCTCTGTTCCATCTGGGCAGATAAACTGCGGGACATATCCTGTCATTATATCTGCGAAACAATCGCTTAACAACTCCTGGGATTTTGCATCACTGCCTGTTGCCCGGTAAAAATTATAACCCTGCCCTTCTAATTCCTCAATCAAAGGCTTCATATTAGTGCAATGCGGACATGAATCAGAGTAAACAAAAATAACTGTATCTTTTGTTATATCATATTTTGCGATGCACTCATCACTAACTACACTTGCTGTTATTAGTGCTGTTTCTGATACAGGAGATATTTCTTTTTCTTCAAAAATTTTGATATCTGCTTTCTCTATTAGCATAACCAAATAATCAGCAAATGCTGTATTTTGCTTTTCCAGTTTCAGTTTTTCCTCTATATCTTGCATTGCATCTTCCAGCTTAATTGCTGTTTCTGGCTTTTTGTCCAGGAGTTTAATAATATGATATCCAAACTGTGTCTCAACAACAGGAGAGATTTCCCCTACCTCAAGTGCAAAAGCAGCATCCTCAAATTCCTTTACCATTTGTCCTATTGCAAAATATCCTAAATCTCCGCCTTCTGATGCAGAAGGGCATGTTGATTTTTCCTTTGCTAGCTCAATGAAGTCAGCTCCATCATTTAATTGTTTTAATATTTCATCTGCTTCATCAACTGATTCAACAAGAATATGCCTTGCCCTAACCTGTTCTGGTGTAATAAATTCATTCTTGTTATTGTTATAGTATTCCTCAATTTCAGAACTGCTTACAATTATTTTAGAAATAACAGTTTTGTTCAACAGATTGTTTATTATCAGCTGTTTTTTATAATAATCTTTTAAAAATTCCATTGTTAGGTTTTGTTCCTCAAGGGTTTTATCAAAATCTTCTTTTGAGAGCCCTGATTGTGCTATCAAATTATCAATAACTTCTGATAATTCTTCTGCAGTTACAGAAATTCCCTCTTTTTTAGCTTCCTGCAAAAGCAATAGCTCATCAATGGACTGGTTCAGAATCATCTCCTTTGTGATAAACTGCTTATATTCTTCTGGAACACGCTCATATTGCTCATTAATATCCTGTATTGTAATTGATTCTCCATTGACAATTGCTGCTGAATCTTTTGGTAAATCCTTGTTTGTATTAAAGTACCAAATGGCAGCAATAGCACCCAAAATAACTATTCCAATAATTGCTAAAGTAGCATAATTGTTTTTTTTTCTTTTTTCTTTTTTAGGAATATTAGTACTAAATTTTCTCATTTTTACACTGCTTTTTCTTTTAATCACTTTCTTTACCAAGATAATCACCCCTCACAAATATTTTGATGAAAAAGACCTTAAATATAAACCTTTCGAAAATTCTTTAAACAAAAAGATATAAATACCAAGATTAATTCTCAGATGTAAAATGAGGAAAAAACACGAAAAAAAGAATAAGATAGGGCTTTGGTTAGCTGTTTTTATAGCTTTTATTATGTTAACCAGTACCATTGGCTATGTTTTTAAGGGTGGCTCAAATGAAAAATATAATGATTTTTCTTTTTCCAGAACTGATGATGGAAGATGGTATACTAAAATTAATGGAAGGCAAATGAGTTTTAACTATTTCCCAGCAGACCTCGAAAACATTAATTTGAGTGTTGAAATAGTTGATAAGATAAAAAACACAAACATGGTTTATTTTACACATGATCCTGAAAATCGTTATAGTGGAGACATTGCTTTATCAAAGGAAATGTTCTGGCCATATTTTCAAATATATGCTGATAGTGGACTTACAGTAAACAATACTTTTGGTCTGCCAGTAGTTGGCTGTAATAATGCAACAAATATATTGCCAGTAATCTACTTCAAGGAATCAAATCAAACAGGATTTTACCTTGATAATAACTGTATTATCTGTGAACTAAGGCCGGGAGATGATTTTACTGCACTTAAAGAAAGATTGCTTTACGGATTATTTGATGTGATTGAGTGATTTAAATGATAAAAAAAGAGGTACCAGAGTCTGAAGTTAATTCATCAGAATCAGATGAAAAAAAAGAATGGGCTGATAAAAATAGCAGTAGAAATATCATAATTGCTGTTATTGTAATTCTTGGACTTATTATCTTATTCTTCAGCATAAGATATCTTTATAATCCAGAGACCAATGGAGATAATTATGTATATAATGGATTCAAATTTACAAGGGTTTCAAATCTTTGGTTTACAGAAGTGCAGATTAATAATAAACTTTTTAGAATTTCCATGAGATATTCACCTAGAGAGCTGGAGCATATTAGTGTTGAACCAGGCATATATGAGAAGATTGTAAGTTCAAAAAAGATTTATTTTACAGTTCCAGGCAATCTGAGTTCTGTGGCTGTTCTTGCTATTACTGAATTAGGGAGGATAGTTGGCACACGCTATGGGATATTAAACATACCTTCCCAGAGTGCCCTTACAGAAGGCAATGAGACTCTTGTTAAGACATGCAAGGATGCTGTTAATGGCACAGGGGTAATATTGTTTAAGACAGGAAATACAACAGCAGTTTATTCTGATAAAAACTGTGTTATTGTGCAGGGAGTAGAGGAATGGGATATTGTAAGGGCAGCAGACAGGGTTACATTTGGTCTTCTTGGAATAATGCCTAGATAGAAACTTTTAAAAGCATCTTTAATAATATTCTTTTTATGCCGCACTATTATTCAGAAAAACAAACAAGCCCTTTAAGGCTTGAGAAAATAAAAGCTGTTTTAAGAAAAAAATTATTTGAATTCTACTCTGGTTCAGGTGTTTTTTCAAAGAAAAAAGTAGACAATGGAACAAAAGTTCTTGTTGAGAATTGTTCTGTTAAAGATGGTTGGAATATTTTAGACCTTGGATGTGGATATGGAGTTGTTGGTATTGTTATAGCAAAAATATTTCCAAAAACAGCTGTTTTAATGGTTGATGTAAATAAAAGGGCATTAAAGCTTGCTAAAATGAGCCTTGAACTTAACAATGTTGAGAATGCTGATGTAAAATATAGCAATCTTTATTCAGCTGTAAAGGAAAAATTCAACACAATAATTGTTAATCCGCCAATAACAGCAGGAAGAAAACTCTGCTTTAGGATTATTGAAGAGGCAAAAGAGCATCTTGAAAAAGATGGATTGTTGCAATTGATTGCAAAACATCGCAAGGGGGGAAAAATGCTTGGTGAGAAAATGCTTGAGGTTTTTGGAAACATGGAAGAAAAAGCAAAAAGCGGCGGCTATAGGCTATATATATCTAAAAATTAAAGTTGGGAGGTAAAAATGGAAAATATAGATAAAAAAAAGCTTTATGAAATGCAGTTTGTGCAGCTGATTTTTAGCCTGAAAACCAGCGCAATAATGCAGCTTGGAAAGATAGCAAATCCTCTAACAGGCAAGATTGAACGAAATCTAGATGAAGCAAAGTACACTATTGACATGCTGAACATGATTAAGGAAAAAACAAAAAATAACCTGGCACCTGATGAGGAAAAAATAATCAATGATGCTGTTTTTGAGCTGCAGATGAACTATATTGACGAGGTTAAGAAAGACGAAGAAGAGAAGAAAGAGGAAAAACCAGAAGAAGAAAAATCTAAGGAAGAGAGTGCAGAAAAGCAGGAGCCAAAAGAAGAAGTTGAGGAAAGCAAAGAGCATGTAGAAGAAGAAAAGAAACCTGAGAAAGAAGTTAAAGGGAAAGCAGGCAAAAAAAAGTGTTCAAAAGCCAAAAATGAAAACAAAACTTGAAAAAGCCCTTGATGAAATTCAGGAAGAGGAACTTAAAAAGAAAAAAAAGAAAAAGCTTAGTATAAAAAGAGAGAAGAAATTGCAGTATTACAGCAACTGGAATAAAGATAAAAAAGAAGTTAATGAAACAAAAAAGGACAAACAGTCCAAATTAAAGAATTTTTCTTCATAAATTTTTGTTAAATGAAATGCTCGCTCGCCACTTTTTTATTTCCTACCAACATATAACCCATACCCAAAGTATTTGAAAATCCTAAAAACGCTTCTGGGAGGGATACTTATTTCTTTAATCCACTTTCTGGCCGCTGGGCTCTTAAAACATAGGGATAAAAACTTACCCCATGCTCCCAAGTAATCTCTAGGATTCATTTGTCGCACTTCACTTGCCCACTGATGCCAAGCACAAGTCTTATAACTTCTTGCCACTATGTCTGCAAGTCCTGCGTTTTCCAACAAGTTCTTCCAGCCATCAGAAGTCAAAAATTTTGCTCCACCCAAAGCACGAGACAGGTATTCAACTAATTCTGAAGGGGGTGTCTCAACCCAAATTGCCTCATTAAACCCCACATATCCTCCTGGTCTTATTACCCTCACATACTCGCTGACTGCTTTCTGCTTATCCTTCATGAAGGTGTTTACAGACTCGCTGATGACAGCATCAAAAATACAGTCCTCAAAAGGGAGATTTTGGGCATCTGCCACTATAAACTTAATTCTATCCTCAACACCTTTTCTTTTGGCCCTTTCGTTTGACCTCTCAACCATCATCTCAGAAAGGTCGACACCAACTACTTTACAGCTATACTCCTTGGCAAGGTAGCAAGCAGTTATTCCAACACCACAACCAATATCCAAAACATATGAATCTTTATCAATATGGCATGCCTCAATTAGCTCTTTAGTTGCCTCTAAACCACCCATATGTTTAGTCAGACCCCAAGAAGCCTGAAATTCAAAGTAATAAGACTTTGATTCTGCTTTTTCTTCCCCTGATAATTGTTTTTTATTTTTCATTTCTTTCATTGTAAATAAATAGTTTTGAATAATTAAAAATGTTTCGCTAGTGACTTGCTAGCACTCAAATTTCTTTCAGAAATTTGATTTTCTTCGAAAACTTGTCTAACAAGCACCAATATTAAACAACATAATTCCCTATTATTCAACATAAACCCTTTTCTTACGATCAAATGGTGGAGAGGCAATTGCTAGAAGTGTAAGTCCCTTTAAGTGCTTATATTTAGTTCCTTTAGGATAAAATAAACAATCGCCTTTTTTAACATGATATTTTTTGTTATTTATTACACAATTACCCTTGCCCTTTAAAACATAATAAGCCACGTCACTTTTTTTATCAAATCCAAGCTTTATATCATCTCCAACTTTTCTAACTTTTGCAATACTAAACTTCAGAAACTCTTTTGTATTCAAAATATCAGTTACTTTTGTTGCTCCATAGTCCTTCTCTTTTAATTCATTTGACCTTATTACCTTTGGTTCCATAATAAAGATTACAGAAACATTATTTAATAAACTTTCGGAAAACTTATTTAAACCAATAAAGAGAAAGCTTTATAAAAATTGGGATTATATTAAGATTGGGGGTATTAAAATCAAATATAAGAAAAAACAGCCAGTTTCAGCATTAAAAGATGGGGATAAGGTAGATGATGTCTTTGTTGTAAAAATAAAAAAAACAATGTCCTCTTATGCAAAAGGATTCTTTTTCCAGCTGCTCTTATCAGATAACAGCGGAAAAACCCTGGATTACAGGTATTGGGGCAGCCAGGATGAGAAAAAAATAAGAGAACTTTATAACTCAATAAAAGCAGATTCTGTTATTCATGTGCAGGGAAAGATTTCTCTTTATAATAATAAGCTTCAATTAGCCACAAACGAGCCATTCATAATAGAGCCATTAAAAGAAGAGGAATATGACAAAGCTGATTTCATCAAGTCAGCAAGGAAAGACATTGATGACATGTATTCTGAATTAAAAGCAGCTATTGATGAGGTTAAAAATCAAGATATAAAAAAATTACTGGAAAATATATTTAATGAGCCAGCTATGGAAGCAAAATTCAAGACACATCCTGGCGCAATTGAGATACACCATAACTGGACAGGGGGATTATTGGAGCATACTTTAGAGGTATTGAAATATTCTCTTTTAAGCTTAAAATTATTTACTGGGCTGGACAAAGACCTCTTGATTGCAGGAGCATTGCTGCATGATATTGGAAAGTTAGATGAGCTTGAAGTAACCTCGAGGATTAAGGGCTCTGATCCAGGGCAGCTGATTGGCCATATTGTCTTAAGCTCTATCTTTGTTTCAAATAAAATTGATAAACTTAATCTTGACAATAATTTAAAAAATAAACTGCTTCACATAATAGTCAGCCATCATGGCAAAACAGAATATGGCTCACCTAAACAGCCAATGTTTCCAGAGGCAGTCGTAATATATTATGCAGATGAGATGAGCTCAAAAATAGCTGAGATAACTGAATTTGTCAAGGATTCAATAGAAGACACAGAGGATGACTTTATGTTTCACTGGAGAAAACAGCACAACATATATCTAAAATGAGGTTTGGAAAATGAATCATTATAGAAAAAGAACAATAAAGACCTTAGTTATTTTGCTGCTTGTATTTGTAGCTGTCTTTTTTGCAGCATATGCCCAGTTTAAGAAAGGAACTTTGATATTTGACCTTGGAATGCCCTATAGCCTTGAAAACATTATTGTTATGCTCTTTTCAATAGCTGCAATACTAAAGGTTGTTTTTGAGATAAAAGGAGTTGAAAGCCACAAGGTTTTTGAGCAAAAGATTAAATTAAAAGCATAATAATTCTGTCATTTTCAAATCTTTAAAGAAACATTTAAATAACTTAAACTTGTTCTTATTATGAATATGAAGAAAAAAACAATTAATATTGAAAAGCTTGTGCCTGACACTTCTGTTATAATAGAGGGCCTTGTGTCTTCAAAGATAGAAAAGAAAGAGATAATTACAAAATCTATTATTATACATGAGGCAGTTCTTGCAGAGCTTGAGCACCAGGCAAACCAGAATAAGGAAACAGGAGTTATTGGCCTTGAAGAGCTTAACAAAATAAGAGAGCTTTCAAAGAAACTTGGGTTTAGTCTTGAGTTTGCTGGAAAGAGGCCGAATGCTTACGAAATAAAATATGCGCGCCTTGGAGAAATTGATTCATTGATAAGAGAGCTTGCTTATAATGAAAATGCAAGCTTAATGACTTCTGACAAAACCCAGGCAATGGTTGCAGAGGCGAAAGACATTCAAACTATTTTTATTGAGATAAAAAAGCTTTTCAAAAAGCTAAAGCTAGAGAAATTCTTCGATGAAACAACAATGAGTGTTCATCTCAGGGAGAATGTTGTTCCCTATGCAAAAAAAGGAACTCCAGGAAAATGGAAATTTGTTGCTGTTGAAAAAACAAAACTCACAAGAGAAGATATAAAAGATATAACCAAGGAAATAATTGAGGAGTCAAGCATTGCAAGAGATGCTTTTATAGAGATAGAAAGAGCTGGCTCAACAATTGCCCAGATTGGAAAGTTCAGGATAGTAATAACAAAGCCTCCTTTTTCAGATGGCTGGGAAATAACAGCTGTGAGGCCTGTAAAAACACTTTCATTAGAGGATTATAAATTATCTGAAAAATTAAAGCAAAGGATTTCAGAGCAGGCAGAGGGCATTTTAATAGCTGGCTCGCCAGGAATGGGAAAATCAACCTTTGCACAGGCACTTGCACAATTTTATGCTGAGCAGGGTAAGATTGTGAAAACAATAGAAGCGCCTAGAGATTTAGTATTGTCAGATAATATAACACAATATGCTATCTCGCACGGAAGTGCCCAGGAAATCCATGATGTTTTGCTTTTGTCAAGGCCAGACTATACAATATTTGATGAGATGAGAAATACTGCTGATTTTCAGCTTTTTGCTGACTTAAGATTATCTGGGATTGGCTTAGCAGGAGTTGTCCATGCAACCAACCCAATAGATGCTATCCAGCGCTTTGTCGGAAGGATTGAATTAGGTGTTATACCTCAGGTTATAGACACTGTGATATTCATAAAAGATGGCTTTGTTGACAAGGTCTTAAGCCTGAAAATGGTTGTTAAAGTGCCTACAGGGATGACTGAGGCTGACTTGGCAAGGCCTGTTGTTGTTGTGAATGACTTTGAGACAAATAAATTAGAATATGAGCTTTACTCTTATGGCGAGGAAACAGTTGTTGTTCCTGTTACAGGAAACTTTAAATCACCTACAAACAAGCTTGCTGAAAAAACCATAAAACAGGCATTCAGGCATTATTCTGAAGATGTTGAAGTTGATGTTGTATCAGAGAACAAATGCATTGTATATGTTCCTGAAGAAAGTATTGCGAAGATAATAGGAAGGCAGGGCAAGAATATTTCTGAAATAGAAAAAAGATTAAGCATGAGCATAGATATTAAAGAGCTTGATAAAAAAACACCTGGACAAGCCATAGAATTCAACACAGAGATAAAAAAGAACAATATTATTTTTTATCTTGACATGGGGTTCAAAAATCAGGATATAAACATTTATGTTAATGATGACTATCTTTTGACAGCAAAGTCAGGCAAGAGCGGCCTAATAAAAATAAAAAAGAACAATAAGATAGCAAGAATCCTTGTTGATGCAATTAATGCTGGTGAAAAGATTAAATTAATGTTATAATTGTATTCTTGATTATGCTTAAAAACAAAACATTAATATATATTCAATAGATTAATCTCTTTAAACAAACTTATAAGGTGTATAAATGCTTGGAATAAAATTTATCAGGGAAAATTCAGCTATGGTGAAGAAAGACCTGAAGAAAAGGCATGAGAAGGAAATGATTGTATGGGTAGATGACCTGCTAAAGAAGGATGAGGAATATAGAAAATCACTTCAGAAATCACAAACATTAAGGGCAAAAAGGAATAAAGCAACTCTCGAGATAAACGAGATAAAAAAGCAAGGCAATGATATTTCTGCAAAAATAAAGGAAATAAAGGAATTGCCATCTAAAATAAAGAAAATAGAAGAAAAACAAAAAGAACTCAAAGAAAAGATAACCTATTACTTAATGAGGATTCCAAACATACTGCATGAGTCAGTTCCATTTGGAAAAGATGATACTGATAATCTTATTGTAAATGAGGTTGGCAAAAAAAAGAAATTTGATTTCAAGCTAAAATCCCATGGAGAGATGATGGAGCATCTTAATGGCGGAGAATTTCAAAGGGCAGTAAAAATTGCTGGAACAGGCTTCTATTACCTTAAAGGAAAGATTGCTTTGCTTGATTTAGCATTGCAAAGGTATGCAATTGACTTATTGGTTAAACGCGGCTATACTCTTGTTGAGCCGCCATTCTTAATGAACAGGAAAGCTTATGAAGGAGTAACCTCTCTAGCAGATTTTGAAAACGTAATGTACAAAATTGAGGGTGAAGAGCTTTATCTTATTGCAACATCAGAGCATCCAATGGCTTCAATGTTTATGAATGAGGTTTTAAAAGAGCAGGAGCTTCCAATAAAATTCTGCGGGCTTTCAGCATGCTTTAGAAAGGAAATTGGCTCGCATGGAATTGATACCAGGGGAACTTTTAGGGTTCACCAGTTCAGCAAGATAGAGCAGTTTATATTCTGCAAACCAGAAGACAGCTGGAAACTGCATGAGGAAATACAGAAAAACTCAGAGGACTTATACAAAGCACTTAAGATTCCTTACAGAGTTGTTAATGTATGCACAGGAGATATTGGAATTATTGCTGCAAAAAAATATGACTTAGAGGCATGGTCACCAAGAGAAAACAAATACTTTGAGGTTGGCTCAAACTCAAACTGCACAGCATACCAGGCAGCAAGGCTTAATATAAAATATGAGAAAAAGAATGGAGAAAGAGAATTTATCCATACTTTAAACAATACAGCAATTGCAACATCAAGGGCCTTCAGGGCAATCCTAGAAAACTATCAGAACAAGGACGGCTCACTTACAATCCCAAGTGTTTTAGTTCCATACATGAATGGAATAACCAAAATAGAAAAAGAATAATTAATCAAAAACTATATAAATCTCTTTCTTTTATTTAAGTTTATGGCCTTATTCAAAGACATGCTGAAAGCAGATGAATCACTTTTTAAGAATTCTGTGGCCCTGGACTATGACTACATGCCAAAGCTGATTAAATACCGCGAGGGTGAGCAGCAGCAGATGGCCTCATGCATAAAGCCGTTGTTCCAGAAAAGGAATGGCAGGAATCTTTTTATTTACGGGCCCCCTGGAATAGGAAAAACCCTTGCATGCAGGAATGTTTTAAAGGAGCTTGAAGAGCAATCAGACGAGATATTCCCCATTTACATAAACTGCTGGCAGAAGAACACAAGCTTTAAGATATTAATTAAGATATGCAGTCTTCTTGATTATAAATTAACACATAACAAAAGAACAGACGAGCTTTTTAATATTGTCAAGGGCATATTAAACAAGAAATCAGTTGTTTTTGTATTTGACGAAGCAGACAAGCTAGATGATTTTGATTTTCTTTATTCAATACTTGAGGAGATTTATCGTAAGTCAATATTTCTCATAAACAACGACAGCTCCTGGCTTTCAGAGCTTGAAGACAGGATAAAATCAAGATTAATGCCAGAGATGCTTGAATTCAGGTCATACAACGGCAATGAGATAGATGGCATTATAAGAGAAAGAATAAAATATGCATTCTTTGAAAATGTCTGGGAAGAAGAGGCAATTGAGTTAGCTGTTGAGAAAACATTTGAATTAGGTGATATAAGGTCAGGCCTTTATCTTTTGAGAGAGGCAGGAAATGCAGCAGAAGACCGCTCTTCAAGAAAGATAACTCTAGAGGATGTAAAAAAGGCAATGGAAAAGCTTCCAGAATTCAGCTCAAAAAATACTTTAGAACTTGATGAAGACAAAAAATTCATACTTGAAATAATAAAGAAAAACTCAGGAAAAAAGATAGGTGAAATCTATAAATCATACCAGGATGAAGGCGGCAAAGCAATTTACAAAACATTCCAGAGAAAAATAGCGAAGTTTGAGAAAGATAACTTCATCTCAACAGAAAAGATAGCAGGCGGTAAGGAAGGAAAGACAACAATAATAAGCATAAAAAACATAACAAAAAAGATTACTGACTTCTAAAACTTAACAATAAAATCATCAAACTCTCCCTTAAATTCCCCATATTCAATTTTAAGATTAGCAACACATGATAACATAGGGCCCTTTCTGCAGAAATCAATCAGTTCATTAATCTCTTTCTCATTTCCCTCTGCAACAACCTCTACATCACCATTAGGGGCATTCCTCACAAAGCCTTTAAGTCCTAACTTTCTGGCCTTAATCTTTGTGAAATACCTGAAGCAAACCCCCTGCACATAGCCGGATATAATAATATGAATCCTTTTCATAATTAACTAAAATAGGTGCTAGTATTTTAATTTAACTTCTTTGTCCAATGCATGCAGGCCTTGAAACAAGTGATTTCTTCACATACAAGCATTTCAATATCCACTGGACACTGGACAACTGCCTGGATGAGGTATTTAAACAAAACTAATATTTAATCATCTAAGGTGATATAACATGAATGATTTAAACATAAAAACAATTGAGAATATATTCTTCCAGCAGATAAGAAATTTGACTCTCAACACAGAAAATTTAAAACAGGGATTTACACAGGCGATATAGATGGAGAAGGACTTTTACACACATGAAGCAGTTAGTGAATCATTATATGATGATCAGATTTCTGCCTTAGAGGAGGGATTCATGGCAGGTTATCTATCAGCTTTTGGGGGTGATTAAATTCAATTTATTCAAAAAACTATTTAAAACAAAATTTGTAGAATGGGATGATTACAAGGTAAAAATTGACTTTTTGGAGTATTTTTACTGGCAACAGGGCGTTTACAAGCAAAGCATAAAGAACCTTTAAATCCAAACACCTCTGCCCCCTCTTTGAGGGGGTTTTTATTCTAACTTATATTATCCACTTTAATAAACTATTTAAACAAAGGTTACTACCAATTTACTATGAGAATCTACATAAAAGAAGAAGTCTTGCTGAGAAAGGAAGATGCAGTAAGAAAGATAAGGGATGGATCAATAATTGTACATCCAACAGACACCATCTATGGCCTTGGATGTAATGCTCTTGATTCAAAAGCAGTCAATAAAATAAGAAAGATGAAAAAAAGGCAAACAATGCCTTTCTCAGTCATAGCACCTTCTAAAAAATGGATTTATGATAATTGTGTTGTTACAGAAAATATTGAGAAATGGATAAATAAGCTGCCAGGAAGATATACTTTGATATTAAAGCTCAAGAATAAAAAAGCTATTTCAAAATCAGTCAATAATGCATGGGACACACTTGGTGTTAGGATTCCAAAGCACTGGTTTACTGCTCTTATTGAAAAAGCAGGAGTACCATTTGTTACAACAAGTGCAAACATTGCTGGAGAGGATTTTATGACATCTATTGATGACCTTAACCCAAAAATAAAAAGCAAAGTTGACTTTATTGTTTATGTTGGGGTAAAGAAGGGCAGGCCATCTAAAATCATTGATTTGACAAAGGAAAAACCTGAGATAATAAAGAGATAAAATATGGAAAAAAAGAAAAAATCAATAGATAAGGCCAAACCAAAACCCAAAAAATTAAAAATACTTGCTTCTGGAGACATACACGGCGACACAGGTCTTGCAGAAAAGCTTGCTGAAAGGGCAAAGAAAGAAAATGTTGACTTAGTAATACTTTGCGGTGACTTAACAATGGGGGAGACAAGTACTTCAAACCTCATAGGCCCTTTTGTTAAAAGGAAGAAAAAAGTAATTCTTATTCCAGGAAATCATGAGACTGTTGCAACAGCTGATTTTTTGGCAGAGCTTTACGGAGCAAAGAATTTACATGGCTATTCTGTTAAGTACAAGGATGTTGGTCTTTTTGGCTGTGGCGGAGCTAATATTGGATTGTTTCAGCTAGGGGAAAAGGAAATATTCAATCTATTAAAAAAAGGATTTAGTAAAATCAAGTATTTAAACAAAAAAATAATGGTAACTCATGTTCATCCATCAAACACAAAGATGGAGAAATTCACAAAGTTCTTTCCAGGCTCAAAAGGGGTAAAGAAAGCTATAGATACATTTAAGCCAGATATTCTTTTATGTTCGCATGTCCATGAAGCAGAAGGAATTGAGGAGAAAATAGGAAAAACAAGGGTTATCAATGTTGGCAGAAAAGGGAAGATAATTGAGCTTTAATTTTCACCCGCCTTCTTTTCTGTAAATTCTTCCAAATAATGTTCATAAGGTTCTTCTCCACGAATATTCCATGTTGTTATAAGATAATTTCTGCTGTATATTTTTCCTACCAATAATGGGTCTGGGTCTTTTAAAGTATACTCTACTTTTATATCAAGTTCAGAAGGTTTTGGAATCCAATAAACACTTAGATCTAACCCCCCGCCTTCCTGAAATCTCTCTATATCTGACATCAATAAATCCCCAATAACATTAGTCTTTAAGGCCTTGGCATATACCTCAGAAAAATTAGCTCTGGCTTCTCTAGCTTTTTGCTTTGCTTCTGAAGTTAATGGAGGATTCCTTGCAGTTAACTCTACGTTATAATTATGTCTTGATCCATAATGGTCTTCATCTTTTTTATCATAATTATATTTCCAAACACTTTCGCTGCCAAAAAGGACAGAAACAAATAGAGGTATATCAATATCCAAAGAAGTCCCATCTTCAGATATTGATTCTATCCTTCTTCTTAGATCAAACAAATCATTTGATAGAAGATCATAATATTCACCAAATTCTGAACAGATGTAATCCTCTATAAGGGATTGTTGAGCATCTTTTTTTGCATAAATCTCACTTGGCATGGGAATAATACCTCTTAAACTATCTATTGTTTTTAAAATTCCTTTTTGTTTTTTCCCTATACCTGAAATAAATTCTTTTCTCATTCCAGGAAGTAAAAGGGAAGAAGTCTCAGATAAAGAACCTCTCCTAATCATGAACTTATTTACTAACTGTCCTATACCTTCCTCTCCTGTTAATTCCTTTTCCTCAGCAATTTGTCCAACTAAATTATACCTTTTATACATTTTATCCCCCTTCTCTTTTTGAATGAACATATTCTCTCATAAATCTTTGAATTTTTTCCAATCTTTTCACTCTCCAGGATTCCAATAAACTCTGAATCCTTGCTGCGCTTATTTCCTCATCCCTGGCCTAAACGCATATAAGTTTTATCTTCAAGAATAGACTTGCAGACTATATCCTTTTTTCTGCACAAAATTTGTCAATAGTGTTGTATTTTTTAAAAAGTTTTAAATATAACAAAAACATTATTAAACTCATGCTCGATCCAGAGACAATAAGGAATATAGAATCATTCATATACGCAAAACCAAGATCAGTCCAGGAGATAGCCCATTATATAGGAAAGAATTGGAGAACAGCAGATAGATATATTAATGAGATAGAGAATGATTTTGGGACAATCTCAACAAGAGTCTTCAGAAAGGGGACAAGAGGAGCATTAAAAATAGTTTATTGGGCGGCCGTAGAAAAAATAAGTCATTCTATTTTCCAGGAAATCCTTGAGCATGAGATAATGCAGGCAAGAAAAAAAGAGGATTTCTTTGCTTTTGATATTGCCCAGCATATTCCTGACAAAAACAAAAAATCTTTCATAGAAAAATCACCAAATGAAACTCTGAAAAACCTCAAGGAACTTGATGAATTTCTTAAAAATACAAAAAGACAATTATTGATCTTTTCAGGAAACCTTTCCTTCATCAATCTAAAAAATAAGGATATTGACATATTCAGGACATTAGATGATTTGGCTAAAAGAAAAATAACAATGAAAATAATTTGCAGAGTTGATATACCAGGCAAAGAGAATATAGAAAAAATCCTTTCTTTGAATTTCAAATATGGAAAAGAAGTCCTAGAAATAAGGCATAGAAGACATCCTTTAAGAGCAATCGTAAGCGATAATAGTGTTTTCAAAATAATAGAAATCAAAGAACCGACTGGAAAAGAGCATGAGCTCAAGAAAGAAATATCTATAGTTTATACAATAAAAGACAAGGAATGGACAGAATGGATTTCTAGGATTTTCTGGAAGATGTATTCATCATCAATAGACGCTAGAAAAAGACTAGAAGAAATTAATAAATTAAAATAAACTATCCTTTCAAAACACCCAATGGTTTCATTCTAACAACTTTTAAGCTTATTCCTGCATTATGAACAGAATCAACAACCTGCTCAACATCTTTATAGCATCCAGGTGCTTCTTCTGCAAATGATTTCCAGTTGGATGCCTTGCTTACAATGCCCTTTTCCTTAAGTTCATCACTAACTTTTTCTCCCCTGAACTGCCTTAATGCAGCATGCCTGCTCATAGCCCTGCCAGAGCCGTGGCATGAGCTTCCAAAGGTTTTTTCCAAGGCAAGCTCTGTTCCCTTGCAGATATATGAAGCAGTTCCCATTGTTCCTGCTATCAGGACAGGAGTATCAGGAAATGCCCTTGTTGCACCCTTTCTATGAACATAATATTTCTTTCCCTTTATTTTATCAAGCTTTACAACATTATGGCAGATAGCATAAACAGTCTGCATATCCATATCTTCCCATGATTTTTTAAACACTTTTTCAAATGTTTCCCTTATCCATTGTGTCATTACAAGCCTGTTTGTGAAAGAATAGTTAACAGCACACTTCATTGCTTTATAGTAATCCTGGCCTTCTTCTGAATTTACAGGGGCACATGCAAGCTGCCTGTCAGGAAGCCAGATATTGTATTTTTTAACAGCCTTTTCCTGTATTTTAAGATAATCAGTTGCAATCTGGTGTCCAAAACCTCTGCTTCCGCAATGAAGCATAATCAAAACCTGATCTTTATCAACAATCCCTAATTTTTTTGCATATTCCTTATCAAGGATATCACTCACTTTCTGGATTTCAAGAAAATGATTCCCTGCCCCCAATGTTCCAAGCTGCGGCAATCCCCTTTTTTTTGCCAGATCAAAAACCTTTGAGGGATCAGCTCCGGGCATGCAGCCGTTTTCCTCTGTATTTTTTATATCCTCTTTTGTTCCATAGCCATTTTCAACAGCCCAGTTAACTCCCTGGGTCATAACTTCATCAAGTTCATCATAATTTAACCTTAATTTTCCCTTGGAGCCAACACCACATGGAATTGCATTGAATAATGCCGGAACAAGCTCTTTTAATTTTTCATTGACTTCATTGACTGTTAGATTTGTTCTTATGGAGTTTATTCCACAGTTTATATCAAAGCCACAAAGCCCTGCTGATATGATTCCTTTTTCACTGTCAAATGCACTTACTGCACCCATTGGCAGACCATAACCAAAATGCATGTCTGGAAGCCCTATAACAGGCTCAACAATTCCTGGCAGGCATGCAACATTTGTAAGCTGTTGAACAGCGCTGTCTTCAATTGCATCTAATATTGCCCTGTTTGCAATAATCTTTGCATCAACCTTCATTCCTTCTCTTGCATTTTTTGGCAATAACCATTCATAATCATTTATTTTCTGGATTTTTTCTTTCATCTTAACACCTTAAATATCTAAACTAATTGTTGCCTTATAAATACCTTTTATTTTTTCAAGCTTTAGTTTGTAATATGTAACTCCCTTGACAACAACACCTGCTTTTTCAGGGCTTATAGGTTCTCCATAAGCTTTTGCTTTCAGATAATTTTCACTAATCTCCGTTATTTCAAACCTTGAGAAAAACATTTCCTCTGTATCAACCAAAGCTATCAACTCCTGCAGCCAGTTAACCATTAATTCTTCTAATGAGTCTCCATCAACCTCAATATCAATTGTTTTTTCCTCTCCAACATTGTTTATCTCACATATAAGACTGAATAATGCAAGTGCAGAGTTCTTAAAAAGCTCTTTAAGGTTTTTTCCATATGCCTCAAAAAGTACATCTGAGGTTAAATCTTCTATAAATTTGTATTTTTCCATGTTCAGTAAGTTACAACATCATTTAAC
>Ga0268278_1001031_pt1 | contig 17136 bp, 16 predicted proteins | sample saktaG_3_FD_190135 | JGI IMG/M metagenome (GOLD analysis project Ga0268278, IMG submission 190135) | Saline water microbial communities from Sakinaw Lake, British Columbia, Canada - sak_2010_1_5_55m | ecosystem: Environmental > Aquatic > Non-marine Saline and Alkaline > Saline ... | reverse complement strand
AATTAATTCCAACTTTTGCTTGAAGGCTTGAACCGTCAAAATTCCAAGTTCCCGCGATGTCTGTTCCGCCAAAATTTCCCATTGTGACATTACTGGCGTTAATTGTTCCACTATAGTTTCCAGAGATTGTGCCGGCAGTTAAAGTGCCGGAAATTTTGGCGTTGCCGACTATATCCAATTTTTCAGTTGGACTTGTGATCCCGATGCCGACTTTGCCGTTAGCGTCAGCCATAACTTGAAAACTGTCGCCGAGATATTGAGCGTGAAGAGCACTGTTGGCGTAAGTGGCGTGGTCGGCAGAACCGGCCGTGGTGGCGTAGTCTGAGGTGGAGGCGTGATTTACATTTGAGATGGCATCATCAACATAGCCTTTGGGGGTGAGGTGGTAAGGTTGGATTGGGGTTTGGTAGGTGCTGTCAGCGCTCTTTCTTATAGAGACCAAACCGTCATCTATGTGGAGTTTTGAATCTGGGGTGATTGTACCAATACCGACATAGCCACTTTGTTTTAAATGAATGCCCGCTATAACCCCATTATTAGCGTATAAATCAACGACGCTAATTGAATTATCAGTAGCCGCTGGTCCAAATACCTTAAGTGCTGGATAGGTTGTATTATCCTGTTCTACATAAACCAAAATTCCCCCATAACTGTTTTGAACTCCCAATAAACCTAATGGCGTCGTCGTGCCAATTCCGACGTTGCCTTCGTCAGTAAAAACAAAATGAATATCGCTGTCTGATTCATAAACATCTAAAATTGTCCCTACTGAAGGGGCTGCTCTACCAATGCTTAAATCACCTGTTTTCCCTTGACTATCAGGGCCTGTATTAATTGGCGCGGCAACATTGTCTCCGGGCGGAGGGGAAACTGGCGGAGTCCAAGCGTGAACTTCTTGGACAAACAGGGATTGGATAATTGGGGATTGGGAAAAATATGGAAAAAATTCCGCCAGAGGCGGATCAGCCTTTAGCTGAAAAATATTAAAAAATAAAATAAATAAAATAAGGAAAAATGAGCTGGGAGAAAAAGTTGTTCGACGAAACGCTTTTTCTTTTTTTTGTTGGAATTGTTTCCCGACAAAAAAATCCAAAACAAAAGAAATAATTTTTCGGCCATTCTTTTGTTTTGGAAAAAGACAGCGACTTTTTCCTTTTTGTTTGAAATTCATATAGAAATCCTCTTTTGCTGAAAAATTTTAATTAAATATTACGACCTTAATCAAAACTTTCAGCAATTATTTTTATTTATATAAAGTAATAAGTTAAATTTTAAATTTAGGTCTTGCAGGGGGTCTTGCAGGTCGGACCTGCAAGGAAGTAAATTGGGGCTTGGGCGCTTAGGGATTGGAATTATTTTTTCTCAATATCCATTTTCCCCCTTTTTTTGACCCAATAAATTTAATTTTGTCTTTTAATTGTTTGATATCTCTCTCAATCGTTTTTGCATTAACCCCAATTTCTAAAGCAAAATTTCTCTGATTAAAAACTCCTTTTTTAATTTTTGCCAAAATTATTTTTTGTCTTTCATTTTTGCCGACATTTTTGCCGACATTTTTGCCGACATTTTCACCCACCCCTTTTCCAACAGTTTTAGAAACATCCAAATGATAATTTTTTCTTTCGAATATAATAATAAATAAACCAGCGATTTCTTCGAATTTAGCATCTGGCTCTTTAGAAAGAATCAATTTTATACCCCTTCCCCATTTTTCTATAAAGTGCACTCTATGGAAAATATCCGCTATTAATTCGTTTCTTCTTTTAGAAATATTTTTTTTGATAATTTGATTGATGGTTAATCCTTCGTATAATCCTCCCGGATTTCTTATTTCCACCCTATTTTTAAAAACGGCGATATTCACTGAATCATATTGCCAATAATCCCTATGGCAAAAAGCATTGATAATTGCTTCTCTAAATGCGTCTTTATTTATTTCGGGAACATCAATTCTTCTTAGTCCATCCAATTTCATCCCGATGTGAATATTTTTTAAAATATATTTTTCCGCCTGGTCTATTAAATAAAATAAATCTCCTTCAAAATCTTTCATGTCTAAAGGTATTATGGTGTCATTGTCGGCAAAAGTTGCGCATCTTAATTTTGCGTTAGGAAAAAACTTATCCGGCTTTTTTCCGAAAAGAATAATTGAGGCATTTGTCGGTTTATTTTGATATAATAAATTTAAACTATCCAATGAATTTTTGAGATTGACATATTTGAGTCCGGCGGTTTTAAGAAAAATTTTCAATTTATTAACTGAAACATCTTTTATAGACGCTTTGCTGTTTGTTTTATCGTCCCATCTCATCTGTTCTTTATTTCTTTCTAAAATCATTTTTTCCGATTCTTTTGCCGACATTAGTCTATCTTCATCAGCCGTCCTTATATACGGTCTTCCATAAGCATAATACGGAATTTCATTTCCCGAGAAATCAACTACAATACATCGTTTTTTATTTATAATTTTTTCTTTTATGATTGGATAAATTTTGGATTCAATGTTATCAGATATTGATTTAGAAAGATTTCTTAATGTGTCTTTTCCTATTTCTTGTCCTATCACATTGCCATTATCTTTTACACCAAAAATAATCTTCCCATTTTGATGTTTATTTAAAATAGCAACCATTGATATTATTGCCTCTTTTGTTTCTGAAACTGACTTTTTTAATTCTAATGTTTCCGACTCTTTAATCATTGATATAAATTAATTTTGAAAAATAAATTTATTGATTGGTCCAGGATTGGTACAGGTCTGACCTGAACGAAGTTGGGGTATCCTTCGCTCTTTGAGCTACGGAATACCTTTGGGTTGAGATTGCTTCGTCGGCCACCGTTTTAGGCGGCCTTCTCGCAATAACAAGGGGAAAAAGCTATAAGAAATAATTATTAGTTGCGAATTTAAACTGCTCAATAAATAATTTTTTTAAAAACACAATGCTGTTCTGCTCATAAAAAATAATCATAGCTTTTTTATAATCTGATTCATCAATGCTTCTGAAGGAAAGAGGACAAAAATTATAAGCTAATAACAGCGCGTTGCTTAGCATTCTGGATGTCCGCTTATTTCCGTCTTCAAAGGGCTGAATATAAGAAATTAACAAAAGCGCTATTAAGGCTTTACTAAGGGGTTCTTTTTGTTTATTTAATATTTCAATCATTTTTTCCAAAGCTTCCATAATTTGAAACTCGTTGTCTAATGGCCGATATTTTGTTCCGACTATCCCCACGAGCCCTTTTCTAATGTCCATTGATATTCCAAGCCCTTGAACAAGCAAGTGGTGGATTTCTTGAATTTTTTTAACGGTTATTTTTTTAAAATATACTTTCTGTTCCAAAATATAATTAAAAGTTTTTTTGTGGTTTAAAATCATGATGGCCTCTTCTTTTTTATGGCCGACTGCTTCCTTATTTTCTTTAATCAAAATTTCCGTATCAATAAGTGAATAAGTATTGCCCTCGATCTGAGACGATTTCCAACTCAAATCGATGGTCAATCGTTCAAATTCTTTTTTGATAATGGATTTTGAGAGATTTTTATTTCTCTGTTGATAATCATCATTCAATTTTTTTAGTTCTTTAATTTCTTCGTTGGTGAATATATTTTTTAAATCTTCAAATATCTTGAAATTAAAGCGTTCAAAAACGACATTTCTTTTGTCGGGCTCTAATTTAAAATAATCATTAACATCAAAATATCTTAAAACTTTATTTTTTATGTTTTCTTCATACCAAACTGACCGCCCTTTGCCCCGCCGTTTTATTAAATTCTTTGCCAGCAAAAAATTGATATTCCGCACGACTGTAATCCGGGAAATTATAATATTTTCTTTTTCTAAATATATTTTTATGCTTGAATTGGTCGCTCTTTTTTGACTTCTGATAAAATTAAATATATCTTGTTGGGTTTTATTTATTTGTTTTTCTTTTATAATTTTTATCATTGTTTTAATGGAAATTGTATCATTTTACATATTTAATTGTTTCATTTTGAAACAATTAAAACAATATTGTTATGTTGTTAATGGGGATTGCCGCGCGCCTGCGGCGCTCGCAATTTTCGGAGAACGGTTCTCCGAAAGTTTCTATCAAATAAAATTTAGTTTTGTTTTTATCTTATTTATTATAAATTATATGCCTTTTAATAAATAAAAAAAGGGTAATTGCCCTTAAAATCCGAATTTTTGCCATTTTGGAATATTGCTTTCCAATTGTCTTTCATATTCAACATAAGAGCCTGTCCCCTGGATTTTAATGCCGATGGGAAGATTGGCCCCTGTCGGGGTCAAAGTGTAGGTTTCAGAAGCCACGCCGTTATTGATAATTCTGATTTGATAATATTTTCCGGCGTAACCACTGGTATTAAGTGAATAGGGAAAAGAAGAAATTAGGGTTTGAACAATTGATGAAACGCAAACCCGGGGAGAGCCACCAGTGTCGCATTGATAAATAATTAAATCAGTCGGTTCAGAACTGGTTTGACTGATTTGTAAACTAGTAGGATAAGTTGCGCCGTTAATATTTAAATCCAGTTCTAGAGATTCTCCCGGTTCTAAACTAATAATCCAGGCGTTGGTCGGACTAATCGCACCACTGGCGCATTCTGTTGGCGGATTCGGGCAATCAGTATCCGCGCTTACTGTCCCTTCGTATTCGGAGCCATCATCAAAACTGCCACTTAAGGTGTAAGAAGAAATGTCGGCATAATTTTGATTTACTTGGTAAGAAACTTTTTCAACAGCGGTTTTCGTGGCAAAATAGGCTTTTTCAGAAACTTCAATTCCTTTAACAACTCGGCTGTGACGAATGGTTGTTTCCGCCACCAAAAGAGTTCCGGTTAAAATGGAAGAAATAATTAATAATGTTAATACTAATGAAATGCCCTGATTTTTACTAGAACATTTATTTTTTTTTCTTAATATCATTTTTATTTTTTAGAGCGTTTGACCTGGCAGGACCGGGGTCGGGCCTCATTTTATATTTGTACCGGGTTAGACCCGATTTTACAGGTGCGACCTGTAATACAGGTGCGACCTGTACAAGCCTTAACCTCGTGAACTTCTTTTATTTTCTATTTATTTTCTATATGTGTATCTTTGCGGAACGGTTTGTTGGAGGGTTAATTGTTTTTCGCCAATTTTTTCAATTAATGATTTTAATTTTAAAACGATGGTAACGCGGGGGTGGACATAAGAGGTTGAACCCGTGGTAAAAGGATTGCTGACGGGAATAATGTAAAAATCAAGGCGTTCTACACTTACATTGGTCATGGTAATACTTTGAAAATTATTATCATCGGAACAGTCCGCATTTTTGCATCTCTTAATAGAACAGCGGGCCAAAGCGCAAATTCCAGAACCGGATAAATCCGTTTGGTATCTGATTTGATTGCCTGAAAAATCCAAAAGCAATAATTTTTCTTCCGGACTGGCTAATGGTTCAATATAATTTGAGTAGTCAATTAAACCGGCTCTGATGTCTTTGACAATCATGCCCATTAAATATTGGCCGTCTTCTTGAATATTGACCTGTCCCAAAGTTTTTTCTCTAGTGCCGATGACTTTCATATAAATTCCCATCGCGGCTAAAACTGCCGTGACAATTAGAGCCATGGAAACAATTAATTCAATTAAGGTAAAAGCCTTGTTGTTGGATTTAATAAAATTATTTTTTAACATTTTAATAAAAATCATTTAACGCCAGTCGGTTAAACGAAGCTCTAAGCTGACGGTGTTGTCTTTGCTTCTTTCAATCCAATGAACCGTGGAAGTTATTTTTTTTTCGCAAGGAACAACGCAATTTCCGCCCAAATCATCGCCATCTTCCAGGGTAATCATCCTTCTAAAAACTTCTTGACCGGCGCAGGGAGTGAACAGGTCGCTGACTTGTTGACAGAGATAACAATTATCGCAATTAATTATTGTCTCATCGCCGGTAAAACTGGCTGGGGCGCTTAATTCAGTCGCATTGTAATTAATAATATATTTGTCATTAACATCTATGCCATAAGGCCAATCTTGAGCCGGATCCAAGCGATTGCTTTCAACAATAGCGTAAACAATTTCCAATCCTTCTCTTGCTAAATTTGTTGCCATAACTCGCTGAGCCGACTCCCCTCCCAAAACCGTATGAACTAAACCGACTGACAAAATAGCAATAACAGAAGTGACAATAATGCCTAGGGCAACGATTGTTTCCACTAAACTTTGGCCGAGATTATTTTTTTTAAATTTCAAAATTTTTTTCATTTTTTCAAATTAATTAAGGATTTTTACGCACGTCTATTTCTCCTTGGCTGTTAATCCTTACATAACCGATGAAACTTTCATCATTGTGTTCTATGGAAACCATGGAAATATTAGCGCCAGTTAACTCACTTCCGCCAGCGCCGTTACTGACATAAATTTTTCCGCTGGGCGGAACGAAAAGAATGGTGGTGTGGGAAATGGACATAAAATCTATTTGATTTGACAGGGTATAGACTTGGCTCACAGTATCGCCGGCGTCATATTCGTAATTAGCAGGGAGAGAATCGTTGATGAAAAATTTATAACTATCGGGGTCAGTTGATTCGTTAAAATAAACGCCGTAACCGCCGTCCGGACGAATGCCGCCGATTGTTTTTCCGGTTAAAGCCATCATTTGCGCTTGTTTCACAATGCCGGCCATTTTTTCCGTGGCGGAATTAACATCAGTACTCCGTCCACCAACCCGCATATTAGCGAAAACCATGCCGGACAAAATAACGGTAATAGAAACAACCACCATTAACTCAATTAAAGTGAAGGATTGGGTACTTTGGTACTTGGGTACTTGGGGTTTGGGTGCCTTGTGGTATTTATTTTTCATTATTATTTTTTAATACTATTATTTTTAAAAATAAAAATTTATTATTTTTTCTCCGAAAAAAAGAGTTAAAAATGTCCCGATAGTTAAAAATGGCCCTAAAGGAATTTGACTTTTGAAAGATTTCTTTTTTAAAACAATTAAGGCGAGGCTGACGAAAGAGCCGATTAAATAGGCAAAGACGAGGGCGAGAAATAAAAAACGCCAATGTCCCAGCACTAGACCCATAAAAAGCCCGATTCTTAAATCACCCAGACCGATGCCTTTTCCTTTGGTAAATAAATATTGTAAAAGAAAAAATAAAAAAGCGACTAACATAGCAAAAAGGGTGGGCTTTAGCCAGGCAAGAATGTGGTTTTGTTTCAAAAATAAATTTAAAATTAAAATTAGCGCGCCGGAAGAAAAAATTACCAGGTCGGAAACTTCAAGATATTTTATATCATAAATAAAAGTAAAAACCAAAACAAAATAAATCAGCCAGTCTTGGAAAATTTCAATAATAAAATTTTTTTCAAACAAAAAACCGCTTAATGATAAATTGGCTTTTAAAAGCGGTAAAAGGAATAGAAGACCCATTGTTAATTCAATTAAAGGGTATTGCCAAGAAATTTTTTCTTGACAAGCTCGACAACGGCCTTTTAAAAATAAAAAAGAGATTAAAGGAATGTTGTCAAACCATTTAATTTTTGTTTTGCATTTCGGGCAAAAGGAACGGCCGGAAATTTTTTTATCATTTGCTAAGCGGTAAACCAAGCAATTTAAAAAACTTCCGAAAATCAAGCCGAATATGAAAAAAATGAAATAAATTAAAATTATAGTAAGGCAATTCATTGCTTTAATTATACCGAATATTCAAAGAAATTCAATGAAAAATTTAGAAAAAGACTGGAATTACTTCAATTTGGAATTACTTTGGAAGCTCTGCTTCCAAAAAAACCCTACGAAACTAAAAGTTTGGTGGCTCAGCCACCAAACTTTTTTAAACAGGTGTGAAAAAACCCGCTCGGAAACGCAAGCTGAGAGCGGGCTGGAAACGGCAAAAGTTTGGAAGCCGAGCTTCCAAAGATAGAGAGGCTCGGCCCGCCTTTGGCGGACCGAGCCCCATATTGATTTTAGACCGAAATAAAAAAATGACTAATTTTGTGGCAAATTGACCTGCCTAAAACGGCGGACTAACGAAAAAATGCTCTGAAATGGTTTGTGGAAGCGGGTTTGCGAGCGGGGTTTTTGGGGACTGTCCCCATTAAAATTAAATTATAAATCGGGGGTGAGCAACCCAGCAAGAAAGATTGACAAAGGCGCGAGGGCGAGCAAGTGTCGGCTGACAAGGGTCCCCTGCAAAGCAAATTCATACGAATCAGTAAAAAAATAAAGAGCGAAGAAGAAAAATAAAGTTAAACAAAAAATTAAAAATAAAAAAATATTCGGGGAGGTAAAAACTTTTTTCCAATAAATTATTAAAATGGCGAGAAAAATGCCCGGCCAAATATGAAAGGAATTAAAAATAAAAATTTGTTCAAAAAGCGCTTGAGCAACTTCGGGATGAAATCCAATCAAACTTACTGGTTGGTCAGGGGAAACATTGCTAAAACCGAGATTAAAATAACTTTTAAATATGAGCCATGGAACCGCAAAAAAGCCAACACCGAAAATAAATTTCAAATAATATTTTTTTAGAAAACCCATTAAAACGGCTCTTTTTATTTTAAAAAAACCAGCTTTCCATAAATAATAAATTAAAAAAACCAAACCAACAAGGCCGGCCAAAACAATGCCGGTATTCTTTATCCAAACGCAAAGGCCGGAGAAAAAACTCAAACCGATTAAATCTATTTTTTTATTATATTTTAAATAATTAAAAAGCGAGATGGCGGCTAAAGTGAAATAAAAACTGAGGGTCAAATCCGCGTAAGCAACTGAGCCGTGGTAAGCCAAAAGGGGCAAACTGGCCAAAACCGCTGTAAAAATTAAAGAATTAATTTTGCTTTTATTTTTTCTTAAACTGTCGTAAATAAAAATTATTAATGCTAAAAAATAAAAAGCAAAAATCAAACCAACTGAAACATCATCAACTTCACCTAACCAAGAATAAAACCAAGCCATTAATAATGGGGTGTGGAGGGGATAATTTTGATGAGCGCCACCACCCAAAAACAAATCGCTTTTAGAAGAAAAAGCTTCTGCTGGTTGATAAAAAAAGACTTTTGCTTTAAATGCCCAATTATCCAGAGCGTCAAAATTTATCACTGGTCTTAAAAGAGCTGAAGAAAAAACAAATCCAATTTGAAAAATAATAATTAAAATTAAAAGAGTTTGCCAAATTTTTTGTTTAACTTTTTTGCCAGGTTTCATCCGACTAGGAGTGGCCTTGTCAAATTTGTCCTGATTAGGTGAGACCTGATTAGGCTGGACTGGTCTATGGACAGATTTGAAAAATAAAATTAAAAAAACGGCGTCTATGATGACAAAAGCAATGGCAAGACTAAAAAAATCCAAGCCGATTAAGCTAGCCCAGAAAAAAATAAAGGTGCCCAAACCGGTTCCTAAGGCAAAAGAAAAAATAATAAATTTTGTTTTATTTAACGCCAGTTCGCTTTTAGGACAAATTAAAAATAAAATTCCTGCGCCGAAAATGACAAAAATCAAAAGTGATAAAATTAAAATGATGATGCTGAACATATATTTTTTTACTTTTTATAAAAATGAAATTTAAATCCATTTATGGATTGCTTTGTCGTTCCCGCCACATCGGCGGACAGCCACCCCTCGCAATGACGGAGAGGGACTGAAGAGATTGCTTTGTCGGCCGCCGTTTTAGGCGGCCTCCTCGCAATGACAAGGGGGGTGTTGCGGGTTAAGGATTGCTTGGTCGTTTCTTGCTACATCGACGGACAAGATGCGACCTTGTCCTAAAGGGATTTCGCAATGACGGAAAAAGGTATCCTTCACTCCTCCTTCGCCAAAGGCTACGGATGGACACAGTAAAGCTACGGAATACCTTTGGGTTGGGATATCAGTTCCGTCGTGTACGAGGTCGAACCTCGTACATAACCTCATAGGTAAGTTAGTAGTTTTTCCCTACGAGGTGAAACCTCGTAGGTAAGTTGATGCAGGTCGGACCTGCAAGAAGTGGTGCGGGTTTGACTTGGGAGCCGAGCCACCAAGTGTTCCAAAAATAAGTTGAGTTTTGGCTCTTTCTCGGTTTAGGAGACGTTTTCTGAACTTGGTGGCCGAGCCACCAAGTGAAGGTTTTTTAGCTTTTTTTCCTACTTGGTGGCCGAGCCACCAAGTAGGGGTTTTTAGGGTTCTTTTTTTAAAATTATTTTTTTAGCACTAAATTCTTTGAATCTTTTAAAACCGGCCACTTGCTCGGGCAATTCAACATTAAACGACAAAATATAATCCGCTTTTTTTGAAGAATCAGTTATTTTTAAATTTGGATAAAGCCAGTATTTCGCCCAGGCTCGAAAATCAGGCTGGGCCGGCACTAAATAAATTATAGAATTTTGCGGAATTTCTTTTTGGGAAAATTTTAAAAAATCGTAAAAATCATGCCAATTTTCAGGCAATGATTTTGTTTCCATAATTCTGGCAATTGCTTTTGAATGGATTTGTTCCAAATTTTTTTGCGAGAAATCAATCCAGTATTTTTTTATCCATCGCGCTTGAATTAAATACCAGCGAGCGGAGGAAATAAAGAAAATTATCAAAAAGAAAATTAAAATTATTTTCCGGAACCATTGCCAATCAAATTTTTTATTCTCTTTTTTATTCTTAATAAAATTAAAATAAAAAAAGGCGCTTAATGCTCCTAATCCTAAAAATAAAATAAGGTAAAAATAATAATGGTCTGGTTGAAAAAAAAGTTTTTGCTCCGGAATAAGATTAATATAATAATATTTTTCCAAAGGTTGAGAAAAATAATTTTTTAAAAAATCCATTTTAATTCTTTAAGAAAGAATGATAAACTTTTTCCATTTCTTCTAGCATTTTTTCTTCTGAAAAATTTTTTGATTTTTCTAATCCATTTTTTATAAATTTTTCAGCTAATTCATTGGATTGTAAAAGTTTTTTTATTTCTAAAACAATTTGAACCGGGTTGTCCTTTTCAACCAACAAGCCGTTAAAATTATGTTCAATTAATTCTTTAACTCCGCCGACATTGGTCGCCACAATCGGAATACCCAGAGCCATCGCTTCTAAAACCGTGTAGGAAAATGTTTCATAAAAAGAAGGCAAAACAAAAATTCTGCTGGCGGATAAGATTTGATAAACTTTTTCTTTTTTTTGCCAGCCGAGAAAAAGAAAATAGTCCAGCATTTTTCTTTTTTCAATTTCTTTTATTAAATTCTGTTTTTCTTGTCCGTCGCCGATTAAAATAAATTTGACGTTGGGAAAATTTTTGATAACTTTTTCTCCAGCTTTGATTAAATTAAACAAGCCTTTTTCAAAAGATAACCGGCCGATAAAAGTAATTAAAAAGTTTTTATTTTCGACCAATCCGAGTTCTTGAAAAATTTGTTTTTTTATTTCAACCGCATGGTTGAAAATTTGATTTGTTTCTGATAAGTCAATTCCGTTATAAACCACTTGCCAATTATGATGCGACAAAAGATTTTCTTTTAAAAAAATGTCTTTAGTGTTTTGAGAAACGAAAATTATTCGGTCAGTCCTTTTGTTCAAAAATTTTTCAATTTTTTTAAAAATAAAATTCTTTAAAAAATTTTTCTGGTATAAAAAGGGGGAAGAATGAACAATGTGAATTAATTTAAAATTTAGTTTTCTTTTTAAAATAACCGCCAGCAATCTAGCGCGCGGATTTATGGTTTGAACTATTTCAATTTTATTCTCCTTAATAATTTTTTTAATTTTTTTATAAACTAGAAAGTTTTTTAAACTTAGTCTTGTTAAACCGGGCAAATTTAAAATTTTTACGGAAGAAAACTTCTCTAATTCTTTTTCAAAAAAATCTTCCATCGGCGCTGCGACGAAGATTTCGTTTTTTTGATACAAAGACTTAACCAATTGTAAAAGGTTTTTTTCACCACCACCTTGTCGTAAATAAATTTGGGAAAAATAAAGTATTTTCATTTTTTTATTTTTAAAATAAAAAAGTAATGGTAAAAATTTAAAAAGGGTTGAAATTCTTTTTCAATTTCAAAGTATTTTTTTAATATTATCTTTATTTTATTTTTTGATGTTCCACGATGCCCCATTTCCCAATAATGCTGGCCATCGTATTGATTGGGACGAAAAAATTGCGGGATTTTTATAAAAAAATTAAAATATCTTTTTTTAAAAATTGTCCTAATAAAAGGAAAAATCGCGGTTAAACTGAAAAAAATTGAAGAATAGGGCAAAGAAATTACCACATATTCCTGACTTACCCTTTTCATTTCTTTTAAAGCAATTTCAAAATCAGTAAATGGCAAATGCTCTAAAACTTCAAAGGCGACTACCAAATCAAAAGAATTATTTTCAAACGGAAGTTTTCTAATGTCCGCCACATAATCGGGGTTTAGATTTTGGTCAAGGTCGCAAGTAGTAATTTGAAAATCGTTTGATTTTAAATAATTTGTTAAAAATTTATTTCCAATTCCTATTTCCAAAATATTTTTTTTCTTCAAATCTTTAATGGTTTTTTGCTGATAAAAGAATGATAAAAATTGAAATAAATCATCATCTTTAAATTTTATTTTTTTATTTTTATTCATTTTTTATAAAATATTTTTTAATAAAAATTCAAAATTTTTTTCCCAGGTATGATTTTGAGCAAATTCGTAAAATCTTTCTTTTTCAGAAATCGGCTGGGCAATTAAAAGTTTTAATTTATCTAAAAAATCCTGATTATTTTGAGCTAAAAGCGCCGGAGAATTCAGGGCTTCTGTTTCCTTAAGATTAACGCTGACTACCGGTAAACCGCTGGAAAAATATTCAAAAAGTTTGATGGGGGTAATGTAATCCGTCAATTCGTTTTTTTTAAAAGGAATAATTCCTGCTTGGCAAAACCGCAAATAAGAAGGCAGGGTTTGGTGATTTTTGGGACCCAAAATAAAAACATTGGATAAATCATTTATTTTTTTCAAATTTATTTTTGGCAAACCAATAATAACAAAAGAAACATTTTTTAATTTTTGCGCCAAAAAATAAAATAAATCCAAATCAAACCATTTTTCAATAGCGCCAACATATATTACTCTGGGTGATGGAATTTTTTCATATTCTTTAGGCAAAACAACCGGACTATTTTTAAAATATTCGAAATCTACGCCGTTGGAGAGATAAAAAACATTTTGTTTTCTGATTTTTTTTATTTCTTGAAAAAGAATTTTAGAAGAGACTAAAATGGCGTCGACTTTTTTAATCAATTCTTTTTCTTTTTTAACCAGGCTTTTGGGAACACGGCTGTTTCCTTGATTTTTGTCAGCGATTCTTAAAACGCTTTTTTGATGCTTGATTAAATCAAGGAGATAATATTGTTTCACGCTATCCAACCAAATTACATCAACCTGATTAAAACCTTTATCTTTTAACTTTTTTTTAAGGGGCGGAAAAAATAATTTATGACTGCGAGCCAGAGCCCAATCGCTTTTTAAAACCATTTTATTATAAACCGGGCAAAAAGTAAAAGGAACGTAAGCCCAAACTTTTTTATTTTCCAACCATTGCCCGCCTTTTAAAAAAATATTAAATCTTTCTTTGAGCTGTTTTTTTTCTCCTTTAGCAAGAAAATGAAAAGGGGAAATCGCATCGGAAATAAAAGCGACCTGCCAATTATTTTTAACAAATTCTCTTGCGTAATGATGGCTACCCACCTGATACGGAGAAGACCAATAATTTGCGGCGCCGAAAATTATTTTTTTCATAATTATTTTTTATTCAAATTTATTTTTTCTTTGTTTTTCCGCAATCAGTCCTATATTCCAACCAGTGATGTTTAAAAGGAATTTATCGTTTAATTTTGTTGTCTCAATTAAATGAAAAATTCTTTTTTCTCTTATCTTGCCGGTTAAAAATTTTGTTAGAGCCCGATAAGGAAAATGATAAAAACTAAAACGCTTTATTATTTTAAAACCGCCTTGTTTCAAAAATTTTCTCAGAGTAAAAAAATTATAAAACCTAACATGGGTTTTGTCCCAGCCAAACCATTTTTTTTCTCCTTTTAAATAATGATATATTTTTTCCAAAAAATAATTCAGAGAAAAAGAATTTTGGGTGGTGATGAATAAAATACCGTTTTCTTTTAAGTGCTTTTCAAAATTATTAATTAGTTTTTTATCATCTTCTACGTGTTCAATAACATCTTTGGCAAAAATTAAATCAAATTTATCATTAAGATTAATTTCTGTCGCATCTCCTAAAATGAATTTAGCGTTTGGATTATTTTGTTGATTTTCTTGTAAAGCAATTTTATTAATGTCGCTTGCGGTTAAATCAAATTTTTGACTAATAAAAAATTCTGTCCAAAATCCGGGACCAGCGCCGGGTTCCCAAACTTTTTTTATTTCGCGCTTTTGTTTTAAAAATAAAAGAGCTTCTTTAATAAATTTATTTTTTATCTGATTATAAAGGCTTTGATTGATGTCCCAATAATCGCTGATTTTTAGGTTTGATATTTTAGCCATATAAAATTAGGTTTTCTCATTTCTTTAAAAAATTGCTCTAGGGCGCGCTCTGGGAACGGGTTTGCTGAGGGGGGTCGATTGGGGTCTGACCCCATTATATAAATTTCTCGCTTTGGATAAATTTTGGCCGTTTTGGATTTTTAGATTCCGCTTCTACAAATTTTATATAATCTTGACATAGGTCTTCTGTTTTTCCTTCTCCTCCTAACTTTAAAAATTCAACACAGTCTACTAATCCATTGTTATAATTTCTTTGATAATAAAATTGATAACTCCCCCATTGATAATCTTCGGGTTTTTTCACTAATCCAGCTCTGACCGCGTTAAGGTCAATATAAGCGCTGACTGCCCAAAAATAAAACTCCGTATCTATCAAACTGCTGTAAAATCTTTCTTGAAATAAATGACCGCTTCTTTTATACTTTTGGTTAAAATAACCCGCATAACAAGTATTAATATAATGCATAATTATTGAAATAGAAATATCGCCAATTTTTATTTCGAAATGAACATGATTCGGAAGTAAATTATAGGAATAAATATAAAAACCGAATTTTTTCTTTGCTTGTTTAACGATTTCTAGCATCTTTTTATAATCCTTGGGACATCTAAAAATATTTTTTTTATTCATTCCACGACAAACAATATGATAGATTGCTCCTGAAAAATCAATTTTTTCTCTTAATTTTCTAGTCATATAAAAAAATTAGGTTTTCCCATTTTTTTAAAAAAATGCTCTAAGGCGCGCTCTGGGAACGGGTTTGCTGAGGAGGGTCGATTGGGGTCTGACCCCATTCTTGGTAGAGGAGGGAAAGGTTTAATTTCCAAAAATCGCTGTTTGGCTGAAGAATGTGGCCGTGGAGATTTCGGGCAATCGCCTGCTCCAAGTCGCCTTGCAAATAATATAAATCCCCTATTTTTTTCCATAAATCAACGCGCTGAAACGGAAAATATCTTAAAATCTGCAAATACATTTTTTCTGCTTCCTGATAATTTTTATTTTCCAAATAAATTGTTGCCAATTTTTCATAAGCTTGAGCCATTTCTGCTTCAATTAATTTTTTGTGATAAGCGGTTAAACGAGGATAATTTAAAGGGGGAATTAAGGAAAGAGCTTTTTGACAATTTTCCTCAGCTTGAAAATAATCTTTTTGATAAATATAAAGCTGGCAGAATTCCAAATAAGTTTTGGCAATTAACGGGGACATTGATTGGGCGTTTGATAAAGCATTTTTTGCTTGATTAAAATCAATGGTCTGCTGAGTCAAACCGAATTTTTCCAAATAAAGCTGGGCTAAATAAATCTTGGTATTGAAAGCGCGCTCATTTTCCTCAATTCTTTCCATTTGCTTAATCGCCAAATCAAGGATTTTTAATTTACTTTCTTGACTTTGATAAAACTTCAAACCCCATTTTAAATCTTTAGAAAATTTTTGGTGATAAAATGGCTCTTCGGAATTTAATAAAAAAACTTTTTTATAATTATTTAAAACCGTCGGCCAGTCCTCTGTTTTTAACACCTTTTGATAATAATAATCAGCGATAAGAATCCTTAATGAAAAATGCCAAAGACAAAAAAGCATTAAAAAGAAAAGGATAATTTTAAAAATATTTTTATTATTTTGAAAAATCGCCATAAATAATTTTAAAAGACAAGGCCAAATAAACCCAAAAATAAACAGCGGTGGCGGTAGTGTGAAAAGAAAACTGAATGGAAATTAAATAGCCCAAAAGGCCGGTTAAAATAAAAGGAATCATTAATTGAAGGTTGAGGCCGTCGGAAAAAAATAATTTTGAAAAAAACTTTTTCAAACCCTTGATAAAAACAATTGCTAATAAAAATAAATAACTTGCCAAGCCTAAAAATCCGGCGACCAGGGTTATGTCTAAAAAATCATTATGCGCCCGGTCTGGCATTGAATTAATGGCTTCCAAAGCGCCGTATTCCGGTTGATAATAGGGAGCGAAAATATTATATTGCGTTTCCAAACCATAACCCAAGATGGGTTTTTTCCTAATCAAATCCCAAGCATGGCGCCACCAAATCATTCTGAGTTTTCCCGCTTCTCCCAAATGGCTTAAAGTTTTAATTCTTTGAATTAAAATATTTTCCCGGTGGCTGATAGAAAGGGGATAAAAATTCAAGAAAACAATTGAAATAAAAAATATTAAAACGAGAATCAAAAAAGCTTTGATAAAAAACTTTTTTCTTTTTTTTATCAAAATAATAAAAATAAGAAATAAAAGGGAAAGAAAAAATGCCAGCCAGCCAGCCCGGCTTTGCGTAAAAAATAAAGCGATTAAATTAAGCGCTAAGCCAAAGGAGTAAAAAATTTTCCAGCAATTTTTAACAACATCATTTTTTGTTTGACTTCTTTTCTGAAAATAAATTAAATATAAAAAAATCGGCCAAGAAAATAAAAGCCAGGAGGCTAAAAAATTCGGCTGGCCAAAAGTGGAAAAAATTCTTTGGGTAATTACCGAAGGCTCGCTCCAAGAAAAAGGGTCCAGGCCCAGCAGTTGAAGCAAGCCGTAAATTGAAACAAAAAAAGAACTGAAAGCAATGGCTTGGAAAATTCTGATTAACTGTTTTTCCTTTTTTAAATTAAAAAATAAAATCAAGAAAAAAATAAAATAATGAAGCCAAATCAGGTACCCCATT
>Ga0268278_1001027_pt1 | contig 17193 bp, 6 predicted proteins | sample saktaG_3_FD_190135 | JGI IMG/M metagenome (GOLD analysis project Ga0268278, IMG submission 190135) | Saline water microbial communities from Sakinaw Lake, British Columbia, Canada - sak_2010_1_5_55m | ecosystem: Environmental > Aquatic > Non-marine Saline and Alkaline > Saline ... | reverse complement strand
CGGCGCCAGCGGGTGAAGGAGGAGACCGCCGTTCCCGAGGCCGATGCGCTGGCCGAACACGAGACGCCCACGACCGTCTTCGAATTCTGGCCGATCTGGGTGTTCTATTTTCCCGTGCTCTTCTACATCGTCTATCTGGCGATCCGGTTCCGCGGGTTGCGTGTGACCATGGCCAGCAATCCGTGTATGTACGCCTCGGGGCTGGTACGGGAGTCGAAGCAGCAGATCTATGCGATCTTCCCGCCGGATGTCGCCGACCGGTGGGTCGGTCGGGTGGCGATTTCGCCGCCGAGTACCCCCCAGCAGAGCGCCGGGGAACGACTGGAACGGGCGCGCGAGGTGCTGGCCGAGCGAGGTATCGGCTTCCCGCTGGTGGCCAAGCCCGACGTCGGCCAACGCGGCGTCGGCGTCAAGCGGATCTGCAGCGAGGCGGAATTGCTGGCCTATTTCCGGACCTTTCCCAAGGAGCATGCCGTGATCATGCAAACGCTGATCACCCGGCCGCACGAGGCGGGGGTTCTCTATGCGCGCAAGCCCGGCGACGCGCATGGCCGGGTCGTCTCGCTGGGGCTCAAGGCCTTCCCGGTCGTCACCGGAGACGGCACCCATTCCCTCCGGCATTTGATATTGGCCGACAACCGCTGCCGCAAGCTGGCGCATGTCTATTTCGCCAAGCATCAGGCCACGCTCGACGACATCCTGCCCGCAGGCAAGGTGCGGCAGCTCAACTTCGCCGGCAATCACGCGCAAGGCACGGTCTTTATCAACGGAAACCACGCGATCACGCCTGAAATGTCCGAGGTGTTTGATGGCATCGGGCGGTCGCTCGGCGAATTTTATTATGGCCGGTTCGACGTCAAGTACGACTCGCTTGAGCAACTGCAGCGGGGAGAGGCATTCACCATCATCGAGGTCAACGGCGCCGGTGCCGAGCCGATCCACATGTGGGACGGCCGGATGTCCCTGCGGGGCGCTTACCAGGCCGTGTTGTGGCAGCATCGACACCTGTACGAGGTCGGCGCAATGAATGTCCGGCGTGGGTTCCCGACCCTCACCCCCTGGCAGGTGATCCGCGATTATTGGTACGTCAACCGCCTCGTGAGGCGTTATCCGGGGGCGGATTAGGCTGCCGGAATGCCTGACGGGGCGGAAGCGACCGGATGCGCGGGAGGGCTGGCGGATAACGGAGAGAGGGCACAAACGCCAATGGCGCAGTGTACGGAACCGAGTGAAAATGACGGCTGCAACGCGGCGGATGGGTTCTTCGACCGCCGGTTTGACCGGTTGGCGCGGCTGGTGGGGGAGGATCGCCTCCGTCGGCTGCAGCGGGCGCACGTCATGGTGGTGGGCGTGGGCGGCGTCGGTTCATGGGCTGCCGAAAGCCTGGCGCGTTCCGGCATCGGGACGATCTCACTGGTGGATTTCGATGATGTCTGCATCACCAATTTCAACCGGCAGTTGCACGCGCTGGAGGGGCGCATCGGGCAGCCCAAGGCGGACGTGATGGCCGAACGGCTGCGGCAGATCAATCCGGAGGCCGTGGTGCGGGTGGAGGCCTGCTTCTACAGCGAAGCCAACGCCGATCGGCTCCTGGCCACCGCGCCCGATTTCGTGGTGGATGCCATTGACAGTGTGTCTTCCAAGTGCCATCTGCTGGCCACCTGCCATGCGCGCGGCATCCGCGTGGTGTGCGCCACCGGTTCGGCGGGACGCATGGACCCGGTTCCAATCACGGTGGACGACCTGTCGCGGACAGACGTGGACCCGCTCGCGCGCGCCGTGCGCCGCATCCTGCGCCGGGATTACGGCTTTCCGCGCGAAGGCGACGGGACGTTTGGCATACCGGCGGTGTTTTCGCGCGAGGAGCCCATCCCTCCGCAGGAACTGCCGAGCGACTGCGGCAGCGCGCGGCGTTGTTTCTGCGCCAGCCGGAACGGCGCGTCCTTCAATTGCGACGACCGGAACGTCATTCTGGGCTCAGCCGCCTTTGTCACCGGCGCCTTTGGCCTGCATTGCGCGGCGGTGGTGGTCCGCAGGTTGTTGGAGGCGACCGAGCCTCCGGATTCTATTCGATCACAACGTCCGGAAATGCCGCCAGCAGTGTCGCCTCCGCCCGTTTGATGGCGTCACGCGCGTCGCGGGCGCCGGTGCCGGTCCCGGAAGCCTTCATGTAGTCGCGCACCGCCTCCTGATAGGCCTTGATGGCGTTGGTCTGGGCGGCCGTCAATCCGGCATGCGCGGCCAGTGGGGCGGTGTCGAGCAGTACCACGGCCGCAGGATCGGCCGGGCGCGGCGGCGTGTCCGGCGCTTCAACTCCGTTTGCGCCCGCGCCGGCCGCGGGAATCCCCCGGGGAAAGGCCGCGCGTAATCCGTTCTCGGCACGGGTCAGGGCCTGTCGCAATGCGGTCTCCTGAACCTTGCGTGCGCGCAGTGCGTCGAGCATCTCCCCCCGGCCCTTGCCTTTGGCCTGATCCATGGCCGCGACCATTTTCGTGCTCTCCCTCACAAACGCGTCGTATGGCGCGCGCTGCGCCAGGTAGAGCTTGACGGCCGCCATCTGCGCCGGTGTCAGGTCCAGGCGCGCGGACAAGTGGGTGACGTCGAGCATGGGTTGGGGCTTCGGGGGCTCCGGCAGACCGCCGGCCGCTGCCGCCGACGGCTCCTCCCGGGCCACCAGACGCTGCACCTGCATGCCATAGACCGTCTCTTCCTGCGCCCCCGGGCCGTCCTTGATAATGGAGAACTTTGCCTGTTTGTAGCCGAGCAGCTTCACGTCCAGCGTGCGTGACCCCTGTTCGAGCACCCCCTCGCGAGGAGGCGTGAGCGTGAGGGCTTCGACGGTCATGCGCGGCTCTACTACCGCCGTGCCGTCGGCGCGGTTGAAATGAAACATGTTCTTCTCGTAACGCATGAACGTGCCGTCGTAAGTCTGGGTGCGCGTAACCAGCGTGTCGGCCGTTGCGACGGTGGCGGCGAGCGGAAGCCCCACGGCCAGTATCCGCAATAGGACTGCTGACAGAGAGCCGCGATCATCAGCACTCATTGTGCCTCTCCTCTATTTCATAAATCGGTTTCACAAGCGCCACGAGAACACGGTGAACGTAGCAGGAACCGCGCTTCGACGCAAGCGCGGTCCTGTGTAGGGCGAATCACACCCATTGTTGTCGCTTCGCGGTTTGACTTCCGCGAGCGAATCGTCTAATGTGGTATGCGAAGAAAGGGGGGAGACCATGAGCGTTCTGAAAGCCACATTCCACGGAGGCGTCTTCGTCCCTGAAACGCGCCCCCGCATCGCTGACGGTAGAACCGTCTTGCTCTCCGTCCGTGTCTGCCCCGTCGAACCTGACGGATGCAATCCAAGCCCAAGCGGCGATCCGTATTTTTTGAACCGAAGCAACGTGGATGCCATCCGCATGTCGGCGGAGCAGGCGCGAAAGGGTAAAACGGTGCCCCTGGACGAGGATAGGGATTTGAAGGACATATTCGGAAGCCTGTGATGTATACCATCCTCTTCACCGAGGCTGCCAAACGAGACGTCTTGGCGCATCAGGCAAGCGGTAATCTTTCGTTGCTGCGCAAGATCAACGCCTTGTTGGGGGAATTGCGGGAGCACCCGCGCACAGGAACAGGGAAGCCGGAACGATTGCGAGGCGATCTGTCGGGGCTTTGGTCGCGGAGGATCAATCGGGAGCACCGGTTGGTCTATTCCATTCATGACGCCGTGGTTACCGTCGAAGTGATATCGGCAAGAAGCCATTACGGCGGCTGACCGGGGCTCTTCCTGTCCACTGCCACCCAGGCTGCGGAGAAGCCGTCGGATTAGCCTAGAGCCGGCACGCTTCGTGTTGAATCCGAAATCCGGCCACAGATTCCCTGTCCCCGTTCGGCCATTTTGAGAGAGCGGGGCAGGGAAGTCAACACCTTTTCGCCCAAATGGCGGCAGAGCACCAGACGAGCGAAGGTCACCGTCCGGCGGCTGGGGGTGTCGGCGGCCCGGCCCGGCGGGCGCCGGGCTTCTCCCGCGCCAGTGCGGCTGCTTCATAGGTCCGCACCAGATGGGGGCAGAGGAGGCAGGGGCATCCAAGGGACAGGCATCCAAGGGACACAAGCATCCAAGGGACAGGCAACCGATATCGCAGTAACGGGGCGGAAATGGATCAGGAAATATTTTGGGGAGGCCCCCTATGAGCCGAGGAGTTGCGCGGCGGCGCGGCGGCGCTTTCTGGGCGCCTGCGGACGCCTGGCGGCGCGGCGGGAGGGCTTTGGCTCGGCGGGGAGGAGCGGCGCGGTGAAGCGCTCGTAGAGGGCGAAGAGGAATTCCACGCGCTGGCGGTCGGAGGTGAAGGGCTGCGAGCGGTAACACTGGTCAACCGCGCGGTCGAGGTCGGCGTGGGCCTTCTGGCGCTTGGTGACAAACGCGTCGGGGCCGGGCGTGAGATAGGGACCGATGTTGCTCGTCTCGGTCACGGTGGCGTCGCCGTTGCCTGAGTCGTAGTCGAACAGCCTCTTGACCGGGATGTCGAACGCCGCAAAACCGATGATCACGACGTGGACGTGGGCCTTGCCGCGCGCTTCGCTCTGCCAGGGGAACGTCCGGTGCGCGAAGTGGATCTTGATGCGCCACGCGCTGAACAGAAGCCCCCAGACCAGCGGCACCTGTTCGCCCTGGGTGATCGAGTTGGTGGACACGAAACCGGCCACGATGGCGGTGCCTTGAATGTATTCGGCGGCGCGGTAGTGCCAGCAGGTGACGTAATCCAGATCGCCGATGTTCCTGAAGCCCCCGAAGACGGCCGCCATGTCGGCTTTCTGTTCGGCGCTCTGGTAGTGCTTGCCGATGAAGGGCGGGTTGCCGAGGATGTAGGAGCACTGCTCGGGCGGGAGGATCTGTTTCCAGTCGAGGCGGAGGGCGTTGCCGTGAACGATTTTGGCGGATTTGCGGAGCGGCAGGCGGACGAAGTACTGGCCGAAGGCCTCGGAGAGGCGGATGTTCATCTGATGGTCCATGAGCCACAGGGCGACCTCGGCGATGCGGGCGGGCCACTCCTGGATCTCGATGCCGGCGAAGGCGTCGACGTCGACGCAGGAGAGGGACTGCACGTCGAGTTCCTGCTGCACCGCTTTGCCGATCTGCTCCTTGAGCACCTCGATCTCCAGGAGGCGCAACTCGCGGTAGGTGATGACGAGGAAGTTGCCGCAGCCGCAGGCGGGGTCGAAGAAGCGGAGGTCGCCGAGCTTCTTGTGGAACTGGCGGAGCAGGGCCTTGCTGCGGCGGGCCTTGGCGAACTCGGCGCGCAGGGCGTCCATGAAGAGGGCGTTGACGACCTTGAGGATGTCGCGCTCGGAGGTGTAGTGCCCGCCGGTCTGGCGGCGCTCTCTGGGGTCCATGACGCCCTGGAAGAGGGAGCCGAAGACCGCGGGGGAGATCTGCGACCAGTTGAAGTCGGTACAGGCGACCAGCGCGTCGCGCATGGCGCGGTTGAAATCGGCGAAGCCGAGCCGCTCTTTGAAGAGCTCGCCGTTGACGTGGGGGAAGGCGGCGAGCAGTTCGTCGAGGTTCCGCTGGCGGCGTTCGACCGGGGTGTCGAGCACTTCGAAGAGGCGGGCCAGAAGCACGCCAAGGTCGGATCCGTCCTTGGCCGTGCGGTTCTCGATGTAGAGGGTGAAGGCCTTGGGCTCGAAGAGGCCGGTGTCTTCGGCGAAGAGGCAGAAGAGGATGCGAACGAGGAAGCGCTCGAGGTCGTGGCCGGCGTAGCCGCCCTCGGCGAGGGCGTCGTGAAGAGCCCCGAGGATCTCGACGGCCTTGATGTTGATGGGGTCCTCGTCGCGCGAAAAGCGGATGGCGTTCTGGCGGATTTCGTTCCAACTGATCGGCATGCGGGGAGCCCTCTGGCTGCGCGGAGGCGCGGAATGACGGTCACGCGGACAGGGGAGAAGATAGCGTGATTGACGGCGGTTGGCAAGAACGGAAGTGGTGCTGCGGTGCGGCCAGGGCAATTCTAATTTCGCGCCCCGTTCGCTCCGGCCCGTTGAGGGGCCTGTGCCGGGTTCGCACAATGTCATCTTGTAACGCAACCGCCTGCCGTCTCCAGTAGCCGGGATGCGCCTTCCGCCACGCCCGGACCCGGCCGACATGTGGCCCCTCGCCGTGATAGTTGATGTTCTCCGGATGTGCCAGCCAACGCCGCTGACTCGCCTGATGGCTGGCGTGCTGGCAGGCAGGGTTTGAGCAGTACTTCTGGCGGCTGGCGTTGTAGACGTGAGGCTTATACAACTCGCCACAGTCTAAGGATTGACGGGTGCATGATCCTCCGTTCCGACAATGTCCTGAATCCGGGCGGCTTCCCAATAGAGCGGGTGCAGCCTGTCCCGCATGAGTTCGGCCAGCAACGGGTTTTTGATCTCCTCGGCGCGATTCAGCGCGTCGCTGAAGATCGCATCCAAAATTTCCAACTCCTGCCGCCTGTCAAACAGGATCGCGAAAAGGATGGGGAAACGCTCGTCCGGCAGGAGATTCACCGCATGGCGCACGCACTCCATGCGCGCGTCTTTGTCGACTTTGACCAGCGCCGCCTTCAGTTCGAACGCCTGCTCGGCGGACGGGGTGCCGTCCTGCTCCATGATCCGCTCGATGAACCGCTCCCAGTCGGAAACGGCCCCTCCGTCGGCATCGGAAACCTCAGAGGCCAAAGCGGCATCCGACGCCTCCTCGGGCGCGCGAACCGCCGCCTCGGGAAAAACCGGGGCGCGAGTGGCGGGCGCACCGGGTGCCGGGTCGAGCGTTTTCACTCTGGACGGCGTGCGTCCGTCCTGTCGCTCCCGCACCGGGGTCGGCGCAACTCCGGCGTCGCCCTTCTTTGCCCCGTCACACGCCGCGTGGCGCAGCATCAGAGCCGACAGCAAGGAGATCACGGCGCAGAGAAGCGCCACAAACCACGTTCGCCGCATTGCGATTATTCCGATTGACAGCCGCCCCGGCCATTATACGGCCGGGGCGTGAGTTCCTCACTCCGCCATGAGCAGGAGATCGTACGATTCGTTGAACTTAAAAGTCTTCATCACCGGGTTGCCGTTACGGTCTACTTTCCCGGTGTCGTACTCGCTCTGGTCGCCCCACAGGAAATAGCCGCGGCCCTCGGCCGCGTCGGACTCGCCTTCCCAACGGTACGGCGTCAGCGCGCCCTCGAATTTGATCGTTTGGGAGGCGTGCTTGAGCGTCCGTTTGCCGGTGGTGAAGTCCTCTGCGGAAGCGTAGTCGTACCACGCCTTGAACGACCCGGAGAAGAGCCCCGTGGCGCGTGTGAACTTGAAGGTCAGTCCGGAGGTGTTGGGCTGGCCGTCGCCGTTGGCATCTGCCCCGTAGTTGTAGGTTCCATCCGGCAACTTGGCGGGCGTGTCGGCCCGCGGCGCGGCCAGACCGGTACCCGTACCCGTGGCAGGGGTGACCGCGAGCACGAGACCGTTCGGCGAGGCGCCCCCTGCGGCCTCGATCCATTCGGTCTCGTTCCGGCTCACTTTCCGGGTGCCCGCCTCGTTCCAGTCGGTGTACCGCACCGACACCGCCAGATCCGGAAGCCCGACGCCGTCGACGGCCAGTCCATTCTCGTAGTAATCGCGCAAGTTGATCAGCTTGTTGTACCAGCCGCCCGAGATGCCGGTCTCGCGGAAGAAGCCGTCGCCGTATTCGCCGGTCGCCTGCGGGCTGCGATTCACCCAGGTAAAGGCCCAGTAATCGCCCCCCCCCAACAGCCGCACCACGGGCCTGGCACCCTCCTCGGGGATGACAAACTCCGCGATTCCGGCGAGCGTCCCGCCCTGGTAGGTTCCGGGCGCGGTATAGACCACCGTCCAGACCGTATCGCCGTCAAAGACAAGCGCCCCGCTCATCGAGACCGTGGTGCCGTCGGCGAGTTTGCCGGCGGTCTTCACGCCGCCTTTGGCGTCCACCGTGAGGGCCAGGTAGCCGCTACCGAACGAGCCGTCGCCCGGGAGCGTCGCCGTGTAGTAGCCGACGTAGGGCGCCAACTCCCCGGCCATGGCCGGATCCTGCCAGACGTCGCGGTAGAGCCAGACCTCCAGCGCATCCCCGCCCCAATTCGTATCGCACCAGCCGTCCGCCCCGCCGAGCCCTTCGGGGAGGATGCCGCAATCCTCGCACGAGGAGGCGCAGCGCCAGACGTCGAAAGTGATCGGAAGGTCGGGCCTGCCCCTCGCCTTGGCGACGACCGACAGCGTGATGATTCCGTGCTCGCTCTCCGACTCCCGCGCGGTGTAGGATGGCGCGCTGAAGCTGTAGGTCGCCCCTTGGAACGACAGCTTGCCGGAGACCTTGCCCGCCGCCGTCACGCTCATCGTGGCGAGTCCGCCGCTGCCGTCCTCGACCCAGACAAACCCGTTAAACGCCCCCTGCGCCCAGACGGGCAGGGGCCGGACGGTGATCGTGAAGGACTGGGGCGCCACGCCCGTCGCCGAGACCCTGACAGCGAACGTGCCGGCCGCGGCCGGCACGCCGGCGATCCGGCGTGCGGTCGTGTTGTATTGCAAACCGGACGGCAGACCCGCCACCGCGACCCCGGCCGCCCCCGCGAACGCTCCGGGAAGGTCCATCGCAAAAACGACACCGACCGTGGCGAAGGGGCTATCCATGATCGGATTCTCCGCCTGCACCACCGTCACATCAACCGGGCTTCCCGTGGCGCCCGCCGCGATCACGCGAATGGTGGCCGCCCGCTGCACGCCGCCGACGGGGTTGGCATCGAAGCCGACCGTCACGGTCCCCGCGTTGCTGCCGCTCGCGCCGGAGGTGATCCGTGCCCATGTCCCTCCCGCGGTCACCGCCGCCGTCCAGGCCATCGTACCCGATCCCGTGTTCGCGACGCCAAAGGTCGCCGTGCCCGCAGCGGCGGATACGGAGCGGGTTGTGGGTGTGACGGTTAGAACCGGCTGCGAGGCCGTCCACTTCGCATAGAGCGTGACGACTGCGCCTTGAGTCGATGCCAGGTTTAGAACGCTTTGCCCGTCGCCATAGACGACCGACCCGCCGGGAGAGGTCGCCCAGCCCGCAAAGATATAGCCTGTGCGCGTGAACCCGTTGGGGGTCAAAGATTTCGTGACAGCATACGTGTGGCTTGAATTCACGGTTGAGCCGCCCGTGCTACCGTTGCCGTCGTAGGCCACGGTATAGGCGTTTGCCACCCACTTGGCGTACAGCGTGACGGCCGCATTGGCGGTGTAGCTGCCGCCTGCGAGATAGTCGATTCCAGCCCCATTCGCGAGGCTGTTCCATCCGGCAAAGGTGTAGCCGGTTTTCGTCAGATTCCCGCTGTTGCCCGCCAGGGTCAACGTCACGTCGTGGGTCTTGGTCTGCGGCCCTGGAGCCACGCCGCTCGTTGCGCCATTGGCGTTATAGGTGACCGTGTACGTTGTCCGGCTATAGGTCGCCGATTTCACACCGCTTTCGTTCATCCCGTCTTTCCATGCCTTGGTCTTGAGCCAGCCGGAGACCGGGACATTCACGATGCCGTTGACGGGCACCGCAGTTGACGAAGTTGTCGGATCGGCTCCCGGCGTTGTCCCGGAACCGCTGGTGTAGCGAATGGTTACGCCTGCTGTCGCGCAGGTGATCGTGACGTTGACGCTGCCGCCTGAATGCGTGCCTCCGTCGGGGTTGAAGGTGGGGGTGGCAACTTGGCCGACAGATGTCCAATGCGCGTAAAGAGTGGTGTTCTGGGTTCTGTCCCAGTTGCGGGCGCTCGACATGTTCGCGTTGTAGTATCGCGTTCCGTTGCCACTGGTCTGGTCGAAATAGCCCTGGAATGTGTAGCCGGTTCGCGAGGGGGCCGTCGCTGCGGGCATCGCTGCCCCATACGTCGCGGGTACACTGCTTGAGCCGCCGGAGCCGCTCTGGCGGTCAAACGTGATCGTGTAGGTGTTGGGCGTCCACTTGGCATAGAGCGTGACCGAGGCGTTAGTGATATACGTCCCGCCTGCAGGGTAGTCGGTGCCACTGCCGTTCGCCTGGTTATTCCATCCCGCGAAGGTATAGCCCGTCCGCGCCAGATTACCGGAGTTCGTCCGCAGCGTCAGGTTCACGCCGTGGGTTTTGGTCTGTGATGCCGGTTCCATGCCGCTGGTTGCGCCGTTGGCGTTATAGCTCACCGTGTAGGTGGGCAGAACGGTTCCGAAAGGCTCTATCCAGACACTATCGCCGCTGCCTACAGCAGACCAACCCACAACCTGATCAGAATCCCAGCGGACTTTGACCCATGTGTAGCCTTCCGCATTCCAGAATGTGGAACTCTTCACACTGTCTAGGAGAACAATACCAGTAGCTCCGACAGTTCTCGTTGGTCCAGCCGAAGAAGATGAGCTGCTAGGCTCATTACGAACATTCCCGGGAAATGCAGTGGTGCCGCGAACCGCTGCGCCTGCCGTAATTGGGGAGAGCGATTTGATCATCCACTTCGAGGCTCCGCCATAGTGCAACTGATCCCATGTGTAGCTGTATGAGTCTCGATTTACCAAATCACTGCGAACCCACGGATCAGACGCAATTAGGTGAGTTGCGCTATATCCTCGAATGACCATGATATGGTCGTAGGCGGTAGAGTTCTCAAGCATTCTAGTACTCAAGAATACTGGTCGGCCTTCGTCTATTTCAGACTTGACTTTCGACTCGCTGGGCGAAGCATCGAACGACGCCCACATTCCGTGCTTCCAGAAATACTGGACAGCCTTGTACGCGACAGTCCCCACGTTGATATTCTCTATCAAGAAGCCATGAGCTCCGTAATTGATTTGTCCGGCGGGATCCGGAATGCCGGTGTTGAATAGAAAGTTCATGTAGGAGTAGGCCGTGCTCGAAGGATATCCATACTGGTCAATTGGCGCAACATACCAACTGTAATTGTTGATTTGTCCCGATTTCCCAACCATGGGATGCGTAGAAAGCCTGTTGTAATATGTTAGAATCATTACCGCTGATGCAGGCCCACAGGCTGCCGACGAATTGAAATTGGGATGCATATCCGAATTGTTGATTTGGCGGATGTAAGCAATAGTGCCAGGGAGTATCGTCGCCCCACCCTGCGACGTCCACTTGGCGTACAGCGTGACGGCCGCATTGAGCGTGTAGCTCCCGCCAACCGCGTAATCCGTACCTAAGCCATTCGCTGCGGTGTTCCACCCGGCAAAGGTGTACCCAATCTTCGCAAGATTGCTGCTGTTGGCGGCTAGGGTCAGCGGCACGCCGTGGGTCTTGGTCTGCGACGCCGGCGCTGTGCCACTGGTTGCGCCGTTGGCGTTGTAGTTCACCGTGTAGGTGGACGTGCCTGCTGGGTTCGCAATCAAGTGCGCTAACGGGTCCACGGTTCCTGTCTTGAAGCCACCATACGTGCGCTGGCCACCCGAGAACCCGAAGTTGGTGAGCAACAGATTCAGTTCCAGATGCAGATGCACTGGGGTGCCTGCCTCAACGAGCGTGCCAATTTGGACGCCCGCCGAAACGGGGGAGCCCACTCCCAGGCCAGCAGAAGGCATCGTATGGCCATAGCAGGCCACAAATGATTCGCTAGCGCCAGACATATGTTCCACCCAGACTGCCGCGAGACTGTCGGTGGTTGTCCGAAGATCTACAACAACGCCTTCTCCAAGGGAGAACACTGGTGTTGCTGTAGTGAAGGGATATGCATAGCTGCCGACGAGGTCGACGGCACCATGCACAAAGCCGTGATTTTCGAAATAACGAAGAGATCTGTAATCGTAGGCCGTTGATGTGGTGAGGACATTCCCGGAATTGAGGGGCACTGGAACTCTCCATCCCGCGTCTGTGAAGCACGACGAAGCGATATCGTAGCGAATCGACGAGTTCTCAAGAGACCCTCGCGTATCGGAGCAATTTCCGCTACCAGACGCCGGGCTGATGGTGAAGTTCGCGTTGCCCGTGTCTTCGGCCTGAATGTATCCGCTGGAGTTCATCGCCCGCACGCGGATGCGGGCCAGACTGGTGTTGAGCGAACCGGAAATCGCCCAAGTCCAGCTTCGTGCGTTCGGATCGTAGAGTCCGCTGGGCGTCAGGTCCGTGGCGTAGGTGCTCCCGCCATCGGTGCTCAGCGCGATCTTGTAGTACGCGATATTCGCCGTGCTGCCTGACACGCTCCATGTCACGTTCTGACTCGTGCCCGCCGTCCAGCTCTCCCCGCCGTTGGGACTGGTGACGTTCAACGTCGGTGGCGACGTGACCAACGTCAATCCACCCTCAACGCACCAGCCGTCAACGCCTGTATCGAAGTTAACGTTGTACCAGTAGTAGTAGACCCCACCGTATTGGGCATAGGTGGGACCTGCCGTTACTGTTCCTAGGTCTCCAGCTACGTGCGTTCCAAGCAGCGTTCCTCCGGCTGTAGCTCTGACGTTCAGGGTCGAGTTTGCCTGGACGCGATCCCCGAAGTTGAAGGCCAGTGCGGCACAAGGCCACAAGAGTGCAACGGCGGTCGCAGCGACGAGGAAAGAGATGAAAAATGATCGCATTCTGTGTTGCATAGAGAAACCTCCACTTTGAAGAACTGAACGCATTGCTGGTCATGTGCATCTTACCTTCGTGGCGGCACTTCGGGCAGGACGCCGGGCATCCGCCCCGGCCGTCAGACGGCCGGGGCGGGAGTTCCTCATTCCGCCATGAGCAGGAGGTCGTAGGAGTCGTTGTACTTGTACGTCCTCATCACCGGGTTCCCGTTGCGGTCTGTCCGACCTGTGTCGTACATGCTCTGGTCGCCCCACAGGAAGAAGCCTCGCCCTTCGGCCGCGTCAGCCTCGTCGTCGCCCCGGTACGGCGTCAGCGCGCCCTCGAACTTGATCGTCTTGGAGGCGTGCTTGAGCGTCCGTTTGCCGGTGGTGAAGTCCTCTGCGGAAGCGTAGTCGTACCACGCCTTGAACGACCCGGAGAAGAGCCCCGTGGCGCGTGTGAACTTGAAGGTCAGCCCGGCGATGTTCGACTGGCCGTCGCCGTTGGAATCTGCCCCGTAGTTGTAGGTTCCATCCGGCAACTTGGCGGGCGTGTCGGCCCGCGGCGCGGCCAGACCGGTACCCGTACCCGTGGCGGGGGTGACCGCGAGCACGAGGCCGTTCGGCGAGGCGTCCTCGACGCCTTCGATACGTTCGGTCTCGTTCCGGCTCACTTTCCGCGTCCCCGCCTCGTTCCAGTCGGTGTACCGCACCGAAACCGCCAGATCCGGCAGCCCGACGCCGTCGACGGCCAGTCCGTTCTCGTAGTAATCGCGCAAGTTGATCAGCTTGTCATACCAGCCGCCGGAGAGTCCGGTCTCTCGGAAGAAGCCTTCGCCGTATTCGCCGGTCGCCGACGGGCTGCGATTCACCCAAGTAAAGGCCCAGTAATCGGACCCATACAACAGCCGCACCACGGGCCTGGCGCCCTCCTCGGGGATGACAAACTCCGCGATTCCGGCGAGCGCCCCGCCCTGGTAGGTTCTGGGCGCGGTATAGACCACCGTCCAGACCGTCTCGCCGTCAAAGACAAGCGCCCCGCTCATCGAGACCATGGTGCCATCGGCCAGCTTGCCGGCGGTCTTCACGCCGCCCCTGGCGTCCACCGTGAAGGCCAGGTAGCCGCTACCGAACGATCCATCACCCGGGAGCGTCGCCGTGTAATAGCCGATATAAGGCGTTAGCGCCCCAGCCATGGCCGGATCCTGCCAGACGTCGCGGTAGAGCCAGACCTCCAGCGCATCCCCGCCCCAATTCGTATCGCACCAGCCGTACGCCACGCCAAGCGCCTCGGGCAGGTCGTTTCCGGGATCGGCGCAAGGCCAAACTTCGAAGGTGAACGGCAGGTCGGGCTTGCCGCTTGCCTTCGCGACGGCCGAGAGCAGGATGCTGCCGTATTCCACGTCCTCTCCGCTGTAGGAAGGCGCGCTGAAGCTGTAGCTCGTCCCTGCGAACATGAACTTGCCGGAGATCTTGCCCGCCGCCGTCACGCTCATCGTGGCGAGTCCGCCGCTGCCGTCCTCGACCCAGACAAACCCGTTAAACGCCCCCTGCGCCCACGACGGCAGGCGTTCGACGTTCAGAACAAAAGTCTGGGGGGCGGCCGCTCCTGCCGGATTTGAAGAGGCGAACGTCACTGTGAACGTCCCGGCTTGGGTCGGAACGCCGATAATGCGAACTCCATTGGCGCTGTACGCCAACCCGGAGGGGAGACCCGCCACCGTCACCAGAGGCAGGCACTCTGACTCGACAGGAAGCGACAAGTCAAAGGGCAGACCCACCATCGCATCTTGGGCGCCGGGGTTATCGGCGACCGGCGGGGCGATCTCGACAGTCCGCTTGAAGAAGGCGGTGCAGAGCATGACGCCGTCTTGCATGCCTGAAAGCGCCAGCTCACCGGTCACTGTACGACTGGCAATCTGGGAGTGGTCTTCCCAACGGATGAACGTCCATCCCGCGTTGGCCGTTGCTGTGAGTTTGACGGTCTTGCCGGGCAGACAGAATCCACCGCCCGTAACCTTGCCGCCTTCGGGCGGCTGTGGCACGCCGGCCACGAAAACGCCCTTAGCTGGCAAGGTTCCCGCATCGTCGTCCGTGATCGTCACGGTACACATGTTCGGTTCGCCGATATCAGTCCCCACCGCGTTGCCCAACAGGAGGTAGAAAATCTCATCCCCCTCGACCAGCGTATCCCCCTTGATCGGAATCGTCACAACCTTTGTGGCGATCTCCCCGGCGGCCCAGGTCAGCGTGATCGGCGCAGACGGCGCGACATAATCCGCTGTGCCGGCCGACCCCGGTAGCACATAGACGTCCACCGACGCCGGGCCGACGCCAACCACCCGCGCCACCGCGTTAAACGCGCCGCTGCCCGAGTTGCCCTCGCCGCCGGTCGTGACGCCGACCTGCTCGAACAGGACGCCCCGGCTGATGGCGATCTGATCCACCCATCCGCAGTCATCGCCCGAACTTGCCGCGCCGTTCTTTGCATAGGACCATTTCAGGACGTTGTTGCCCGCAGGCAAAGAGACGACCTTTTGCGCCCAGCCCGTCTCACCGCTGATCGCCCCCGGCTGCTCGACAGCGCCGACGAAGAAGCGCAGGAAGTCACCGCCGCTCTCGGATGAGACCTTCCACCAGAACGACACTCGCGCCGGCCCCTCCACCGTTGTCTCAACCCACGTCTGCTGTCCGTGGCCGATCCGGCCGCTTTGCGCCGCGTCGACGCCATCGTGCGTGGCGAGCACCTGTCCGTACCAGTTCGTGTTGCCGCCGGTCGTCCAGACCAGTTCTTCGGAATCCAGCGCGTCGGCGAGCGGCATGGTCCGCGTTCCCGTCCCGGAGCAGGGATGGGTGTTCGAGCCTGCGGTCAGGGGGGCGTCGGCCAGTACCGTGACCGTCCCCGGATACGCCTGCGCGACGGTCGGCGCGAAGGTGACCGTCACGTTTGTGCCGCCTCCCGCGCCGAGCGTAAAGGTGCGGGGCGTCACGCTGAACCCGGCGGTGGCCACGATCGAAGTGACCGCATAGCCGGTGTTGCCGTCGTTGCGCAGGGCCAGCGTCCGGCTCGCCTGCTGTCCGACGGTCACGTTGCCGAACGCCAGAGCGCCCGTCAGGGTCAGAGTGCGCGTCCGTTCCACGACTACCCGCACGGGGGTGGAAGTCGTGGCGCCGCCGACAAGATCCGTGGCAATTGCCGTCAGCGTGTTCGTGCCAAAGGCCAACCCGCTCCAGACGAAACTGTTCGACCAGACATTCACGGCAACAGGGAGGTTGGTCGTGCCGACAACCGCGCCGTCCCGCAGCCAATCGACGCGAGCCAGCCCGTCTGCCGCTTTTGCCACAACATCCACTTGCGCAGTTGTAACCACAATGACGTCCCCATCGGTGGGTCTCAGAATACTGATACGGGGCGAAGGGATGGAGTACAGCGCTGTCATGGTGTGGCTCTCCATGTAGCCGCTCTTCCATGCACGCGCAATCAGTAGTGTGGTCTCATTGATGCGAAGGCTTCCACCGCTGGCAATGGGCATGTCATTGGTTGTCGGCTCGCACCCATCGGTTGTGTACCGTATGATCGCGTTGGGAGTATCACAGGTGATCACAACATCCAGACTGTCGGGATAATAGCCCTCTGGAGGTTCTACCTTTGGTTGGCTGACACGCGGCGCTATGACAGACAACGTGAAGGCTTCACTATCAGAGCCCGCACTATTCTGCGCTGTTATGCTTACAAAATGACTGCTCCCCATCGGGGTTGGATTCGGCCAAGTGATTACTCCGCTCTGATCAATTGTCATCCCTGACGGAGCCCCCTCTAACGTCCAGGTTATCGGCGTGTCGCCTTGCTGTTTCATGACGGTCAGCGAGAAGGCTACCCCCGCGTTCACGCTCTGATTGCCGACGGCGTTCAGAATGGGCAAAACCACAGTCGCCCCGTTGTAAACAAACACCGCTTTGACGGTGGTGTCGGCAGACAGCGTCACTGGCATGGTCTTCGCGACGGCGTTCACTTCCCAGTGATCGAACCGGTAGTTGGTCGCCGCCGAAGCGCTGGGGTTGATCAGCGTTCCGTCCGCATACCGTCCGGCAACGGGGTTCTCGGTGATCGTACCGGAACCCGCAGGCGAGATCTGGTAGGACAGATCCCACTTTTGGACAATGGTTGTGCGGCAAAATGCTGCCCCGCTGGCTGCACTGGGGCTACCATTGTCATAGGCCACGGCAAAGAATCGCCGAGTTTCAGCGGGCAGCGATCCCGTGCCGAACGTCACGGACGCCTGGCCGCTGACAACCGTGTTGTCCGTGCCCATCAACGCGCCCGCTCCTTCATCGAACACGCCGTTGTTGTTCGCGTCGTGGTAGAAGTCCACCCGTGCCACCATACCATCGACATCCACTACGCTCGTTGCCGTGAGTGTCAGATTTGAACCCCGATCTACGGGATCGGGCGAATCGCTCAGGCTGCCGATGGTCGGGGCCTGATTGACCGGCTGCGTCACTTCGATACGGGCAGCCGAGCGCACGGCCGCGCTCCACAGCCCGTCGGAGTCCTTCGTCAGCGCGAAGAAGTAGTGCTGCCCCACGGGGATGCCTGCCGTGGTCTGGGTTACCTCCCAGTTCCCGCTTGAGCCGGAATACGCCACGCCAAACGATGCATCAGTCCCGGAATCGTAGGTGCCGTTACCGTTG